>OWJF01001063.1_pt1 | contig 12655 bp, 15 predicted proteins | sample 1732941 | NCBI WGS metagenome assembly OWJF01 (sample SAMN05065770, study PRJEB22554) | human gut metagenome | biome: ENVO:2100002; feature: ENVO:00000062; material: ENVO:00002003 | host: Homo sapiens | place: USA
TCTACACCTATTAAGTCGTCGGCAGCGTCAGATGTGTATAAGAGACAGGTCCTTGCACCACTCAAGGCAAAGCGAATCGGCGTGTCGAAGCATTTCTACGACTCTGCCTGGTCGGTGCTGAATGGGGAAGCTTCGTCTGTCAGGCCAGACCGTGCCTTTGTTGCCAGTCTCATGGGCGGTGCGCGGAATCTTGAGGTTGTCGGCAAGCTGCAGAGTACTTTCATCAACTCTTTGCCGGACGTGGCAACCTACTTCGTCTCATCAAAGTTGCACAATGTCCCGATGCTCCGAGCGACGGCTAACTTGTGCAAGGCGTGGGGCAGCGAATCAAAGGATATTGCTCGTCGCGCTGGATTGATGGCTGATGCTCTTGCATCCAACCTCGAACGCTTCGGCCAGAATAATGTCGGCCAGGGATGGACGGGGATGCTTGCCAACGGGATGATGAAACTTTCTCTCCTGGATCAATGGACGAATGGCGTCCGTCAAGCATCCATGATCAACATGATGGGGACGATGTCTCATGTCGGAGAATGGGATTGGAACGTGCTTGAAACTTTTCAAAAAAGACAGCTTGAGCGTCTTGGGGTGACTGAACGAGACTGGAAGCTCTGGCAGGCCGCAGATCCCTATCGCACGCAAAATGGTGCACGAGTCTTGACTCGTCAGGACATTCGAGAGGTCAATCTCGACAAATTGAATGGTGTGAATCCTGATGGTTTGAGTCCAGAAGTTGAGAACCCGTTCACGCAACGAGATGTCGACCACGCGGTTTCAATGTATGTTGCTTTTCTGAGGGATGAGTCTGGCCTAGCTTCACTTGCGCCCGACTTAAGAACCCGCGCGATATCCAACATTGCCGGGGAGCGTGGAACGTTGGGCGGCGAGATTATGCGTTCGGTTATGTTGTTCAAGTCGTTCCCGGTTGGCTTTGTGTTGAGACATTTGGAGCGCGTTTCGGATCTAGCTCAGACAAAAGGTCGGGCGAGTGCGGTTAAGTACGCTGCCGCGGTCGTCGTCGGTTCAACGATCTCTGCGGCTATATCGGTACAGTTAAAACAGCTGATTGCCGGCAGAGATATGCAAGACATGACAGACGACGATTTCTGGTGGCAGGCTCTGTCTGTTGGCGGGGGGTTGTCGTTCCTTTCCGACATGATTATTGCAGGCTTCGACGGTCAGAATGCATACGGGTCTCCCAACGTCTTGAGGTTCTTTGGCCCGGTTGCGGGGACGGTTCTAGATACTTGGGATGTCGCCAAGGCGTCTCTCAATGAAGGGTTGTACGACAAAGACACAAAGGTAGGAGCAAAGGCTTTGCGACTCGCCAGAGGACACATGCCTTTTGTCAATCTTTGGTATACGAAGGCAGTATTCGATCGTGCGATCTATAACGATCTGATGGAGTTCTGTTCTCCTGGCTATACGGCCCGCATGGAGGCATGGGGCTTGAAGAATACGGGGCAAGAGTATTGGTGGGCTCCGACAAAGCTTCAGCCTACACGCATGCCGAAGATGGCGACGAATCCTGATTTGTGATATAGTTTCACCGAAGCGGAGAAATCGAATCTCCGTTTCGGTAGGAGAAAAAGATGAAATTAACAGAGTATGGAAAACTGGTCCGTAAAGCCAGAATTGATGCGGGCATCACCATGCTCACTATGGCAGAGGCTCTGAGCGTTGCTCCGTCGTTTCTCAGTGCGACAGAGGTGGGGAACAAAAAAATCCCAGAGTCTTTTGTGGCAAAGGTGGTTGCGTATTTCCGGTCTTTGGGCGTGGAAGTGTCTAATCTGCAGGAGGCTGCTGATGTTTCCAATGAGCAGGTATCCATTGAGGGCCTCACCCCGGCGCAACAGTTTTTGGTCGCCGGTTTCGCAAGAACGGAATTGACCGCTAAACAAATTGATGAGCTTTCAGACATGTTGTCGAAGATCCAGAAAGGAGGTCTATGAGTCTTCGTGGATTCAGAGTTCCGCGTGCTACGGTGCAACAAATCCGTACTATTGCTGAAGCGCTAAGGCATACGCTACAAGGGCAGAACTTCAAAAGCATGGAAGAGTTTTTAGACGGCATGATCAATGACTTAAAGTTATTGATCGTTCCTGACAATGCTTCTGAATTGCCCGGTGGGTTTGAGGCTGGATATGATCCAGAAAAACGGTGCATATTGCTCAGAGATTCAGACTACAAAGCTCTGTGCCGTGGAACGGGGCGTAGAAGTAGATTTACCTTCTGGCATGAGTTTGGCCATTTCTTTTTGAATCACCGGCGTGTGATTGGACGAGCTACAGCTAATGAATTGCCTCATTCTTACGAGGAAGATTCTGAATGGCAAGCGAATACGTTTGCGGCCGAATTCCTGATGCCGTATAGCGTGATTAAGCGTGAAGGTCTAACTACGCCAGAGCAGATCATGCATAGGTTTAAGGTTTCAAGGCCTGCTGCAGTGGTGAGACTGAAGGCCCTAAAAGAAGAAGGGCGCTAAGAAGTACCAGTTCTTAGCGCCCGGTAGGGAGATAACCTGGGTGGACTCCCTCCTTGCATATTTTCAGCGCCTGTTAGTGTATAGCTAATGAAAGGCGTCGTCAAGGCTCTCGCTGCCCAGGAAAGGATTGGTAGCTTTATGCTGAGTCCAATCAAACACGGTCCTGCGCCTGCGGGATACCGTTGGGTTTATTGCCGTTCTTATCGTCATTACCGCTCAGGTAAGCTGATGATTGCGAGCGATTATGGATACGAAGCCTGGGCTTTTCTGGTTAGAGCCTAAGTTGAGTTTTCAATAAGCCTTTTTAGCCCTGCTACTGCGGGGCTATTTTTTTGTGTGCGCGTGTGCCTTGCATCTCGTAGGAAGATGGCTCCTCTAAGGAGCCATTTTCTATGATTGAGTATGTGAAAAGACTGGCTGGGCCGTTCACGGCAGAGGGGGCGACAAACCTTCCTTTTGGCTTCAAAATCTTTGATCCGACAGATGTTTTCGTTGCCACGTCGACCGATCCGAATACGTCGTCAACGGCGTTGGTCTATGGAAAAGATTACTCGGTAAAGATGAATGAAGATCAAGACACGGTGCCTGGTGGCACTGTCGTTCTGAGCTCTCCGATCTCTACTGGACAGGTTGTCGTGATTGGTTCGGCTGTAGCCTACACGCAGAACATGCAACTGACCAACTTCTCACGTTTCCCGCCGGAGATTATCAACGAATCTCTTGATCGAATTGTCGTGCAGATTCAGCAGTTAGTTGAGTTGACTGGACGTACTATTTCTCTCCCGCCTACATCAAATCTTACTGTCAGCGAGTTTCTTGACAATCTTTTCAATGCAGCGAAATCCGCGGCAAAATCTGCCGAAGAAGCGAAGAAGTTCGCTCAGATATGCGAAGAGATCAAGCAGAACATTTTCATCTACTCGTGGGACATCCCGCACGTGGTCGACACGCTCGACGACGTGGAGAAGTATCCGTATGACGGGTTCTTTGCCGTTGGCGGCTACGGCGATCCAGGGCACCACGGGCAGGACATCAGCAATCGCGTGGTGAAGGCTTCGGGCAGTACCGAACTGAGGACGCTGGGTGAACGGTTCTCGGATGTCGTCAATGTAAGGGATTTCGGTGCTGTCGGTGACGGCAAACTCGCGTACGACGGTACTATTAAGTACTACGATGGCGCGACAGATGATGCGGACGCAATTCAAGCCGCTATCTCTGCATGCGAACGGCGCGGAGGCGGTACTGTACTGATCCCGCCCGGTATCTACATGTGTAGTCATACGCTCAACTTGCCGTCAGGAATTGCTTTAGCGGGGGCCGGTCCGCAGGCAACGATCATAGCTAAAAAAGTTCCAAATTATTTGGACCTGACGGCATACAAGAGCTACGTTGATTTTGATTTGCTCAGTCTTGAAGGCGCTGATTCCACTTTTGCTGGTCACGTACATTACATATGTATCAGAGATTTGACTCTGAGTTCTAATCTTTTAGATGGTCCGTCGCAGGTGATGGGCAAGCGTCAAATCGCGGAAAAAACAGACCCGATTGCATCGATTTTATCGACAGATAAAGTGTCTTATCTGCTTTGCACTAACGTCGTGTTCTATGGCCGAGGGCGTCATCTTTATAGCGCAGAGACGTGGGATAGCAAGTTCATAGCTTGCGACTTTCAGGCTTCGGGGTGCATTCCAGAGAAGTACCCAACGTATTCTGAAGAAATCAAAGAATATGCGTCTGCAAGCTTTGATTCACCAGCAATCGATTTGCAATTTTTTGCACCGCGGCCGGGAGCAACTGGAACGAGTAATTGCAATAACTTGTACTTCACGAATTGCCGAGTTGAGTCATACGTCAATACTGCTTTTAAATCAAATAAAAATAAAGAAGGCAACGGGGGTAATAACAGTATTTTCCTTGTGGGCTGTAAGTTTGAATCCCACGGTAATATTTATCACAACGTCATTCATAACGACAGCGCTTCTAATTTCAGGATGGTGTCTTGTCTCGTAGGGCAAGATACAAGAAATCGTGCGTACACAGTCTTTCTTAAAAATACTGTTGGTGCATACATTGATTGTTATCTATCAATTACAAAGGCTGAAGATCGTGTTAGAGATACTGAATCAATATACTGTGAAAGCGTTTCTGGTTCGATTTTCAATCTTACTTGCAACCCATCTATAAAAGTTGGTGGTGGTTGTACTAACGCAAGTATCTTCAAACAAAGCGATATAAAAAACTTATGTCGCATGAATAAGATTAATGTCGCTCCTGGTAGTGACGGTTATAAGATCTTCTCAGGCAACACTGGCGGTACAGAATATTTATACGACACACAAGAGCTTCGATTGCATTCGAAAGGGCCACAAAACGGAATCACGCTGAAGACTGAGCAAGCGGATCTTGAGTGGAATATCGGAAAAGTCTTGTCTTTAGGAAGCGGGAAAAGCAAGACACGGTTCTGTGCATATGACGCGGCAGAATCGTTTACGCCTCTGGAACTGTACGTAAATGCGACCGCTCCGGGCGACGATGCGAGCATCTATCTTGGTAACGCAAGCAAAAGGTGGTCTCAGGTATACGCCGCTACGACTGCGATTAGCACGTCCGACGAAAGGGCGAAAACGGACATCACCGATCCTGATGAAGCACTCATGCGTGCTTGGGGCAAGGTCAACTTCCGCGTCTTCCAGTTCAAGGATGCGGTAGAGAAGAAGGGTTCCTATGCTCGTCTCCATGTCGGCGTAATCGCCCAGCAGGTAGTGAGAGCGTTTGAGTCAGAAGGTCTTGATGCCTATCGGTACGGCCTGCTCTGTTACGACCAGTGGCAGGACGAGTACGAGGATGTCGAAGTCGTCGATGCACCTGAGATTGTCGCCGAAGACGGTACTGTTACACCTGCCAAAACTCATATCGAGCACCGCCTTGTCACTCCTGCGGGCTACAGGTACGGCATCCGCTACGAGGAAGCACTTGCCTTGGAGGCAGCCTACCTCCGTTGGGAACTTCAAAAGATTAAACAAACTCAGTGGTGTGCATGATGGAACATGAATATCTACACGGCCGCGCCTTCGTAAAGAAGAGCAAGGGCAAGATCCAAATCTTCGAGACTCCTTATGGGCTTGGTGACTTCGTGCCTGTCGTAGCAGAAGGCACGACGACGCCGCGCATGCTCAAGGACCGCTTCGCTGATGTCGTGAACGTCAAGGACTTCGGTGCCGTCGGTGATGGAGTACATGACGACACGGCAGCGATTCAGTCTGCTCTGAAGTTTGCTAAAGAGAATAATCGTCTATGTGTGGCTCAAGGAAGATTCTTTGTCTCACAGACGATTGAAATTGATAGTTCTTGCGATTTTTCAGAAGCCGAGTTCTCAGCACATGGAGTAAGCGTCATACCAGTTGTTACAGTTGGTCAGAAAGAGGCAACACACTCTACGATGCGACGAGGCATAAAGATGCGTTTACCTCGCGTCGTAAACTTAGATCGAAAAGGTACATCTTTTGATGGCATTGAAAGCTCGATCGCTGTTCAAGTGCTAAACCTGTTTTGTGCTGAGGTGCACGTTGGAGAGATCAAGGACTTTTACCGAGGTCTTTATATTACAGCGTCTCAGACTGGTAACGCTTGGAATAAATATTACTTGAGCAGTTTTACTGAAAATAGATTTAATTTAGATATCTATCCTACTGGGACGGGGTGGGTAAATCAAAACCAATTTTTTGGTGGTAGGTTTTATTCTGATTCACAAGATGTTTCAGCTAAATGCACACAGCTGAGAATCTCGAAAGAAAATTCTAAGTCACGTTGGGGTGTTAATTGCAACTCTTTTTTTGGTTGTGATTTCAGTGGTAGAAACGTGGATTACGCAATCGACAACTCGGGAGGTTGCTACAACAACTTTTTTGGTTGTAGATTCGAAGATAGCGTAAAGGTGCGCTATAAAACAGATAGTTCTGATGGTTTTATAGCGTATAACAACATTTTTGGTGGCCTAGGTACTGAGACTCTTCAAGTTGAAATTGATAAGAGTGCCGGCGGTGTAATCAGAAATAATGATATTTGTTCTTCTGGAAGGCACGCCTATGACTTTTTTTCGACTGACAATGAGAGCGTCAGAAATTTTGTGTCCATGGGATAATCGGAGCCCGCCAAACGGGTGCATCCAATGAACACGAACACCAAACGCAATTCTCGTAAGAAGTCCACCAACCCCCTCGATAGCCACATCGAGCAGTACGTTTCCGAGCTTCGAGCATCGGGCCGCCCCCTAGGAGCCGAAGCCTTCTCCGAGGCCGTACGTACCTTCTCCCAACGCTTTGTCGAAGCCATGCTGCAGGGAGAAATGGATGCCCATCTCACCGGCTGTCAGCCCACCGAAACGCCTCCTGAAGAAGTTGATGCTGACGAGCTTTCCCTTGTCCCCAACAAGCGCAACGGCTTTAGCCACAAGACCCTCAAGACCGAGTTCGGTCCTCTGCCGCTGAGCGTCCCTCGTGATCGCCGGAACACTTTCGACCCTATCATCGTGCCCAAGCACAGCCGGTCGTTCGGCAAGATGGACGAGCAGATCATCGCCATGTACGCCCGGGGCATGAGCACCCGCGACATCCAGGCGTTCATCGACAACCTCTACGGTGTGGACATCAGCCCCGACTACGTTAGCAAGGTCACCGACAGGGTGCTTGAGGACGTGCAGGAGTGGCAGAACCGCCCGCTCGAAAGTGTGTACCCCGTCGCCTTTTTCGATGCGATCCGAGTCAAAATCCGCAGTGGCGCAGCCGTGAAGAACATGGCCGTTCATCTCGGGATTGGCGTGCGAACAGACGGTACGCGTGAGGTTCTGGGCATGTGGATCGCCGAGAACGAGGGTGCAAGCTTCTGGGCAACCGTGTTCAACGGGCTCAAGGCCCGAGGTGTTGAGGACATCCTCATCGCCGTTACGGATGGCCTGAAGGGCATGACGGAAGCTCTTGAAACCGTCTATCCGCAGACCCTCCATCAGACCTGCATCGTCCACCTTATCCGCGCATCCACGTCATTCGTCTCTCATAAAGACAGGGCGGCCGTGTGCAAGGAGCTTAAGCCCATCTATCAGGCAGTGGATGCCGACGCTGCAGAACGCGCTCTGGAGCGCTTTGGGAGCACGGCCATGGGCAAGAAGTACCCTGCCATCATCCAGATCTGGGAACGCGCCTGGGCACAGGTAATCCCGTTCTTCCAGTTTCCTCCTGAGATCCGTACGCTGATCTATACGACCAATGCGATTGAAGGGCTCAACCGTGCTATCAGGAAGGTGATCAAGACGCGCACTCTGTTCCCCAATGAGGACGCTGCCAAGAAGCTGATTTACCTGGCCATCATGAATTTCACGGCCTCCTGGAAGCGTGCTACGCCCAAGTGGGCTGCTGCCATGCCCCAGTTCGCTCTGCTGTTTGGTGAGCGCTTTACAGGTGCCATGGAGTAAGGAAGGGATATGATTAGACCTCTCGCGCTAACGCGCCAGCCGCTTCGCGGCGCGCGATAGCGGGGGCTAAGGAGGATCCTCCCGCGCTCCGCGCGGGCCCCTCCACCTTAGCCCCCGCTATCGCATCAGGTCTGGCATACTGCATCTCAAATACAAAGGGCAGCCTCGTTGGGCTGCCCCTGGAATAACCTCCCCAGACACAGAAATCCTGACACTCCCCTGACAATTTCTTAGCAATTGGGAGACAACTGAAACAAGGAGTTTTTGCTAGATGTTACGTCGGAAAAGACGTAACGCAAGCGAAGGCATCCGATCTCGATTGGCTTTTCGATATCTCAGACAAAGGCATAAGTACAAAAAAGTACTATACGACGCCAAACGCGCAAGTTACACTGAGTGACAGAGTGTCACTCTCTTCTGGACAAGGAACTAATAACGTAACAGTTGGTCAGTTGTACGACAAAAATGTCGTCTTTGGGGGCACTTCACTAGAAAGCGTATCTCCTGAGACGACAGAGAGCGTTTCCTTAGGTAAAGCAAATCGCTTATGGGCACAGCTGTTTGCATCAACGGCCACCATCAACACCTCAGACGAACGTGAAAAGACTTCTATCGCCTCACCTGAAGAAGCACTGATGCGCGCCTGGGGAAAGATCAACTTCAAGGTCTTCCAATTCAAAGATGCAGTAGAAAAGAAAGGCATAGATGCAAGACTTCATGTAGGCGTAATTGCTCAAGAAGTAAAGGCTGCATTTGAATCTGAAGGACTGGACGCGACTCGCTACGGTCTTCTCTGCTACGACAAGTGGGAGGACGAGTATGAGGACGTGGAGGTTATCGACGAGCCTGAGGTAATCGCGGCAGACGGCACCGTGACGCCCGCTCAGACACACGTCGAGCACCGTCTGGTGACTCCTGCAGGGGATCGCTACGGCATCCGCTATGGCGAGGCACTGGCGCTAGAGTGCGCGTACCAACGGTGGAAGCTCCAGAAGATCGAGGCCACTCTTGTCACGATGGGGGTGAAGCTATGAACGCCAGTAATTTTGCTCACGCCGTTCTAGCTGTTTGGCTTCAAGCAGCATGCGTACTGATCGCTCTTTTTTTAGAAATCTCTCCCCTTACAGCCGCAATTTGTGGAGGTTTGTTTACTGTAGGTTTCTACTTTGGTAGAGAAGTGGCTCAAGCAGAAAGGAAAGCAGGAACTCCCCCGTGGTACTCAGGCTTCTTATTGAAGAATTGGAGTCGTGACAACCTCTTTGATTTTGTCACTCCGCTACTTGGGAACATCTTGTTCGTCTTGGTTTTGGTTGAGGTTCAATAGTCAAACAACTACCCCGTCGGTGGAAACATCGGCGGGGTTTTTGATTTAGTGCGCGTGTGCGTTCTGATGTGCAAGATACTGGTCTTGCACGAGGAGAGGAGGCTATTCCGAGCCGACGCTTCGTGCAATTTGAATGGAGGATTTGCCATGGGTGAATTCGCAAGCAAGGGTGTCGCAGGAAGCGGCCTTGGACTCGGTATCGCCGGTACCGCTTTGGGTCTTCTCAACGCCAACGGCAACGGCGGCCTTCTCGGCGGTCTGTTGGGCGGCGGTTGTCAGAACGCTCAGCTTGGCCAGGCGCTTAACGCTCTCGCCGAAAAGGACGCAAAGATCGCGGAACTGACGGCCATGCGCTACAGCGACAATCAGGACGCGGCAGTCTACAAGCAGACGCTTGCTGACAACAAGACGCTTCGAGACGAAATGTACGCATACATCACGCCGATCGCTCAGGAATCCGCGGCCAATCGTGAACGTGTGGCAGTTCTTGAAGCACAGCAGAAGTGCGAAGCTGAAAAGGCTCAGCTGCGCGAACAGATCATCACGCAGAAGATCGACCGCGTGGCGTCCGATTGCGCCTGCGGACTCAACAATCTGGCCACCGAGGTCGGCTGTCTCAAGGCTCGTGTCAACGCCATCACGAAGGAGGTCGTGCCGCTTGGCGCGATCTGCCCGCAGCCGATGCCCCGTTACAACGAGTGGACGTCTCCCGAAGGCGCGACTCAGGTGACGGTCTCCAATCCCGCCCGCACGACGGCGCAGCAGTAACCGGTAGGAGCGCGTCATGAACGTTGAAGTCTCCCAGATACCGACGATTGCCAGCGAATTCATCACCATGGTGGTCATGCCGAAGGCACCCACCGGGCTCCTGAAGTTTGGCATCGGCTTCGTCTCCCCCTACATCCGCGACGCCGTAGCGGTGCGTGTCGAGCAGTCCCTGCCGACGCTCAAGATGCTCGGCATCGTGGACGAAGGGAAGGTTGATCTTGACCGTGCATCCGCGGCCGCCTACGCCGCGCTCGAAGAGGCCGGCGGCAAGGTGGAGCTTAGCGGCTACATGGTCGACAAGGCGGACATCGACGCGCTCCTTGAGATCGCGAAGAAACACGCGGTCGAATAAGGAGAAAGTCATGGACTTGAAGGACATGCGAAAGATGCAGGGTGAGCGCACCGAAGAAGAGCTTCTGGAGAAGATCGACAAGATCCTCGACGACGCTCGGGACGGTCACTACAGCCTGACATCCCAGAACCTGGAAGATCTTTGTGAAGCGTGGGAGTGCATCAAGCACATCCGCACGGTTCTAGCAATGGATCGTTAACTAGGCAGGGGGCGGATTATTCGCCCCCTACGCCAATAGCGGAGAGCGCCATGTAGATGTACTTCATTGCGATTAGATATGCGGCAAAGGACGCGGCAAGGGCTGCGCGCATGTTTCTGTTTTGGGACAGTTCAATCAGCAGTTCGCGCTCCTCTGGTGGGCGGTTCGTGTCCTTTGCATACATCGTCTTAACCGCAGAACTTAGCCAATATGTAGCGGATACAAACGAAACTACCGCGACAAGAACATCCAATATCGTCAGAAACATTTCCAAACAACCATGCCAGAGAAAGATCCAAATTCGTGGGCGTCGCTTCGCGCAGTGCTTCCGATTCTTTTCGGAGCAGGCGGTGGCGTTATCAGATATTACTGCCTCATCAAGTCAGGCCGTACGTTCAAGTTTTTCGAGTTCGTCGGGGACATGCTGTCCTCTATCTTCGTGGGATGCGTCCTGTACATGTTGGCCGAGGGTCTTGCACAGCCGACGGAGATCAGTGCGGTATGCGCCGCCATTGGCGGGAACATGGGGGCAAGAGCCTTCCAAATCGTTGAGAGTTTTTTTGAAAAGAAACTTGGCATACAGGAGAAAGCCCATGAGTGAAACGAAACCCTTAACGGCTTGGCCGGTCGAGTTGGCTGCAGACTTCATCGAGCAGTGGGAAGGCTTCCGCGAGACAGCGTACTTGTGCCCCGCGGGCGTGCTCACCATCGGGTTCGGCCACACAGGCCCCGACGTGAAGAAGGGACAAGTCGTGACGTACAAGGAAGCCTACACCATGCTCCTAGAGGACCTGAAGCGCTACGCCTCGGGCCTTGCCCGTTGGCTGAATGTCAAAGTTACGGAGGGCCAGTTTGTCGCCCTCCTCTCGCTCGCCTACAACGTCGGCGTGGACGGCGTCGTCCACAAATGCCCGAAGCTCATGCGCGCCGTGAACGACGGCGACACCGAAGAAGCCGCTCGCCAGTTCCTTGATGTGAACAAGGCTAACGGCAAAGTCCTGCCGGGGCTCACGCGCCGCCGTCAGGCCGAAGCGAAACTGTTTCTTGGGGAGTTGTGAGCAGTTGGGGCATGAGTGACGAGTGCTGTGACACAATCCAATTTTTTGATAGGAGGTCACAGTGGAATCGTTCATGACAAAAATCTTTATCGATCTGTTAGGAAAGATAGGTATGAAAAACAATCGTATCTCTGATACCGAATTTCGTAAATATGCGATTGCCCTGGCTTTTGTATGGGCTCTTGTTTGGGAATGGTTTTGTAGGCGGTGGGTCGAAGTCCATGAATATTTTGGGGCGCAGGTGTTCCCTGATTTTGTTTATGACATTTACTCAGAACAGGATTTGGCGCTTTCTCCGTTTGTCAATGGCCTTATTTTCTATGTAGCCTTTCTCGTATTTCTGAAGCTACTTAACTATCCGGAAGAACTTAAAGAAGATGAGGTCCTCGACTGGCGTGTTGGACATCTTAGAAAGTGGAGCTTTAGATTTTTTTGCTTAGGACTCGCGATTACGGCGTATGCGTATCTTGTGTAGCTATGAAGCGAGTTCTTCTTGTTTGCGGCATAGTGGTTTCGTTCGTGTCAGGCTATCGCTATGCCGCGGCGCTCTATGGCGAGGACATTGCCGCGCTACGCGAGGACTACGCAGCGAGGGCGCAGTCTCTTGAGATCAAGTACCGTGAGAAGGAGAGGACTTATGCACAGAGCCTGGTGGATGCGTGGGAGGCCCGGGACAAGGCGCTTGCTCGCGTCGACGATCTTGGCGCTGATCTTGAGCGGGTGCGCAAGCAGGCCGCCGATGCAAAGCGTCGACTGTCCGCAGCCGGTGCCGGTACCTGCGACGCTGAAAGAGAGCGGCTTGCCCGATGCGCAGGCCTTGTCGAGCGAGGCGCAGAACTGGTTCGGCGAGGTGTCGACCTTTCTGAGCGAGTTGCGATAGACAAGGATGCGATCGCGAAGATCGTCAGCCAGTGACGAAGTTGTAGACGAACTTAGCCGAAAATTTAGACGAAGGGGTGGCGCCTAAATGGTCGAAATTGCCTTGCAATCATTCCGCCCCAA
>OWJF01001065.1_pt1 | contig 12630 bp, 10 predicted proteins | sample 1732941 | NCBI WGS metagenome assembly OWJF01 (sample SAMN05065770, study PRJEB22554) | human gut metagenome | biome: ENVO:2100002; feature: ENVO:00000062; material: ENVO:00002003 | host: Homo sapiens | place: USA
ATGTTCTCCTCCAACCAGACCCCCGTGGAGGATATGAAGAAAGCCTATGAGCTGGGCGCTTACATCAACCTCGACGACGCTACCATGGTGGACTTCCTCGACCGTGTGGCCGGTGTGCCGGAGAACATCTTCTGCCGCTACAATCCGGGCGGAACGTTCCAACTGGGTGCGAGCGAAGAAGGCTTTCAGGTCATGGACAAGCCCGGCGACGCCAAGTATGGCATGACCGAGGAGCAGATGATCGACAGCTATAAGAAGCTGATGGCAAAGGGTGCCAAGAACTTTGGCATCCACGCCTTCCTTGCCTCCAACACCATCTCCGATGCCTATTATCCGGAGCTGGCGGGCATCCTGTTCCAACTGGCCGTCCGGGTCCAGAAGGCGACCGGTGCCCACATCTCCTACATCAACCTGTCCGGCGGCGTCGGCATCCCGTACCGCCCGGAGCAGACCGAAAACGACATCATGGCCATCGGCGAGGGCGTCCGCAAGAAGTTTGAGGAGATCCTCGTCCCCGCCGGGATGGGCGATGTGGCCATCTTCACCGAGATGGGCCGCTTCACCACCGGCCCCTACGGCGCACTGGTGGCAACGGCCATCCACGAGAAGCACATCTATAAGGAGTACATCGGTCTGGACGCCTGTGCAGCCAACCTGATGCGTCCGGCCATGTACGGCGCTTACCATCACATCACCGTGCTGGGCAAGGAGAACGCCCCCTGCGACCACAAGTATGACGTGGTCGGCGGCCTGTGCGAGAATAACGATAAGTTCGCCATCGACCGGATGCTTCCCGAGATCGACATCGGCGACCTGATCTACATCCACGACACCGGCGCTCACGGCTCGGCCATGGGCTATAACTACAACGGCAAGCTGCGCAGCGCCGAGGTTCTGCTCTGCGAGGACGGCTCCCACCGTCTCATCCGCCGCGCCGAGACCCCGCGCGACTACTTTGCAACGCTGGACTTCCTGCCCATGATGAAGCCCTTGTTTGAGGAGTACGACGACTAAACACGGACGAGGTGCGCTATGTTTTTCGGATTTCAATTAACCTGCGGCCTGATGATGGTCTTCTACGGCTATTCGGTCATGAAGAACCCCCGTGTCTGGGGTGACCAAGGCCGACAGGCGGTCAAGGCGGAGAACTTTGCCGAATACTGCCGCCAGAACGGCCTGTTCTTCCTGAAAGCGGGCTGCATCATGGCAGTCATTGCCGCACTGGATGCACTGTTCACGCTGGACGCAGTGCTGTACGTTCTGCTGTACCTGTTCGGGCTGGCGTTCTCTTTCTCCCCGCTGGTCAAGTGGTGCCGCGAGAACGAGGGCTTCTCGTGGCCGTGGCCCCATGTGGAAAGCGAGAAAAAGCGGATCAAGAAGCTGCGAAAAGAACAAGAAGACCAGAAGAAGTGAACTTCTGGTGAAAAGCACCGCACACGATGTGAAAACCATCGCTGTGCGGTGTTTTTGCGTCTGCACGGAAAAGTTTCGTCTCTTGACAGAAGTTTCCACTGCCTCTATAATGAAAGAAGAGACGACCTTCGTACCGTATCATTCTGGAGGTAGAACAATGATGACTTTGACCTATCCTGAAAATTATGCACTCCTCACCATGGAGGAAATGACGTATACCACAGGCGGCGATGCCGAAGGCGAAAACAAAGGCAGCTGGGTCCGGACGGCATTCAATATCGGCATGGCTGCGCTGGCAACAGTGGGCATCGTGAAAACCGTCGGGAGCGCCATCAGCAGCGGCTCGATCACCGGCCTGATGGCAACGGTGTGCGGCCTTGGCACGACTGTGCTGGGTTACCTGAACATTTCCAGCATCGGTGCCATCGCCGGCCAGATCCAGAAGGCCTATCCGGAGCAGTACCCGGAAGAGGGCACCACCCTCAACGGCACCCTGATCCGGGATTCGGCCCTTGTCTACTTCTCTTCGCCCATCGGCGCTCTGCTGGGCCTCGCCAATATCGGCACGGCCGCCGGTTATGTGTACTGCATGCTCAAATGAGCGGAACTAGAACCATAAGATGAACCCCACCCCCGGCGCGGAACCTTCTGCGCCGGGGGTGGGGTTTTGCTGTAGAAAAAAGCGACGCATGAGTAGATGCGTGCGCTGCCCGCATTACGGAGCCAGCTGCTTTAAGACTTTGTCGAAGTCCGATACGATCTTTTGGGTAGGGTTGAACAAATCGTATTCCGCTTCGGCTTTTTCTTTGGCCTGACGGGCGGAGATTTTGCCTTTGTCCGGCAGGATATCGTAGCGTCGGAAGGATAGGAACTCGTTGATGCTGGTGGCAAACTGTTCCATCGTGAAGGTGTTCTCCCGCTCGATCAGGTCTTCAATGTAATCGAAGTAGCCGGAAACGGTCCGCTCCAATTGACGGATCTGCTTTTCGGACAGATAGTTTTTCGCAATGGAAACATCGGATTTGAGCACCCGGCCTTCCGGGGCGTTTTTCCATGTGGACAGCCCCATATGTTCTTTGGTATGGTCAGCTTTGCTGTAGACGATCTCCGCTGCAGTCTGGCCGGTGATGGCGTAATGGAATTTGTTCTGTACCATGGCGTAGAACTCTTTTGTGATCGGAGAATTGCGATCGTAGTCGATGCAGCACTCGGCAAAAATATCCGTCACTTGCTGCCAGATACGGCGTTCGCTGGCGCGGATCGAGCGGACGCGCTCCAATAATTCACGGAAGTAATCCTTTCCGAAAGCATCCTTGCCCTGTTTCAACCGCTCATCGTCCAATACAAAGCCTTTCGTCATGTACTCTTTGAGGATGCCGGTGGCCCAGATGCGGAAATGTGTAGCCCGGCGGGAATTGACTCGGTAGCCGACGGAGATGATCACATCCAAGTTGTAGAAGGCGACGGGCTGCTTGACGCCATCAACGTGCATTTTTTGCACGCTGTTCTCAGCGGAAAGCTCACCGTCGTCAAAAATATTCTTGATGTGGCGGCGCAGGTTGGACTCTTCTTTATCAAAAAGAAGAGACATCTGACTGATGGTCAGCCAGATCGTGTCATCCTTGATCACGGCTTTGACGGTAGCGCCTTCTTCCGCGGAACGGTAGATTAAAAACTGGAAATCGTCCATTTTCTTGCCCCCACGACCCAATAATACAACAAAAAACACCGATCCGCAAGGAACCGGTGTTTATCCAATATGGAGCGGGCAATGGGAATCGAACCCACCTCCTCAGCTTGGAAGGCTGATATACTAGCCGATGTACGATGCCCGCGAATGCAAGAGATAGTATAGCAGGTTTTACGCGAAATGTCCAGAGAAAATTTTACTTTTGCGCTGTTTGGCGGGACAAATTGCTTTTTCTGTTTACAATACCGGCATTTTATTGTAAAATAGACAGGAGAAACAAAGCTGCCGGTCAAGGCGGCACAAATATTATAGGTGGTGTATTGAATTATGGCATTGAAATATCAGCGTATCCTGCTCAAGATCAGCGGCGAGGCCCTTGGCGGCGAGAAGGGCACCGGCTTTGATGAGCCAACCATGGACGCCATCTGCGGCGGCGTCAAGAAGGCACACGACCTCGGCGTGCAGATCGGCATCGTTGTGGGCGGCGGTAACTTCTGGCGCGGCCGCTCCAGCGGCAAGATGGAGCGTACCCTCGCCGACAAGATCGGGATGCTGGCGACCGTGATGAACGCGCTGGCTGTCTCCGACAAGCTGGAGCAGTTGGGCGTGCCCAGCGAGGTGTTCACCTCCATCACGATGCCGCAGGTGGCCCCGGCCTTTACCCGCAAGGACGCACTGCGCGCCATGGAAGAGGGCAAGATCGCGGTCTTCGGCGGCGGCACGGGCAACCCCTTCTTCTCCACCGATACGGCCACCGCACTGCGCGCCGTGGAAGTCTCGGCGGACGTGATGTTCAAGGCGACGATGGTGGACGGCGTCTACGATAAGGATCCCCACAAGTACCCTGACGCCAAAAAGTACGATACCCTGACCTTCACCAAGGTTCTGGAAGATCAACTGGCCGTCATGGACGGCACCGCCGCCACCCTCTGCCGGGACAACAAGCTCCCGATTCTGGTCTTCGATCTGGCTGAACCGGACAACATCGCGAAGGCCGTGCAGGGCGAGAACGTCGGCACACTGGTCTACGAGGGCTGAGCATAGCCCGCAGCCCATTACAATAGAATGAAACAGGCGGCACCCGCAGCCTGTGCAGAATAAGTACAAACAGGAGACAAGGACAATGAGCAGCAACACGAAGGCATTTGAAGAAAAGATGAAGAGCACGGTCGAGCATCTGAACCGTGAGCTGGCAGCCGTTCGCGCAGGCCGTGCGAATCCCGCCGTTCTGGACAAGGTGAGCGTGGATTACTACGGTGCCCCCACCCCGATCCAGCAGGTCGCATCCGTGGCCGTCAGCGAGGCCCGCACCCTGACCATCACCCCGTGGGATCGCACCCTGCTGCGCGCCATCAGCAAGGCCATTATGGCCAGCGATGTCGGCATCACCCCCATTGATGATGGCTCGACCATCCGCCTGAACTTCCCGGCTCCCACCGAGGAGCGCCGCAAGCAGCTGGCGAAGGAAGTCTCCAAGCTGGGTGAGGACGCCAAGGTGGCGACCCGCAACATCCGCCGCGAGGCCATGGATAAGGCCAAGGCCATGAAGAAGACCGGTGAGCTGACCGAGGATACCCAGAAGACCATGGAAGAGGATGTCCAGAAGCTGACCGATAAGTATATCAAGATCATCGATGCAGCCGTTGAGGAAAAGCAGAAGGAGATCATGTCCGTCTGATCGCCGCGGCGAGTGGAACCTTTCAAAGTGCCGTGTGCTGGACGTAGTGCGCGGCACTTTTTGCCGACCGGCAAGGGAAAAGATCCTTTGCCGCAGATAGGAGAACAACAATGGAACATCCCAAAGAATTCGCCGAGGGTCTTTCCATCGGCATCATCATGGACGGCAACGGCCGCTGGGCCAAACAGCGCGGTCTGCCCCGTACGGCGGGCCACAAAAAGGGCGCAGCCGTTTTTCAGGATATCGCAAACTACTGCGATGAGCTGGGCGTGTCGTCGGTGTATTTCTACGCCTTCTCGACCGAAAACTGGAAGCGCCCCCTCGAAGAGGTCAACGCCATCATGAAGCTGTTCGGCGAGTATCTGCTGAAAGGCTTCAACTACAAGGACCGCAACATCCGCATGAAGTTCATCGGCGACCGCACGGCGCTGGACCCCAAGCTCCAGAAGCTGATGAACGAGCTGGAAGAGGACTCCGCGGGCAAGACCGGCATGACCCTGAACATCGCGGTCAACTACGGCGGCCGCCCGGAGATCGTCCGCGCCGCGCAGCAGCTGGCTGCCAAAGCGGCGGCAGGGGAGCTGAAGCCAGAGGACATCACCGAAGAGATGATGTCCGATGCCATGTACACCACCGGCCAGAAGGACCCGGACTTCATCCTGCGCCCCAGCGGAGAGAAGCGGCTGTCCAACTTCATGCTCTGGCAGGCGGCTTATTCGGAACTGGTGGAAATGGACGTTCTGTGGCCTGATTTCACCCGTGACGACCTCGATGCGGCCATCATGGAGTTCAATAAGCGCTCCCGCCGGTTCGGCGGCATCTAAACCGCCCCGGCAAACAAAACCAAGGAGAAACACTGTATGAAAACACGAATCATAACCGCAGTCGTGGGCATCCTCGTCCTCATCGGCGTGCTGTTCACCTTCGACACGATGGTCTTCAACCTCGTGGTTGCGGCCATCACCCTCATCGCTATCCATGAGATCTACACGGCCCTCGGCTTTGACAAAAAGGATTGGCTGCTGTACGTAGTCACGGTGCCATACACTTTGCTCATCATGCTGTCCAGCTACTCGGTCTGCCGGGCGCTGGTCATGCCGGCTTCCTTTTTGCTCGTGCTGTTCTATGCCATCTACCTCGTGGTGCGCAACGGCACCGTCAGCTTTGCGAAAACCAGCGGCCTCGTGATGTTTTCGGGCATCGTGATCTTCTGCTTCTATTCGTTCGTCCGGCTGAAGGAATTGCTGCCTGTGGAAGAGTACGGCTATGATGCGATCTTTTTCATCCTGCTGAGCCTCTGCTTCGCATGGGGCGGCGATACCTGCGCCTACTTCGCGGGCCGCGCCTTCGGCAAGCATAAGCTTTGCCCCGTGGTCAGCCCCAAAAAGACGGTGGAAGGTGCCATCGGCGGCGTGCTGGGCACGATGGTCTGCGGCGTGGTCGTCACGCTGGTCTACTCCATCGCAGCCGACCGGATGGAGGCGTTCACCCGCTCCAACATCGGCGTCTCGATGTACGTTGTCATTGCGCTGCTGGCCTGTGTGGCGGCGGTGCTTGGCATTTACGGAGACCTGTTCGCCAGCGTCGTCAAGCGCCAGTGCGGCATCAAGGATTACGGCACCATTTTCCCCGGCCACGGCGGCATTCTGGATCGTTTTGACAGCGTGATGTTCATCGCGCCCTTCGTCACCATGGTCATCATTGCCGTCTTCTATCGCTGATTCGCTCATTTTAGGAGGAAACACGATGTCTAAAAAAATTACGCTTCTGGGCTCCACCGGTTCCATCGGCACGCAGAGTCTGGATGTCATCCGCGCACAGGGCTATGAGGTCTTCGGTCTGTCGGCCCACAGTCATGTGGATAAGATTCTGGAGCAGATCGAGGAATTTCACCCGAAATACGTCTGTATGACGAACCCCGATGCCGCCGCCAAGCTGGATGCCGCGCTGGCGGGCCGCGCCAATGCGCCCAAGCTGCTGACCGGCCCGGAGGGCCTGAAGGAACTGGCGGCCATGGATGGCCCGGACGTAGTGCTGAACAGTGTGGTGGGCATCGCCGGTCTGGGGGCCAGCCTGACCGCCATTGAGAGCGGCCACGACCTCGCCCTTGCCAACAAGGAGAGCCTTGTCACCGGCGGCCATCTGGTCACGCAGGCGGTGGCAAAGCACGGCGTCAAGCTGCTGCCCGTGGACAGCGAGCACTCCGCCATCTTCCAGTGCTTGCAGGATAAGGAGAGCGCCAAGAGCCTGACCAAGATCCTGCTCACCGCATCCGGCGGCCCCTTCTTCGGGATGAAGACCGAGGAGCTGCGGGGCAAGACCAAGGCCGACGCCCTGAAGCACCCCAACTGGAACATGGGTGCGAAGATCACCATCGACTCCGCCACCCTGATGAACAAGGGTCTGGAACTGATCGAAGCCGTCTGGCTGTTCGGTCTGCCCCCGGAGAAGATCCAGATCGTCGTCCAGCGCCAGAGCATCGTCCACTCTGCTGTCCAGTACAGCGACAACTCCATCATTGCGCAGCTGGGCGTGCCCGATATGCGCATCCCCATCCAGTACGCGCTGACCTACCCGGCCCGTGTGCCGGGCGTGGTGCCGGAGCTGGATTTCACCACCCTCAAGATGCTGACCTTCGATGTGGCAGACGAAGAGACCTTCCGCTGCCTTGCGGCCTGCAAAAAGGCCATCAAGAAGGGCGGCCTTGGCCCCTGCGCTGCCAATGGCGCCAACGAAGAAGCCGTCAAGCTCTTCCTCGAAGACAAGATCGGTTTCCTCGACATCGGCCGCTTGGTGGAAGCCGTCGTGGACAGCGACAGCTTCGGCGGCAGCTACACGCTGGCCGACGTGTATGAGTGCGACAAGATGGCCCGCGCCTTCGTGCGCAGCCACCTGTAAGCATATCCGGCGTACTATATAAATTTTTGGAGAAGCTATGTCTTTTATCATTACCCTTTTGGCTGCGGTGTTTGTGTTCGGTGCGGTGATCGCCATCCATGAATTCGGCCACTTTGCGGTGGCCAAACTCTGTGGAGTGCAGGTCAACGAGTTTTCCATCGGCATGGGGCCGGTGCTGCTCAAAAAGATGCACCACGGCACCCAGTACAGCCTCCGGGCCCTGCCGGTGGGCGGTTTCGTCGCGCTGGAAGGGGAGGAGAGCCCGGAAAGCCAACAGGCCGAAGGAGAGGAACGCTCGGATCTGGAAGAGCGGCCTCTCAGCCAGCGCTCTGGCGCGGACAGCTCCCCGAACGGGGGAGCCTCAAAAGAGGAGGAACTTTCCCAGCCCACCGGCAAGCCCCTCAACGAGGCTCCGGTCTGGCAGCGGGCGCTCATCATGGCAGCGGGTGCCTGTATGAACTTCCTGCTGGGTTTTGTAGTCATGGCGATCCTGCTTACGACGCAGAACGAGCCTATCACCAGCCGGGTCATCTACGCCGTCGAGGACGGCGCGCTCTGCGGCCAGACGGGTCTGGAAGCGGGGGACAAGGTACTGGCCGTCAACGGCCGCCGCTGCTTTGTGGCCAACGATATGCTCTATGAGCTGATGCGCACCGAGGATTACTCCGCCAGCTTCACCGTCCTGCGGGACGGCAAAAAGGTGGAGCTGCCCCGCGTGCAGTTCGACACATGGCAGGACGAGGACGGCGAGACCCACATGAGCCTCGGTTTTACGGTCTACGGCATCAGAAAAACGCCGGTCAACGTGATAAAAGAGGCGTGGAACAGCGTGCTCTATTATGGGCGCATCATCTTCACCTCGCTGATGGACCTGCTGCGCGGGCGGGAGAGCATCAACGACCTGTCCGGCCCGGTGGGCATCGTGACGGCCATCGGTCAGGCGGCCAGCTACGGCTGGCAGGACCTGCTGGAACTGCTCGCGCTCATCACGGTCAACGTTGGCATCTTCAATCTGCTGCCCTTCCCGGCGCTGGATGGCGGCAAGGTGGTGTTCCTGCTCATCGAGGGCGTCACGGGCCATGCCGTGCCCGAAAAGATCCAGAGCGGTCTGACGCTGGCGGCATTCGCCCTCCTCTTCGCCCTGATGATCTTTGCAACGTACAATGATATCGTCCGGCTCGTGACCGGTGCGATCTAAAGAAAGGAAAAATGACCATGCGGCAGCTGAAACGAGAAGTAAAAATCGGCAACGTGACCATCGGCGGCAACAACCCCATCGCGGTGCAGACCATGCTGAATGTCCCGGTGGAGGACATCGAGGGCAATGTGGCACAGGCCAAGCGGTGTGAGGCGGCGGGCTGCCAGATCCTGCGCGTGACCTGCCCCAGCGCAGCGGACGCCAAGTGCATCGAGGCCGTCAAGAACGCGGTGAACATCCCCATCGTGGCGGATATCCACTTCGATTACAAGGCCGCGCTGGCGTGCGCTGATGTGGGCGTGGATAAGATCCGCATCAACCCCGGCAACATCGGCGACGACGACCGCGTGAAGGCCGTGGTTCAGGCGTGCCAGCAGAAGAATATCCCCATCCGCATCGGCGTCAACGGCGGCAGTCTGGAAAAGCACATCCTCGCCAAGTACGGTGCCCCCGTCCCCGAAGCCATGGTGGAGAGCGCGCTGTACCATGTCCGTCTGCTGGAGAAGTTCGATTTCAACAACATCGTCATCTCCATCAAAAACTCCAACGTGCCCCGCATGATGGAGGCCTACCGCCAGCTCAGCGCTGTCACCGACTACCCGCTGCATGTGGGCGTCACCGAGGCGGGCACCTATCAGATGGGTCTGCTCAAGTCCGGCATGGGCATCGGCGGGATGCTGCTGGAAGGCATCGGCGACACCATCCGTGTTTCGCTGGCGGCTGAGCCGGAGAAGGAAGTGGAAGCGGGCTACAACATCCTGCGCGCTGTGGGCTTCCCGGTTGCCGGCCCGGAGGTCATCACCTGCCCGACCTGCGGCCGCACCCAGTATCCCTGCACCGAGATCGCCAACGAGGTGGAAAAGCGGCTGCAGGGCTACAAAAAGTCCATCAAGGTCGCCGTCATGGGTTGCGTCGTCAACGGCCCCGGTGAGGCCCGCGAAGCCGACATCGGCATTGCCGGCGGCAAAGGGGAGGCCGTCCTGTTCATCCACGGCGAGCCCATCAAGAAGCTGACCGGCGACAATATCCTCGATCAGTTCATGGATGAGATCTACAAGATCTGACGGAGAGGTTCTATTACGAGGGTTCCCACGTCTTCAAGACGGAGGACCTTGACTGAATTGCAGACGGCTGCTGCCCGTTTCACACCGAGACGGAGCACAGCCGTTTTTCGAGTAAAAAAGGAGTACCATTGTGACACCACTCGTATCCCAGCTATGGCCGCAGTTCATGGCGGACCCGGACTTTGCGTCCTGTTTTGGGCGCGTCGTTGTCGAGCACGCCCAGATGCTGCGGCAGGAGCGGCAGGTCATCTTTACCCTGCGCAGTGCCGCCCCGCTGGACAAGGGGCTGTGTGCGCGGCTGCTGGCTTCGCTCCAGCCCGATTATGAGGGCTTTGAACTGCGCATCCAGAACCTGTTCGGCTACGCGACGCTGGACGAAGCCGCCCTGCGGGAGCTGATGGAGGAGATGAAGCGGGACGGCGTGCCCATCAACGGCTTTCTGGATCGCTGCACCATCCGGATCACCGGCCAGAACATCGCCATCGGCGTCTGCCACGGCACCAAGTTTTTGCAGGAGATGGAGTTCGAGCGGCTGCTGGCCGAGCGGGTCGCGGCCCACACCGGCGTCAAACCCAAGGTGACCCTGCAAAGTGCGGTGGACGAGGCCGAACAGCGCCAGATGGAAGAGAAATTGGAGCGGAAGATCGCGCCGCCGGTGGTCAAGTTCGAGAAGAAGAACACGGCCCCGTCCATCAAGGTGGAGGGCCTCGATCTGACCGACAAGCCTGTGACCATCTTCCACGGCAAGATGTTCACCCCCAAGAACCTGACGCCGCTGAAGGACCTCGGCGGCGAGGGCGGCAAGTGCATGATCTGGGGCGATGTCTTCTTCACCGAGGTCAAGGGCAACTACCGCAAGATCTATACCGTTTCCATCACCGATTACACCGGCTCTATCAACCTGAAGATCCGGGCGCAGGAAGGGGAGGACTGCTCCAAGTGGGAGTCCATCTCCAAGGGCACCACCGTCATCGTCCGGGGCGACTGTTCCTACGACAAATACGAGCATGACTACATCGTCTACCCCTACGATGTCCTCTTCGTCGAGCGCAAGAAGCGGGAAGACCATGCCCCGGTCAAGCGGGTAGAGCTGCATCTGCATACCAAGCTGTCCAGCATGGACGCCTTCTGCGACCCCGGCGGGATCGTCCGGCTGGCGCACCGGATGGGCCACCCGGCCATTGCCATCACAGACCACGGTGTCTGCCAAGGCTACCCCGAAGCCATGCTGGCGGCGGATGACATCCGCAAGAGCGACCCGGATTTCAAGCTCATCTACGGCTGTGAAGCCTACTTCGTGGACGATATGATTCCCTGCGTCTACGGTGTGCAGGATGCCCCGCTGAGCGGCGAATTCTGCGTCTTTGACACCGAGACCACCGGCCTTGACCCCAACGTGGAGTACCTGACCGAGATCGGCGGCGTCATCGTGAAAAACGGCGAAGTCGTGGAGGAATTTGACACTTTCGTCAAACCCGGCAAGCCCATCACCCCCAAGATCACCGAGCTGACCGGCATCACCAACGAGATGGTCGCCGATGCCCCCGGTGAGGCCGAAGCGCTGCAAGCCTTCCTCAACTTTGCGGCCGGGCGGATCCTCGTGGCCCACAACGCCCACTCCTTCGATATCCGCTTCCTCCGTATTGCGGCCAAGCGGAGCGGCATCGAGTTCGAGCCAACGTATATCGATACCCTGACCATGGCGCAGGCGATGTACCCCGGCCTCCACAACTACAAACAGGGCACCATCAACAAGCACTTGGAGCTGCCCGCCTACGAGGCTCACCGCGCCTGTGAGGATGCCGGTGCGCTGGGGCGCATTTTCTGCGTCATGCTGAAGGATCTGGAGGAAAAGCAGGTCACTGCGGTCAGCGGCATCAACACCGGCCTTGGCGGCAACCGCGAGGTGCTGAAAAAGAAATATTACCACCTCATCATCCTTGTCAAGAATCAGATGGGCCTGAAAAACCTGTACAAGATTGTCAGCGAGGCCCACGTCAACTACTTCTTCAAAAAGCCCCGCGTGCCCCGCAGCTTGCTCAACAAGTACCGCGACGGTCTGATTTTGACCTCCGCCTGTGAGGCGGGCGAACTCTACCGCGCCATCGTGGAAGGACGTTCCTACGAGGAATTGAAGAAGATCGCCGCCTATTACGACGTGCTGGAAATCCAGCCGCTTGGCAACAACGCTTATATGGTGCGCGAGGGCAAGGTGGACAGCGAAGAGGTCATCAAGGACTTCAACCGCACGGTCATCCAACTGGGCGAAGACCTCCACAAGCCGGTCATCGCCACGGGCGACGTCCATTTCACCGAGCCGGAGGACGCCGTCTACCGCGCGGTCCTTCAGGCGGGCAACGGTTTCAAGGATGCCGACAACCAGCCGCCGCTGTTCTACCGCACCACCGAGGATATGCTGAACCAGTTCAGCTACCTCCCCAAAGAAAAAGCCTATGAGATCGTTGTGACGAACCCGCGCAAGATCGCGGCGTCCATCGACAACAACGTCCGCGCCATCCCGCGGGGAACCTACCCGCCCAGCATTGAGGGCGCAGAGCAGCAATTGCGCGATGCCACGTGGGAACACGCCAAGCGCGACTATGGCGACCCGCTGCCGGAGATCGTGGAGAAACGCTTGCAAAAAGAGCTGGACTCCATCTGCGGCCACGGCTACGCGGTCCTGTATGTC
>OWJF01001068.1_pt1 | contig 12619 bp, 8 predicted proteins | sample 1732941 | NCBI WGS metagenome assembly OWJF01 (sample SAMN05065770, study PRJEB22554) | human gut metagenome | biome: ENVO:2100002; feature: ENVO:00000062; material: ENVO:00002003 | host: Homo sapiens | place: USA
TCACGTAGAGATGATGGGCTTCCTCGGCATGGGTAACAACCCAATGGTAGGTGCTACTGTAGCTATCGCCGTTGCTATCGACCTCGCTTTGAACAAGAAGTAATTCTTAGAATTCAGAGATAAACTTGAAGGCGGATTTCCGATGGGAAATCCGCCTTCTTTCGTTTTTGCTTGTCTTTCGAACTGCGTTTTTCAGAAAATACCCACCTGAAAATTTGGAGGTTACAGAATTATTGTTTACTTTTGCAAAAAGTTAAATATAGACGCAATGGCAATCAGAGAAAGAAGAAAGCGAATCTATCGCAAGCGCATCCCATACGGAATGCAAAATTTTGAAGCAATCAGAGAGGAGGATTGTTACTACGTTGACAAGACTCCATTCATCGAGGATATAGAAGATTCCAATAAGTACTTCTTCTACATCCGCCCTCGCCGTTTCGGTAAGACGCTGACTCTTTCCATGCTAGAAAATTACTATGACATCAACAAGAAGGACAAGTTTGAGTCCCTCTTCGGTGGACTGTACATAGGTGAGAATCCGACCCCTGAGCGCAATTCTTATCTCATCATCCATCTCAACTTTGCCGAGGTGGGTGCAGGACTTGACAATTATCAAAGAAGTATGGATGGGCATTGCAACATTATGTTTAATTTCTTCTGCAATGTCTATTCTCGTTTCCTTCCAGAAGGAACGAAGGAAGAGATGAACAAACGTGAGGGGGCTGTGGAACAGTTGAGGTATCTCTGCCAGATTTGTACGGAAGTAGGCCAGCGCATCTATCTCTTCATCGATGAGTACGACAACTTCACCAACAATATCCTTGCCAACGAGGAGCACTTGCAGCGTTATCGCAAGCAGACCCATGGCGAGGGTTATCTTCGCCAATTCTTCAACACCATCAAGGGTGCGGCAGGAGCTGCCCTTGGAAGAGTCTTTGTCACCGGTGTCAGTCCTGTCACCATGGACGACTTGACGAGTGGTTTCAATATCGGTACCAACTACTCTTTGACACCAGAGTTCAACGAGATGACTGGTTTTACGGAGGAAGAAGTGAGAGAGATGCTCGGCTATTATTCCAGCGTGCTTCCTTTCAATCATTCGGTGGATGAACTCATTCAGGTGATGAAGCCGTGGTACGACAACTATTGCTTCGCCATCAAGAGTTATGGCAGAACTACCATGTATAACTCTGTAATGGTACTCAACTTCATCGACAACTACATCCGCAACGAATACGACATCCCAGACTCCATGGTGGAAAGCAACGTGCGCACAGACTACAACAAGCTGCGTATGCTCATCCGCCACGACAAGGAGTTCGCCCACGATGCGAGCGTCATCCAGCAGTTGGTAACCAAAGGCTACGTCACAGGCAATCTCGTGGAGAACTTCCCAGCAGAACGCATCAATGACCCAGACAACTTCGTGAGTCTGCTCTTCTATTTCGGTATGGTAACGATAGATGGCACATATAAGGGTGCTACCAAATTTGTCATTCCTAACGAGGTAGTGCGTGACCAGCTGTTCACCTACTTACTTTCCACATACGAGGAGAATGCTCTCAGTTATGATACGTACGGCAAGGGGCAATTGGAGAGCAAGCTAGCTTACGATGGCAATTACAAGGCATACTTCAGCTTCATCGCCGACTGCTTGAAGCGATATTCTTCCCAGCGAGACAAGCAGAAAGGCGAAGCCTACGTCCACGGATTCACGTTAGCCATGACAAGTCAGTGCAAGTTCTACCGCCCTATCTCCGAGCTGGATAATGAGGGAGGATACGCCGACATCTTCCTCTGTCCTCTCTGCGACATTTACAAGGATATGGTCGATTCTTACATCATCGAGCTAAAATACTGCAAGACGGGCACAAGCGACGAACAAGTGAGCCAGCTTTTCAAGGACGCTTCCGCCCAAATTAGTCGATATGCCGATAGCGACATTGTGAGAGAGTCGGTAAAAACCACCAAGCTCCATAAGCTAGTCGTGATATACAGAGGCATCGAAATGGTAGCTTGCGAGGAGATAGCATAAGATGTCTTTCAAATACAACAAACCGCCGCATATCCCCACACATAGGATATGCGGCGGTTTTCGTAAGATGTATGTATATACTACCCACTCTCTAATATGCTTCCACTTTCAATTTTCCATTCTCGAGACTCACCTTCATCTTCTTCATCTTATTGAGAATGTCGATGGCATATTCTATCTCCTGGTCACGACGCATCACGAAGTGCATTCTTTTCTCTAAAAGACGGCTGTCGTGGCAAACAACGGGAACATTATAAGAGGAACTGATTTGCTGCAAGATTTCGTTGAGCGATGCATTGTCAAAGAAAAGATATCCATCTCGCCATGCCACCAACTGCATCGTGTCGGCATCACACACATTCATATTATCATTGCATAACTGAACTTGCTGACCAGGACGAAGCATCACCTTTCGATTGCTCTTTGTGTTGGCAAACTGCACACTACCGTTGACCAAAGTCACCTTTATCATCTTCTCATCATAGGTGTTCACGTCAAATTCCGTACCTGTAACCAAGGTCTCCGAGTTTTTAGTCTCCACAATGAAAGGGTGTTCCTTGTCTTTATGCACCTTAAAATAAGCTTCTCCAATCACTTTAACCCTTCGTTCATAACCATCAAATTCCTTGGGATATACGAGTTTGCTACCAGGATGAAGAAATACGGTGCTGCCATCTGGTAGTACCACCTTGCATTGCTGCCCCCTATCCACATTCAGCAGCACGGTATCTGTCCGAGAGAAATAAGCATCTATATCTTCGGATGTAATCTGTCGCTCATGAGTAACGGCATCTGCATCAGTAGCTATCAACTTACTTTCAGAATGATGCTGATTGGCAGAAGCGATGATTCCCTGCTCGCTAACATTGACCACCGTGTTGCCTCCTTTCCCAAAAGGTAAGAGAAGAACAACAATGGCAGATGCTGCTGCAACGCCAATCAAAGCCTTCACCCAAAGCAAATGAAGCAACGCCGTCTTAGACTTCTCGTTTCCGCCCATCTGTGAATGCGTCTGATGAAAAGCATCAAGCCTAGCCTGCACCTCCTCAGAAGGCAGGTGCTCATCACGGATGGAATGTACGCCTAGAAGGACATCCTCCACAAGTTGGGAGACATCAGCATCCTCCTCAAAAACCCCTTGTTGGTTTTTTGTAAGCGATTTGCCATCTTCTAATATATCTAAGATTTCCTCTTTATTCATATTCTATTACCATATTAACTACTATTTAAACGGATTGCCCCCAAAAACGGTTATGTCAATTTCTTTTTTTTAACCTTAACGGTGGTTTACTACCTCAAAAGCTATGCAGTCAACTGTTACTACTCTTGCGATTCATCATTCCCACCTCGGCTTTCCCTAATAAGCTTCAAAGCCCTAACGATATGCTTCTTGATGGTACTCAAGCTTACATGGAGCACCTCGGCTGCCTCTGCATACTTCTTGTGCTCGACAAAGCATAGGGAGAAGATGGTGCGGGTGGTCTCAGGAAGCATCTCTATCGTCTGCTTGATGATGGCTTCTCTCTCTTCCATTTCCAAGAGACGTTCGGTGGAATCAAAACGCTCGGCAAGAGCTAGGGTGAAAATCTCGTATTTCTTACGGGTTTTCTTGCGCCGTAGGAAATCCACACATTTATGACGGAGATTGGTGTAAAGATAAGAGCGTACTGCCTCTTGGCGAATATCTTGAAAATGCAACCACACATCTTCATAGACATCATTCACCAAATCATGACAGTCATCTATATCATCTATAAATCGACGAGCGAAAACAAAGAGCTGAGCGTAGTACTCTCTAAATATATGGTCAAACTCCTCTTGATGCTCCATTCTTATCTTAACCTTATTGTCTTAAATGATTCAGTTTGCAAAATTACGAAAATTATTTGCGATATGCGAATAAAAAGCGCATAAAATCGAAAATATGACAAAAAAATCACGTTTTTTTGAATAAAGCGTAACCTTTTCGCCCCGTTCTGCGTTGAAACTTATAAATAACGTTAGTAAATGAGAACAGAATAGAAGTAAAATAAAACAATAAAACTGTAAGTTTATGGCAAAAAGCAGACTGTTTGCATTGTTGCTTGCCGCCAGTCTGGGACTGACACCGTCATACGCCCAGATTCGCAAGAAGCTGACAATGAACTTTAAGCAGGAGGAGCTATCTTCTGCGCTGAGAAAGCTAGAGAAAGTAAGTGGTTACAAGATTTTGTTTTCCTTCGAGGATGTCGAGGGATACAAAATCAATGGCTCTGTGAAAGACCAGGAGTTCGAGGGTGTCCTACAGATGCTCTTGAACGGCAAGCCCTTGGTCAATTCCAAGGAAGGCAACCTTGTCAACGTTACTTTGCGTGAGCACAAGGAAGCATACGACGACAACCGCAGCGGCATCACGGGTACTATCACATCATCGGAAGACGGATTGCCTGTCATCGGTGCAACCATCAGAATCATGGGCACGAAAGATGTCACCGTGACCGATGTCAATGGTAAGTTCTCATTCAACAAATGGCCTCGTGGCGCACGACTCGTCATCTCTTCCATCGGCATGCAACAGCAGAACGTGCGTGCCACTTCAAACATGCACATCGTGCTCAATCCGGATGCGAAAGCTGTAGAGGAAGTGGTGGTCAATGGTACTTTCACCCGAAAGGCGAATACCTTTACTGGTGCTGTGACAACCGTCAAGGGCGATGAGCTCCAACGTGTCGGCAATTCCAACGTGCTCCAAAGCCTCAAGAATATCGACCCATCTTTCATGCAGGTAGAAAACCTGAGTGCAGGTAGCAACCCAAATGCCTTGCCAGACTTCCAGATGCGTGGTGCTTCCACCATCTCCAGCGTACAAGGCGAATATGCCTCCAGTGCCAACCAGCCTCTCTTCATCCTCGATGGATTTGAGACGGAACTGACTAAGATTCTCGACCTCGACATGAACCAGGTAGAGAGCATCACATCGCTCAAGGATGCCACAGCCAAGGCTATCTATGGTGCGAAGGCTGCCAATGGTGTGATTGTCATCGAGACCAAGCGACCTGAGCAGGGTAAAATGCGCATCACCTATACGGGCGGCATCGACCTTGAAGTGCCAGACCTCAGCAGCTATGACCTCTGCAACGCATCGGAAAAGCTACAGGTGGAGAAGATGGCAGGACTCTACAGCAGCGACAATGCCGTCACCCAGATTGCCCTCGACAAGACATACGCCAACAAACTTAGAGATGTATTGCGTGGCATTGATACCGACTGGCTCGCTCAACCTGTCCACACAGGAGTAGGCCACAAGCACTCCCTCTATCTCGAAGGCGGTCAGCATAGTCTGCAATATGGTGTCAACCTCTCTTATAACAATATCGAGGGAGCGATGAAAGGCAGCGACCGCAACACTTTCTCTGGAGGTGTCACCCTGGCTTATCGCCTGAAGAACATCATCTTCCGCAACAAACTCACCATCGACTACAACAGTAGCAATAATTCCCCATACGGTTCCTTCTCCAACTACTACAGAATGAACCCTTATAGCTGCATCTATGATGACAAGGGCAACCTGATCAAGGCATACGCCTACACCAACAACGCTGGTCAGGTGGGCGACTACTACAATCCGCTCTACAATACTACTCTCAACACGATAGACAACTCCACCTACACGACCATCACCAACAACTTCTACTTGGAATGGCAAATCAACCCTAGCTGGAGAATGACAGGCAAGTTTGGCATCATCCGCAAGACGACAACGAGTGATGTGTTCAAGCCTGCCAACCACACCGATTTTATATCCATGACCGATGTGTATCGAAAGGGTACCTACAATCAATCTAACGGCAAACACACCGACATCAACGCAGAGCTAGGTGCACAATACTCCAAGCAGATTGGCAAGCATCTTATCTTCAGCAATGCCCAGTTGAGTATGTCCAACAACAGCTACAACACGGTAGGCATCACCGCCGAGGGATTCCCTAACGACTTCATGGACGATATCAGTTTCGCTGTACAGTACGCCAAGAATAGCCGTCCTACTGGTACCGAGGGCATCTCGCGCAACTGCGGTGGTTTGCTCAGTGTCAACTATAGCTACGACGAGCGTTACCTCTTCGATGCCAACTATCGTCTCACAGGTTCTTCCGAGACGGGTAGCAACAACCGCTGGGGTTCCTTCTGGTCTGTCGGTGGCGGCTGGAACATCCACAATGAGAAGTTCATCAAGAAGTTGGGCTTCATCGACCGCCTGAAACTCCGTGCTTCCTTCGGATATACTGGTAGCCAAGGATTCAGTTCCTACGATGCGATGGCTACCTTCATGTACTACAATGGTTCATCTTACAATGGTTACATTGGATCTTACATCAAGGGACTCGCCAATGAGAATCTACGTTGGCAAGAGAAGTATGACAGCAACATCGGTCTCGACTTCGCCCTCTTCAAGAATCGCCTCTCTGGCCGCTTCGACTACTACGTAGCCAACACCAAGGGTATGATCACCCATGTCACCGTGCCAGGCACCACAGGTTTCTCCACATACGTAGATAACCTCGGCGAGACACAGAACAAGGGTGTAGAATTATACCTTAACTACCGTGTGTTCTCTGCCAACAAGGGACGTGACTACATCAACATCTTCGCCAATGTAGCTCACAATAAGAACACACTCAAGAAAATTTCCAACTCTCTCCGCGCTTGGAACGACGAGCAAGACAAGAGTATGATGGAGAACAAGACGACCACACCATCAGTGAAATATTACGAGGGTTGCTCCATGAACGCCATCTGGGCGGTTCCTTCTCTTGGTATTGATCCACAGAACGGTAAGGAAATCTTCGTCAAGAAAGACGGTTCGGTGACATACGACTACGACATCAGCGACCAAGTGGTATGCGGCGACACCCAGCCTAAGTACAATGGCAACTTTGGTGTAAATGGAGAAATCAACGGATGGGGATTCAATGTCAGCGCATCATTTCGTTGGGGAGGCCAGATTTACAACTCCACTCTCGTTGACAAGGTAGAGAATGCGTCACTCCAGTACAATGTGGATCGCCGAGTATATAGCGACCGTTGGCAGAAGCCAGGCGACATGGCTCTCTACAAGTCTATCAGCGACCAGAGCGTCACCTACCCTACCTCACGTTTCGTGCAAGACTACAGTCTCTTCACGATGTCATCCATCACGTTGTACTACGACTTCCGCAACTGCAAGTTCGTGCGCAACTCCTTCCTGGAGCGTCTGAAAGTCAGTGCCTACACCAACGACCTCTTCACCATTTCATCCGTGAAGACAGAGCGAGGCACCACTTATCCTTTCGCACGTACCTTCTCGCTCTCGGCGCAGGTTACTTTCTAAATATATTAATGTGTAACAAGAAACAACAAGAGATATATGAACAAGACATTCAGAAAAATCATATACATAGCCCTATCTCTCATGGCACTCACCTCTTGCAACGATTGGCTCGACGTGAGTCCGAAGTCACAGATTAAGGAGGAAGAGCAGTTCAGCAGAGAGGGCGGATACAAAGACCAACTCACAGGTGTCTATACCGCTATGAGCAGCACCTCAATGTATGGTCTCAACATGGGTATCGGATTCACAGAGGTATTGTCACAGAGCTATGATGTCGATGGCGACGGCGACTGGCGATACGCCTCACAGTACGACTATGCCAACAGCAGCGTGGAGAGTACCATCAGCAGTATTTGGAACAGCACCTACAATGCCATCGCCAACCTCAACATCATGATACGCAACATCGACAAGGCGGATTCCACCCGATTCTCCGACAACAACTACTACGTATATCGTGGCGAGGCATACGGACTCCGTGCGTTCCTCCACTTCGACCTGATGCGCCTCTTCGCTTGTGCACCAGTCATGGACAACAACGCCAAGGGAGTACCTTACGTCACCGAGTATTCCACACAGGTGAAGGAACAGAAGACTGTGGGCGAGACTATGCAGTTCATCGTCAACGACTTGCTCACCGCACGTGAGGACTTAAAGCACGATTCTCTAAAAATAGGCTACAGCCCTTATTACCAGCGCAGCGAACGTGTGCCATACTTCAACTATTACGCTGCCACCCTCACTCTGGCGAGAGTTTACCTCTGGATGGGCGACAAGACAAATGCCTTGAAGTACGCACAGGAGATCATCGACACCAATGAGTCGGGTGCCTATAGCACTCCATTCCGTTTCGTTGACCAGACTGTTATGCAGAGCAGCAAATTGAACGAGGTCGATATGTCGTTCAGTTCTGAGCATATCTTCCACCTCACCATCAACGACTGGGAGGATACAGCCAACAAGTACTTCACGTCCAAGGGAGGTTCCTCTGCCCTCACTCCTTCCGAGACCAAGGCTCAGGAAATCTACGAACTCGGCAAGGGATATGGCAATGACTGGCGATACCTCAAGGGATATGAGCAAGACGGCAGCAAGCGATACTTGTGCAAGCTTTGGTATGTGGAAGGCAGCGCCTACAACGACCTCTACCCGATGCTCCGTATAAGCGAGGCATACTATATCGCAGCAGAGTGCTTGAAGGACAGCGACCCAGAGAAGGCTGTCGAATTGCTCAACAAAGTAAGGGAGGCACGCAACCTCAGCCTCTTCCCTCTCGACCACACCACTATGACAGCCGATGACATCCAAAACGAAATCTACAAGGAGTATCGCAAGGAGTTTGTGGGCGAAGGTGGTCAACTCTTCTTCTACTACAAGCGTCTCAACGCTTCCGAAATCAAGGGAGCCAGCGTACGCCCAGGCAAGAGCATCTACGTATTGCCTATCCCTAGCAGCGACCAAGAGTTTGGAGGATATGAGAACTAAAGCTAGTGAAAAACGAAGAGTGAAGAGTGAAGAATTCTATCGCTTAAGATTTCACATTAACGAATCAATCATAAGACAATGAAAATGAAGAATATATATTATCTGATTCTGATGGCAGTGGCGACGCTCAGCCTCGCCAGTTGCTCCGACGATGACTTTCTGTACCAAGACCAGGCGAGAGTCAGACTCGTGGGACCTAAGAATTATACATCGGGCACCGACTCGCTCAAATTCTCCTTTGCCACCTATACTGAGGAGACCACTGAGATGAACATGGATATTGACGTATGCGTGATGGGAACAGTGGCTGACCACGACCGTACCGCCAACGTGACAATCGATGAGTCTCAATCGACCGCATCCTCCGACCTCTATGTCCTCCCGACAAGCGTGGTGGTCAAGGCTGGCGAAAGCAAGGGCATCCTCCCTATCACCATGAAGAGAAGCACCCTCCTGCAAGAGAAATCCGTAAAACTCTACATCAAGGTGCAACCATCTAATGATTTCGCACCGGGTGTCAACGAGGAGAACCACATCCTCGTCATCTGGAACGATATGGTATCGAAGCCTACCAACTGGGATGACTTGGAGGAGTTCTTTGGCGAGTACAGCACCACCAAGTACCGTTTCATGATAGCCAATGCAGGCGGCATCACTGGCTTTGACACCGATATGATGTCGTGGGCAGAATTGCAGAGTTACAAGATCAAGTTTGTCAATGCCCTCAACAAGTATAATGAGGAGCACCCCGACTCTCCACTGCGTGACGAGAATGGCGTGCTGGTAACATTCTAGCTTGGCAACGAAACATCCGAAACATCTTAACAAACAAAAATTTCTAGAGACATGAAAAGATTAAGATATATGATCATCGCTTTCATCGCACTGGTAGCAGGGTCTCTCTCCTCCTGCTACAGTGATGAGGGCAACTACGACTACAAGACCGAGGAGGAAGCGGGCGTCATCAAGATTGATACCGTGGGCATCGCCAACCGCATGGCGTTGTCTTACAACCTCAACCCTGGCGACCATATCGAGTTTGAGCCTAATGTCACCTATTCCCATCCTGAGCGTTTGCGCTATCGCTGGTTTGTACTCACCCTTACACAAGGTCGCTACCAATCTGTACAGAATGGCAACATCATGGAGTATCCTCCTGCCGACACCATCGGCTATGCCAAGAAACTCGACTGGACCGTCAATCTGAAACCAGGTTACTATCGCTTCTATATGATGGCGGAGGATTCCATCACGGGCATGCGAGCTTACTATCAGGCTGAGGAACAATACACCATGGTCAATGAGAGTGATAAGGTTTCGGGACTTTGCCTCCTCAGCGAGCGTGAGGGCAACACCACCTTGGAGTTCTACGGCTCACCATTGATGCTCATCTATGGCGACACTTGCATCTACGATGCATACCACAAGCTCAAGAGCACCTACCTGGAGGGCAAGCCTCGCTGGATTCACGGCACACATACGGGCAAGACCTCAAAGGATGGTTATCTCGTAGCCACCGACAAGAATCTCTACCGCATCAACAGCGTAGGTCTCGACATTATGAACGACTGGAGCAACATGTTCTATGACACGCCAGAGAACTTCAATCCAGAGACTTCATTCTATACCAACAACTGTGACTTCCTCATCAACGATGGCAAGCTCCATGTGCTCTATGCCAACAAGGCAAACGACCGCAAGTTCTCCGCTCCTATAGCAGGCGACTATGAGGCAGCACCTTATCTGATGTATAGCACAATGGCATCATGGAGACCAGTCACAGGAGCCATCAATGCCTACCAGGTGATTTACGATGAGAAGAACAAGCGATTCCGCCCATACTTCAGCAATGGCACTTCCGTCACCGCCTTCAAGGGCACGAATGGCGACGCTTATCTCGATGCCAACAAGCTTCCATCCGATCCGAAGTTTATCTTCAATGGTGGTGGCAATGAAACCTGCTGCATCATGGAAGATGGCAGCGACATCTGGCTCTATCGTTTCCTCTTCTACAATGTCGTGGATGACGGCGACCTCTCCAATGGCGGCGATCGTGCCAAGATTAATCTCAATGGTTGTACCGACATCAAGAACGCCAAGCTCTTTGCTGCATGCACGGGTGGCTATGCGTTCTACTACGCTACCGACAATGCCGTATATTCATTCTCCACATCTAGTGGACAAGACATCTCCAACACCATCTACACATGTGAATCGGGTGAAGAGGTCACAGCCATCTATGCCTATGGTAGCGCAGGCGGTGGTTGGCCTACCAGCAACTGCATCTTCTGGATTGCGACTTGGAACGAGGGCAAGAAGGAAGGCAAACTCATCCAGTATGAGGTAGATAACAACTATGGTGTGCCTCAGAGCATGTGGGGTCCTATGCTCGGCGCAGGCGACGAGAACCCAGTCATCACCACAGGTTGGGGCAAGATTGTAGGCATGACTTGCCTTGATGCAGAATAAATATTTCGGCACAGGGTAACAAGCTCTGTGCCCTCACTGAGAATCAAAACAACTAAACTATAAAATGATGAAAAAGAAATTGATGACGACTATGTTTGCCTCCATGGCAGCAATGTCAGTTTTAGCAGGCGACTTCAAGGTAAGCGGTAGCATCGAAGGTCTTCCTGATGATACCAAGTTAGTGCTCTCCCCTATGAGCTACTCCAAGGAGACACCAGTAGCGACAGGCACCATACAAGGCGGAAAGTTCTCGCTATCAGGCAGCGTACCTGCCCCTATGTGCGTCAACTTGATGGTAGATGGCAGTTATGGATATATCCAGATGATGGTGGATGGTGAGACTTCCACCGTACAGGCGACGGCTACTGTAGGCAAGGCGTATGATGGCAACCCATTATACACTTATACCAAGGTGAAAATTTCTGGCTCTCCCCTCACCGACAAGTTGAAGTCGCTCACCTCCGTGCGTGATTCCATGAATATGCTCCACGACGCTTTCGAAAAGAAATACGCCGACTATCAAAAGGCGTATGGCGAGGCATACTCCAAGAAAGACACCGCAAAGATGGGAGAATTGAGACGCACAGAAACCTACAAGAACTTGGCTGCCGACGAGAAGGTATTCTTCGATACCTTGGAGAAATCCTACACTAAGGTATTCACCGACAACAAGGATAGCTTCTGGGGGCCACTGATGATGTTGAACCTCTACAGCTATGTCACTCCTCAGCAGCGTCCACAATATGAGATGCTCTCTGATGAAGCCAAGAACTCCTACTATGGCAAGAAACTCTATCAAGAATTGTACCCTGCTGGACAGGTAGGTCAGAAGGTGCCTGACTTCACCGTGAAGGACGAGGCTGGCAAGACCCATACCTTGGCATCCCTCCTCAAGGGAAAGAAATACATGGTCTTGGACTTCTGGGCATCTTGGTGCGGACCATGCCGCCGAGAGATTCCTAATGTGAAGAAGCAGTATGCGCTGTACAAGGACAAGGGCTTGCAGGTAGTAAGCATCTCCATCGACAAGAATGCCGAGGCATGGAAGAAGGCGGTCAAGGAAGAGCAATTGCAATGGCCTAACTTCCTCTCTCCTGCCGTAGCCGACCAATACCGTGTCAAGGCTGTACCTACGATGTATCTACTCGATAGCGAGGGCAAGGTAGTAGCCGAGAGCGAGGATGCTCGTGGCGAGAAACTTGCCGCCAAGTTGGCTGAGCTTTTCAAGTAAAATTACGCTAAAATCAGCCGAATAGCTAAAAATGAACTATTTATGAGTTTTT
>OWJF01001077.1_pt1 | contig 12509 bp, 13 predicted proteins | sample 1732941 | NCBI WGS metagenome assembly OWJF01 (sample SAMN05065770, study PRJEB22554) | human gut metagenome | biome: ENVO:2100002; feature: ENVO:00000062; material: ENVO:00002003 | host: Homo sapiens | place: USA
AAACTTTCGCTTCTTGAGAAGCGAAAGACGTTTTTAACCGAACTGAGAAAGGAGGGCCGCGATTCCTCCCGCGTCTGAAGACGCGGGTTCCCTCGCGGAATTTCTATGAAAGAAAACGCCGCCGATCCGAAGACCGACGGCGGTAAGTACTACAAGTGAAACAAAAGTACAACTGATCGTCAACTCCCCCGGTTAGCTTGCATCCCCGGGGTGCCTTACTATCGGCGATTAAGAGTTGCCGCCCTTCGTACTCAGCCGGATCTCAATACGGACGATCCATGGAAGGCCAAGAATAATCCTGATTTTCCACTTGAAACCGAGTAGAATGGCAGGTACGCGATGGTGCTTTGCAGGGCTCATCGCAGTCCTCCCAACGCCCGCTTGAGTACGAATCACGCGGGCGTTAATTTTTGGCAGTTTTTGGTTCTCAGCGCATCCTGCAACGGCAGGTGCGCGATCCGGCGGAACACTGCGCAACACCGAATCTCTCGCTGAGCCTTCCTCAGGGGCTAAGCGGATTCGCGAAGTCTACTCAAACTCTTACAGCATTTCGTATTTCTCGTATTCCTGGGACAATGGGGGTTCCTTGGATGCGCGTCTAGGGTACGGTTGTTTCGGGCAGGCGTCGACTCACAGGCCGACGATTCCTGAGAGATCGCCTGTCCCTTCGCAAGTACCCGCAGGAGATGAAGGAACGTAGAGTAGCAGGGAGCGACGCCTTCGCGAATAAATTTCTCGATGCGACCGTTGAGGAAGTAGCGGTTCTTAGAAAGGCCGGAAGCCTGCCAATCTTGATGGATGGCCTCCCAGTCAATGCAGAGTTTCATGGATCATCTCCGTAGGTGAGGATTCACGAACATCGTCGGCCTTGTTTTACTGCCGGAACCGGCTTTAAAGCGGCTTTAAAACAGGAAAAGTGACCAAGGAGGACGAGAGCCCGTTGAAGTTTCACCCGGGTGAAACTCGTAATTTTTAAAACGTGGATTTGTCAGCAGAACCGGTGTTTTCCCATTAGTCACGTTGCCAAAATCCTTTTCGGAAACAGGGAAAAATATCTTAAAAATTACTTCCAATATGATTTTATTAGTGATAATGTAACACCATCAAAAATATAATCTTCGGTCCGATTTCAAGGAGTCGCGTCATGCCGACCGTTATCGCCTTTGCCAATCAAAAAGGCGGTGTGGGTAAAACTACCATCGCTACACAGTTCGCTTACTACCTGCGTCTGCAGAAGAAAAAGAAGGTCTTATTCCTGGATATGGATGCCCAGGGTAGCGCCAGTGAAACACTCAACGAACGCAATCCCATTGCAGGCACAACTTCACAGGCTCTGTTTCGTGAAGAACTCGACGGCGTAAATGTTGACAAAACCCCCCGTGGTATCGACCTGATCGGCTCCAATCAGTCGCCGGAGGCCTATGACGTGGAATCACTGCCGCTTGCTCAGGTACTCAATCCCAAGAAGTGGCTGGCTCCGATCCTCGGAAACTACGATTATGTTGTCATTGACTGCCCTCCGTCGCTTGGCCGTCGCTTGGCCGCTTCGCTCATCCTGGCGGATTTCGTTGTTTGCCCGATCAAACTCTCGGGGTATGCCGTATCCGGTCTCAAGAGTCTGTTTTCAACGATTGTTCAGATCCAGCAAGGTGCCAACAGCGGACTTCAGATTTTGGGCATTGCTGTCAATGAGTATCAGGACAATGCGGTGCAACGAAAGGCACTGGCAGCTGTAAATGACGCTATCCCCGGACAGATTTTTAAGAAAAAGATTCATCCCCGTTCGCCGATTGACGTAGCATCGGCCGGAACACCTATTACAGAGGTAAGAAACGGTAAGCGGGCTTGCGAAGAAATGACAGAGCTCTTTAAGGAAATGCTCGGCCGGATGACGAAGCTCGCGAAATAAGGATCTGTTATGGATAAGATCAACATCCGCAATGCGGCTACAGACTTCCTTGTCTTTACCAAAGAAAACGGAGGGGACGGCATTGAAGTCCGGGTAGATGCGGAGAACGAGACCATTTGGCTCACGCAGAAGCTGATGGCGGATCTGTTTGAGACAAGCAAACAGAACATTTCTCTGCACCTTAAAAACATATTTGAGTCAGGGGAGCTTATCGAGTCTTCAGTTGTCAAGGATTCCTTGACAACTGGCCCGGACGGAAAGAAGTACCAAACCAAGCACTACAACCTTGATGCAGTAATCGCTGTCGGCTACCGCATCAACAGCAAGCAGGCTACTGCCTTCCGTCAATGGGCTACCAAGGTATTGCGTGACCTCATTATTAAAGGGTACGTACTCGACAGTGAACGTCTGAAAAACGGAAAGATCTTCGATCAGGCGTATTTTGACCGGCTTCTTGAAGAAATCCGGGAGATCCGCGCAAGTGAGCGCAGAGCCTACCAAAAGGTTACCGACATCTTTGCCACGTCCTCTGATTACAATCCGCATTCGGAAACGGCCGTCCGCTTCTTTGCCGTGGTGCAGAACAAACTGCACTATGCCGTTCATCGGCATACGGCTGCTGAGGTCATTGTGAGCCGTGCTGATGCCCAAAAGCCTCACATGGGACTGACAAGCTGGAAGAATGCGGCTGTCGGCGGCAAGATTCTGAAGTCGGACGTTCTTATCGCCAAAAATTACCTCTCCAAAGAAGAGATTGAACAGTTGAACCGCCTCGTCACCATGTATCTCGACATGGCGGAGATGCGGGCCTCGCGTCACCTTCTGACAACCATGGAAGAGTGGACGAAGCGTCTTGATGGTTTTCTTGTTTTTAACGAAATGGGCGTTTTGCAAGGCCCCGGTACTGTTTCGGCTGAAGTTGCCAAGGAACATGCTTTGAGCGAGTACAGCAAGTTCAGAGTCACGCAGGACAAGCTCTTTGAAAATGCCTTTGACAAGCTACTGGAACTCAACGAAAAAGAGAACGAGGCGATTTCCAAGCAATAAGGATTAAAAATGGCAGACAATAACTTTCTTTCCAGCCTTGGTGATTTGGCAAAGCTGAGCCAAACCATTAAAGACAATCACGACGACAAAGAGTTTGCGGCGATTCCGGTTGATCAGATCTATAGCCGAAAGCAACCGCGTGTTTACTTTGAAAAGTTGGATGAACTTGCTGACAGCCTGAAAACGACAGGCCAGCAGCAGCCGATTGTCGTGAGCCGTGATGATGACGGTAAGTATGTGATTGAGCAGGGTGAACGCCGTTGGCGTGCAGCCAAAATTGCCGGTCTTGCCAAGCTCTATTGCGTCATTGTGAAAGATAGGAAGCCCAACGACCAGGCACGTATGGTGCGTCAGCTCACGGAAAACATCCAGCGCGACAATATGAAGCTCTTTGAGCTTTCGCAGGCAGTGGCAACGCTGATTGATGAAGGCATGACGGTGAGGGAACTCGCAAGACAGTTGGGGAAGAAAGAGAGCTATGTGAGCACCTTAAATGCTGTGGCAAAACTCCCCAAAGAACTGGAATCGTTAGTGAAAGAACGCATTATTCAGGATCCGCAGGCATTGAGAAAACTGCAGAAAGCGTGCGATGTGTTTCCGCGGGCGGTGAAGTCTCAGGCGAAAAAGTGGACTAAGAAAGCGAAGCAACTGGCCGAGAAGACGAACGGAGCTGAAGATTTTGTTGTAAGCAGAACACAAGTCAGCGATTTCATTGAAAGCCTGACAAAGCCTTCAGTTTCCAAAACAGAGGATGCGGTTGAACAGGAAGAGTTTCATCCGGGTGAAACTTTTTCCGAAAAGGAAACTGGGCAGCCGGTCGATGAGCCTTATGAATTGAAGGCGTCGGTGAATCCCGAGCAATCGTTTGAGTCGGGTACGGTGGAGGAATCTGTTTCAAATTCGGAAACAGAATTTCGAGGCCCCGTAAATTCTGATCCTGCGCACCAGAAATCGGAACAATTCATTGTGCATGTTGTATGGCAGGGTATTCCGGCTCGATTGGTCACAGAGGCTTTGCCGCCCAAAGGAAAGGTGTTTATTGAATATTTCACGGACGGCCATCGCGAGTTGGTGGATGTCAGGGAAGTCCGGCTCGATGGTGTGAAACGGGAGTAGCAAAATGCCGCGGACCGGAAAAGCCGAGCTGGTACGTCTTGCCTTCCGGATACTTGCCGCTGTCGATGCCGAACTTCTCACCAGGCACGAACTGGCTGACAGGTTCGGCGTCAGTCCGCAGATAGTAGGGCGTCAGATTCGTTTTCTGCGTGACTCGATGGGGGTTCGCATGAAGACTGTCACCGGGTATGGCTACGAAGTAGCGGACTGGGGTATTTTGGATCGTGAAAAGTTTCTGATGTGGGTAGCTGATACCGATAAAGAAACAGTGAAAGCGGCAAAAAATTAAATTTCTGATGGGCTTCAAACGATTGAATCTCAAGGCTTTGAAGGGCATTTGGACGATGAAATGACGCATTTAAATGCCCTCAAATCTGTTGAATCGTATATTGACTGGAAGGATGCCCGGCAAATTCGCCTTGATGGAGTCCGTTTTTGAAGCCGATCAAAAAATAATTGTTAGCTATCCAATTACGTGTTGTGATAGTCAAATTAATCAAGACTCCATCACCCAATAAAATGGTAGTTTTTTTGGGTGACGGAGTAAGGCATAGAAATTCGTTATGCAGATGTCTTATTCCATTGTTAATTCCAACGCCCCTTTGGAAGCTCAGGGATCAGTAAAAACCGGTGCTCGCCTGCCGGGAACTTTTTTCCGGCCAACGTCGGAAGAATATGTGAGCCCGGAAAATGCGGCTGAAAAGTATTTGGAAACGCTGGGCTCTAAGACTTCCGTGGTGACAGTGCGATCAAAACTCAATCAGTTTGCGCGTTTCTTCCACTATGCGGACTACAAGCAGTGTGACTGGCACCTGATGCGTTATGACAATGTGCTTTCATTCATTGAGCACCTGAAGGAAAAAAGCCGCGATGGAAGCCTTCAGACTTCGACCATCAATGCGTATCTGTGTGCCGTCAAAGGTGTTGCTCAGACTGCGTGGAATTTAAACCAAATTTCGGATCACGATCTGATGCGAATTAAAAATATCGGTCAACTTCGCGGATGCCGCAAGATGGCCGGCAGGGCATTAACAAAGGAGGAATCGCGCGAATTCCTGGCTTGCTGTGAGGGAAATACCGATCAGGCGATCAGAGACCGGGCCATTCTTCTCTTGTTGCTTGGTTGCGGTTTGCGTCGTGCAGAAATTGCAGGAATCAGGATCAAAGATGTATTTCTTGAAGAGGCCCGGATCCGGCTTATCGGCAAAGGAAATAAGGAACGTGATGTTTTTCTGAACACGGTAGTGGCGGAGGCTGTTGCCCAGTGGGTGTTGGTCCGTAAACGCGTAATCAGTGACTGGAACAAGCGCTACCCCTGGAAGAAGGGCAATGCCGGTGACGGCAGTGACGGTTACCTTTTCGGAAGATGGACACGGCACTTTGGTTACCTGATTGTGGATCGACCGTTGAATCCATGGTCCGTGGCCGAGATTGTGCGCAAGTACAAAGATGAGGCGAAGGACAAAGCTGCGGGGCTGGGGGACATTACGACACACGACCTGCGGCGCACCTTTGCAACCCGACTGTTGGATAAGGGCGTTGACATCGCTACTGTCAAAAATCTGATGGGTCACAGCAATATCTCAACAACAGCCCTGTATGACCGTCGCGGAGAAGCAGCCATGCGCAAAGCTGCGGGTGAAGTGGAGTTGTAGGTGTGGGGCAAAATATGTCTCCGGGGCAGCAGAATGAAGATTGAAAATTGAATAAGGTATATCAGTACAGAGTTTGAGTCGGGAGAATTTTTATGGTTGCTCAGCCCCTTGACCTTAAGGCGTTGGCGAAATTTGTAGCGGATGAAATCTACCGGAAGGATTCACTTGTCGTGTCAGCCAGGGACATCGCCTTTATGCTGGGGTATGCACCTGATTCCAATCCCCTGCGCCGGATACTGGCAGATCCGACATTTCCTCATTCTCTTTCGTTGGTTGAAGGGGGATCGCGGAAGTATTTACGAAAAGAGGTAGAAGCCTGGGTACAACAAAAATTTGCCGATGACCGGGATACCATATTGCGAGCTCACAGGGCGGCTTAAATCAGTTTCTGGGCTGTCCTGGGGCCGTAGTATTGTTGCAAATACGCACATGCTGAATCGTTGACTTTGGCAGTGGCGGAACACGGCCAGAGTATTGAACTTAAATGAAATATGTCAAGACGGTGCGCCCTACGGGAGCGCTATTATCGCCTAGACACAAAAAACCTTGCATCCTCGCTTCAGCAACCTGATTCACAACCTCCGGCTTAACTTGTTGAGCTTCCGACTCATCGAAGACTGGCTTAATGCCCCCGATCAAGCCGTAATTCTGGTTAACGCCCCAGCACAACAGGAACTGTTTTCCACTGGGTGATTACTTGGACAGCAGAGCCTATATTCGGGCGCCATCCTCCCTCCGAGCCACTGTTCTCACCCCCAACCGCCGAACTTACGAGTCCCGGGGGAAAGGGGGTGTTGTTCCCTTTTTTAGACACTGGCTGGAGCCCTGAAAGTACTACGAAAAGCAAAACTACCCCTCCAAAATAGACCTAAAGTATTCAATGAAAACTTTTACTTAAAAATCAATATATGCTCGTAATTCTATAGCAGAGTCTATTTTGGACAGCAGTGACAAAATACTTAGAAAAACTACTACTAATGGGGGTTAAATAACCATCAATCGATTTAGTAGTATTACGAAATAAAAATTCCTCATACGGTTTTAGATGTTTCCAGGAGGTTGCAGACATGTACACTCTGATTGACTCGCAACGTCGCCGCATCGTTTTAGCAACGGGTCTAGCTCTTATGCCGACGTTTCTTTTGGGAGCATCGCAAGCTCATGCTGCTTCAGGCGAGGTCAATGTCTTCCGTACAGTCAAGGACCTGCATGGTCGGACCGTTAAGGTTCCTTCCGAAGTAAAGCGCTTTGTCTGCACCGGCAGCGGAGCGTTACGAGTAGCTTCCTATCTTGGAGCATTGGATAGGCTCGTCGGCATCGAATCGTCCGATCTGCGCTACAAAAACGATCCCAAGCGCGACTACGCGTATGCTCACCACGATCGCTTCAAGTCCTTGCCTGTGATCGGAAAAGGAGGCGGCACGGGTTACACGGCCAACCCCGAAGCTATTTTGGCGCTTGAGCCTGATGTGATTCTGACTGGATATGCGCCGGAAGCGGCCGAACAACTGGCCAGAGAGACCAGCATCCCGGTGATTTCCGTCTATTACCTCAGTCAGGGCCTTGTCAACGACAGTTTCCTCAAAGCCGTTCAATTGGCAGGCACCGTGCTGGGGCGCGAAGAACGCGCCAAGGCCATTGTCGACTTCATTGAAAACGTCCAAGCCGATTTGCAGCGCCGTGTTCAGAACAGAGGCGGCGACACGGGGCCGACCGTTTATCCGGGCGCGGTGACTTTTTCCGGAGCGCACGGCTTTGCCGGCACATACAGCCGATTCGGACCGCTTGCGGTCTTGGGGGCGCGCAGCATTTCCGACCGACCCGACAGAGAAGGCTTCTACGAAACCGATCTCGAGTTCGTGTTGCAACAGGATCCGGATTTGATTTTTCTGGATCCGGGCAATTTGTCGATCGTAGCGGAAGAAGCCAAGAGCAAGCGTGACTACTTTGCGTCGCTCAAGGCCGTCAAAACGGGCAACGTCTACGCGATGCCGTCCTACAACCAATATTCAACCAACATCGCCTACAGTCTAGCCAACGCCTACTACGCCGGAACGGTTCTTTTCCGGAAGCAGTTTGCAGACGTTGACTTTGCCGTTCGATTCAATGAAATCGTGACTTTCTTTAACGGCCGCGGTTGGTATGACCGTATGGCTGCATTGGGGCAGCCCTACGGAAAGATCGCCTTTCCGGGACTTTAAATGACAAAGAACGCCGCACTGACAGCTGAATATGCAGGCGAGAAGACCTTTGCGGCGCTTCGTAAGGAGCGTCTCTTTGCCGAACGCCTGCGTCCGCTCGTCTTTGTCGCGGCTTTCGTTTGTGTTTTCTACCTTGCTTTGGCCGCAAGCATCAAGGGGATCGAATGGACGGTGCCGATTGATGTGCTTTTGGGGCAGGCTTCCAAGGCTTCCGAAGTGATTTTCTACAACGTGCGCCTGCCGCGTACGGCCACGGCCGCGGTAGTCGGTGCGGCGCTTGCTCTGGCCGGCGCCGTGATGCAAAACGTGCTACGCAATCCGCTGGCCTCGGCTTCTACGCTCGGTGTGAGCCAAGGGGCGGCGTTCGGTGCGGCGCTGGCCATCACCTTCTTTCATGCAGGGATCGGTACCGACGGCAATCTCGGCGCCGCGCTTACCGTGACGTCACCGGCCGTTGTGACGGTGTTTGCTTTTGTATTCGGGGTGGCAAGCGGCGCGGTGATTCTGGCGCTTTCGCTTGTCACGCGCATTTCCTCGGCCACGATGATTTTGAGCGGCATCGCGCTGGGAGCGATGTTCACCGGCGGCACGGCCATCATCCAGTACTTTGCTGACGACATCAAAGTTGCCTCGATCGTCTACTGGACGTTCGGCGATCTGGGCCGAACAGGTTGGACACAGATCGGGGCGATGGTGGCGGCCTTGGCGGTTGCCTTTGTGTACTTCTACCGCAATGCCTGGAACTACAACGCGCTTGCCAACGGCACTTATACGGCAAAGAGTCTGGGCGTTCCGGTGAACGTCGTTCTGATCGTCGGAATGCTTGTCTCGTGCCTTCTGAGTTCCCTTGCGGTGGCCTTTGTCGGAACGATCGGATTTGTGGGGCTCATTGCGCCGCATCTTGCCCGCCGCTTTACGGGAAGCAACCATAGGTATCTTTTGATTTCAAGCGTGTTTTGCGGTGCCGTGCTTCTTATGGGAGCGGAAGTTCTCTCGCGCTTTATTGTGCCGCCAGCGGTTTTGCCCATCGGCGCCATCACGTCGTTTCTCGGCGCCCCGGTGTTTCTCTACATGATCTTTAAGGCCGACGGATGGGTCAAATGAACGGCGACACCGATACTTTGCTTCAGATCCGCAATCTGAGTTTTGCCTTCGGCAAACGACAGCTCTGGGCGAACGTCGGCTTTGATGTGCCGGCGGGTTCGGTGACGGCTATTCTGGGCAACAACGGTACGGGCAAGAGCACACTGTTGAATTGCATCGGCGGTATTTTGCAACCGCATTCGGGAAATGTTTTTTTGAAAGGTGAGGACCTTCTGAAGCTTCCGAGACGCGAACGAGCCAGACGCGTTGGATACGTCGCACAGCACTTTGAAACATCGGGCGCAAGCGTTTATGACACGGTTTTGCTGGGGCGACTGCCGTATTTCTATTCCGGGCCTTCACTGGAGGATCACGAGGCGGTCGAGCGCGTCCTGCACGATCTGGGAATTGCTTCCTGGGCTGATCGCAGTGCCAAGACGCTGAGCGGCGGCGAAGCGCAAAAGGTGATGCTCGCGCGAGCCATTGTGCAGCAAACCGACGTTTTGCTTTTGGATGAGCCGACGGCAAGTCTGGACCTCGGAAACCAAGTCGAGACGCTCTCTTACGTCTCACGCTACGCGCGAGAGCGCGGCACAATCGTCTTGATGGTGAGCCACGACATCAACGCCGCATTGCGGTTTTGCTCCCGGTTCGTTTTGATTGACCGCGGGGGCGTCGTGACAAGCGTGATTGCCGACGAACTGTCCGAGGAACATTTGCATCGGACGTATGGCATAGAAATTCGCCTGTGTGACGTCGACGAGCAGCGTTTGGCTCTTGTGGGAAACAGCAGGTCTTTTGTGCGATGAAAGGAGACAAGGGATGAGTCAAGGGGAATCGATTGTCAAGGCGAGCGAAATCAACACGCGCGGTTACGGCCATCGCGAACTTTGGAATGCCGAAGCCGAGCGCTATTCACGAGCTCCGACCGCACGGTTTGAAGACGACGGTTTTTTGAGAATTCTTGCCGCTTCCGGCGTTCTTTCGCCCGAAGTCCGGTTGTTGGATTTGGGCTGCGGCCCCGGCATTTATTCCGTTGCGATGGCCGCCCGCGTGCACGACGTCGTCGGTTTCGATGTTTCCGAGGAGATGATCGAGCGTGCCCAGCAACGAGCTCTTGCAGAAAATTGCCCGAACTGCAGGTTTTCCGTCGTTGATTGGTCGAAGGCGGACATTGAAACGTCGGGCTTACAAAGCTCCTTTGACGTGGCGGTGGCGCGCCTGACGCCCGCAATTGATTCTTTGCAAAACCTGGAAAAACTGATCGGCTGCGCCACTCAACGGGTTTTCGTTGAAAACTTCATCGACCGAAAGCACCGTTGGATGAAACTCGCCTTTGACATTGCTGGCGCCGGCGCTACATGGAACGACGCCCGTATGTTTGATGCTGTCGGCTATTTACTCAAAACCGGCCGCAGACCGTACTTGCACTATCGCGATGCACAGTGGGGCGAAGCGCAGCGCCCCTGGCAACAGGTTGCCGATTTTTGTTTACGTCGCTTGGCGTTGCGTATCCGTCTCACGGACGAACTGTGTCAAGAAATTCGGGGCGCCTTTGAAAAGCGGAGTACGGACGGCACGCTGGATACCCGGGAATCGCTTACGCTGATGACAATTGAGATTCCTATCGAAAATAGAGTCCCCGGAAAGGAGTCCGAACGGTGGTAAGCGTGAAATACTTAACTTCGGAAATTTACGTCGAAAAAACGCGCCACTCCCATTGAACGCAGACAATATTTTCATGCGCCGATTGCTCGCGAAGACGCCACATCAGTCACTCGTGATGCAAATGTCCAGCGGTACCTTTTCATTCCACCTGATATTGATGGAGCAACCCGCATGTATCTTGTTGCCATCGTGAGAGTGTTCCAGGCCATGATGGCTTCTTCCGGGTAACCGAAAGCCGATACCCTACCCAACATTGTCACGGCAAAAGCCTTTGCCCAGACTGCGGCAAATAGTATGCCTTTGGCACATCAAGGCCAATAAGTATCTTCTGCGGCATCTGCACTCAGTAATCGACGAGAAGCACTGCGAAGACATTTGCCGTCCTCTGGATGACGCGCCTCTGTCGCCCGACACAAACGCCGTGGAGTACTGCATCCGCACTGTTTCGGTAGGCCATTGGAGCCGATTCTCTAATAGGAAGCATTCATGAAGCTGCACACTTGCCTTCACGCACAGAGGAAAAAACTCGCCAAATCCGGAAATTTTTACAGGCCAAATTTCTTTAACGGACGCCAAATATGACTCATTTGCTATAATATCGCATATCCTTTTTATTTTAACTGCAATGAACTTTGCTACTCACACCTCCGCCATGGTCTTTTACAGAAAGGAGCATGGCCTGTCGCAAACTGAAGTTGCCCGAGCAATGGCCACGACCCAATCGGCGGTTGCGCGTCTCGAAAAACGTCTGCTTACAGGAGCTGACGTCACTTTATCTGCTCTCCAGCGGTATGCGGGAGCAATCGGATTGAGCATTGAATTGACACTTAAGCCAGTCAAGAAACGGTACGGAATTTTTCCCAGTGCTGAAGCTGCCATTGCGGCCGCTGTCCATACATCGGCATGCGAAGGCCGAACGGTTCCTGCTAATGAAGTTGAAGATCTGTGGAAAATGGTTCGAGGCGATATTTCCAGACAAGATCTGATCAAGAAATATGTCGCCGAAGCTCTCGCAAAGCAGGAGGCGCGCGACCGTGTCTGATGAGTACGATTACAAATACGATTCTTTGGAGGATCCTTATGTCTATCCTGGCACCCAAATATTGCGAAACAAATTCGGGATCAAACATCAGGACCTGCTATCCGAATTAGAGAGTCAAATCACAGACTCTAAGTTTGTTAAATCGAAGCAAAGTGACGACGATATTCCGACTGGGAATTTCGATCTTAAGCACCTTCAAGCTGTCCATAAGTATCTTTTTGGCGAGCTTTACGATTGGGCTGGAGAGATTCGCAAACAAGGGTTCATCAGTAAGGGGCAATCCGTCTTCTGCTTTGCCCCTATGATTGAGTCGTATGCCCGCGGAATCTTTGGCAAAATGCAACGAGAGAATTTCTCCGAAATGGATGTTAAGCGATGCGCCTGCAGATTAGCCTACTACCTGTCGGAAGTTAACGCACTGCACCCATTTCGTGAGGGCAACGGGCGATCTACACGCCTGTTCTTCCAGATCTTTGCCGACAAACACGGATGGAACTTGTCTTTTGAAAAGATTTCCCATGTTGCGTTGGTCGAAGCGATGATCGAAAGCATGAACGGATCCTTGGTTCCGTTAAGCGAGCTACTGGAGAAATGTCTGTCGCGACAAGCAAGTACATAACTATCGGCGGCTTTGCGATGTCATTGGAGCCGATCTGAACCAGAGCTAGCTCCTTCCATGGGCTATCACGTTTGTGAATCGAAATAGTTAAGGTGGGCGGTGAATGTCAAGTGATCTTTCGCCTATTTTGTTCTTAAAAAGTAGGTTGTAGTCTGAGCTCAGTGAGGGC
>OWJF01001080.1_pt1 | contig 12463 bp, 10 predicted proteins | sample 1732941 | NCBI WGS metagenome assembly OWJF01 (sample SAMN05065770, study PRJEB22554) | human gut metagenome | biome: ENVO:2100002; feature: ENVO:00000062; material: ENVO:00002003 | host: Homo sapiens | place: USA
ATCGCTAAACTCTTTGACGAAGATTTTTGGGTGACGCAATGACGAAGTCAGGAAACAAAATCCTCTCTTCTGATAATCTGAAATACAGGCAAGCCCTAATTACCGATAGGTTTGAGTAACACAATGCGGTTCATCACATAATATAAAGAGGTAATATAAGCAGTCTAAGGAGGTTGTTAAGGCAACACAAAGAGGCTACTTCGGCAAGCTAAAGAGACAGTTGGCAATGGGCAGGAACGGTATGCCTCTGACACAGCTATAAAGAAAAAAAAGACTAACCGTCCGGCAACGACCAGACAGATAGTCTTTTTTATTATTATGTGTCTTGCGGATGCGATCCTCTATGGATTAAGCTGACGAAGGATGCTACCCTCATCTTTTATCCACAAATACAGAATCAAGGGGTCTGATGACCCGTTGTGTATATATTAATATGCGAACAAAGGATAATCCTTCATCACGTCGTTAACGCGCTGGCGTACAGACGCTATCACGGCTTCGTTCTCAGGGTCGTTGAGCACTTCCTCGATGAATTCGGCTATCTTCACCATCAGGTCTTCCTTTGCACCACGTGTGGTGATGGCAGGAGTTCCCAGACGAATACCGGAAGTCTGGAATGCGCTGCGGGTGTCAAACGGCACCATGTTCTTGTTCACGGTGATGTCGGCAGCCACGAGAGCCTTCTCTGCCACCTTGCCGGTGAGATCAGGATACTTTGTGCGCAGGTCCACGAGCATGCTGTGGTTGTCAGTACCGCCGCTCACGATAGCGAATCCGCGCTTTATGAGCTCTTCGGCGAGCTTTGCTGCGTTCTTCTTCACCTGCAGAGCCCACTCCTTGAATTCAGGCTGCAATGCCTCGTTGAACGCCACTGCCTTTGCTGCGATGACATGCTCCAGCGGACCACCCTGCTGTCCTGGGAACACGGCGCTGTTGAGCAGCTGGCTCATCATCTTCACCACTCCCTTTGGAGTTGTCAGACCCCATGGGTTTTCGAAGTCCTTGCCCATCAGGATGATACCTCCGCGAGGTCCGCGAAGAGTCTTATGAGTTGTAGAGGTCACGATATGAGCGTATTTCACAGGGTTATCGAGCAGACCTGCTGCGATGAGTCCTGCCGGGTGAGCCATGTCAACCATGAAGATGGCACCCACCTTGTCAGCGATTTCTCTCATGCGCTTGTAGTCCCACTCACGGCTGTATGCCGAACCACCTCCGATGATGAGCTTTGGCTTGTGCTCGAGAGCGAGCTTCTCCATCTCGTCGTAGTCCACGCGACCTGTTTCCTTGTTCAGGTTGTAGCCTATCGGATTGTAGAGTATTCCCGATGTATTTACTGCCGAACCATGTGAGAGGTGTCCGCCATGAGCGAGATTGAGTCCCATGAAAGTGTCTCCGGGCTTCAATACAGCCAGCATCACGGCGGCGTTTGCCTGTGCTCCGGAGTGAGGCTGCACGTTGGCATACTCTGCTCCGAAGAGCTTCTTGACTCTCTCGATGGCGAGTGTCTCAACTTCGTCAACGACCTCGCAACCGCCGTAATATCTCTTTCCCGGGTAACCCTCAGCGTATTTGTTCGTAAGCCACGAACCCATTGCCTGCATCACCTCGTCGCTGACGAAGTTTTCAGATGCGATAAGTTCCATACCCTTGAGCTGACGCTGGTGTTCTCTCTCGATCAAATCGAAAATCTCTTGGTCTCTTTTCATATGTACAAATATTTAAGATGAATATTAGTTGTCTGTAAAATCCATGTTGAAGAAGGCCTTCCTTCAGGTCAAACGAGTTTAACCTCGCTTATCACCTGTTCCTTGTCGCAGTAGTGACATTTAATTATGCCGCTGTTCTTGTCAATCACGTGGAAGATTGTGTTCATCGGCTCATTGTTTGTGATGCATTTAGGGTTGTTGCATCTCACGATACCTTTCAGCGTGTCAGGTGTCACCACTTTCTTCTTCTCCACCACCTCGTAGTCTCTTATCACGTTGAGCACCACGTTTGGCGCCACCACTGAGAGGCGTGAGATTTCCTCGTCGGTGAAGAATTTGTCTTCTATCTTTATGATACCCTTTTTCCCGAGTTTCTTCGACGGGTAGTTGTATCCTATGGTAACCGGTGTCTGAAGCTTCTGCAGTCCCAGCAGCGTTGCCACGGCATAGGTCTTCTCTGCCGGTATATGGTCGATGACGGTGCCGTTCTCTATAGCGGCCACGAGTCTTTCTTTCTTGCTCATCATAAGACTTTGTTTATTTTATTATCGTTGTGTCTGCCTCCACTTCTTCGAGGCTTATGCCCAGCACGTCGCAGAGTATCGCCTCTCTGGCATAGAGTCCGTTCTGTGCCTGCTGGATGTAGTATGCATGTGGGTTCTCGTCCACGTCGTATGCTATCTCGTTCACTCTCGGCAGCGGATGCAGGATCTTCATGTTCTCTTTCGCCTTGCCGAGCATGTCGTTCTTCAGGATATACACGTCTTTCACTCTCTCATACTCCATGAGGTCTGAGAAGCGCTCCTTCTGAACTCGTGTCATATATATGATGTCAGCCCCTGCTATCACGTCTTCGTTGAAGTCTGTGTGCTCGATATACTTTATTCCGTGCTGTTTGCAATACAGTTTGTATTCCTCGGGCATCGCCAGCTCCTCTGGAGCTATGAAATGGAACGTAGGGTTGAAATGTCTCATCGCCATGATGAGAGAATGCACGGTACGTCCGTATTTCAGGTCGCCCACGAGGTATATGTTCAGGTTCTCGAGGGTTCCCTGTGTCTTGTAGATTGAATACAGGTCGAGCAGACATTGTGATGGATGCTGGTGAGCGCCGTCACCTGCGTTTACGATTGGAACGGGGGCTATTTCTGAGGCATACTGGGCGGCGCCTTCGATATGGTGGCGCATCACGATGACGTCTGCATAGTTAGACACCATGAGGATTGTGTCTTTCAGCGTCTCGCCCTTGGTAGCACTCGTAACCTTGGCATCAGAAAATCCTATCACACGCGCTCCCAGTCGGTTGGCTGCCGTCTCGAAGCTGAGCCTTGTCCTGGTGGACGGCTCGAAGAAGAGTGTGGCTACTACCTTGCCTTTGAGAATCTCACGGTTGGGATGCATTTCGAACGCCTGTGCCATATTCATCAGATACATTATTTTCTCTTTCGACAAATCGGCAATGGTTACAAAATCATGTTTTTCCATAAAATGAATTGTGTTTATATTTATCGACTGCGAAGTTAAACAATATTTTTAATTTAACCTTTCAAAGAGTGGAAAAATTATGTTTTTTGACGAATATAACTACATTTAAGACATAAAAGAGGGATTATTCTTAACTCGTTGGCTTAATTTCATTATCTTTGCAAAGATATAACATAATTGGCATGCGCATGATATGACATCAATACACGGCTGACGTATATGCGCATGATACTCCATCTGAAACAAAAGACAAGAAAACGAAGAAAAAAAGAAAATGAGAAGAGCATTGATACATTTCCTGTGGGCGGCGCTCGGCTGCGTCACTCTCGCGTCCCTTATAGCCTTCATAGCGATATGGAACGGATGGATCGGATACATGCCCGATGTGGAAGACCTTCAGAACCCTATCAGCAAATACGCCTCACAGGTGTATACGGCTGACAACAAGCTGATGGGAACCTACAACATGAACCAGGAGAACAGAATACATGTAGACTACGACAACCTGTCGCCATATCTCGTAAAGGCACTGGTGGCTACAGAGGACGAACGCTTCTACGAACATTCGGGAATAGACTTCATAGCCCTCGGCCGTGCTATTATTAAAAGAGGTGTGCTGGGACAGACCAGCGCAGGAGGAGGCTCTACAATCACCCAGCAGCTCGCCAAGCAGCTCTATTCAAACACGGCAGAGAGCACATCGGAACGACTGATGCAGAAGCCCATAGAATGGGTGATAGCCATAAAGCTGGAGAAATACTACACCAAGGAGGAGATAATAACCATGTATCTCAACTATTTCGACTTCCTTCACAACGCCGTGGGAATAAAGAACGCCTCAAACGTGTATTTCAGCAAAGAGCCCAAAGACCTCAAGCTCGAAGAGGCCGCCACGCTGATAGGACTCTGCAAGAACCCCTCGTTCTTCAACCCCGTGCGCTATCCCGACAGATGCCGAGAGAGACGCAACGTGGTGCTCGGACAGATGCTCAAGGCGGGAAAGATAACCCGCGGCGAATACCTCATGGCTACGGAGAAGCCACTGGCCCTCAACTTCAAGCGCTCCGACCACAAAGACGGCATAGCAACGTATTTCCGCGAATTCCTGCGCCAATACATGATGGCAAAGAAACCGGAAAGGAGCAAATACCCGTCGTGGAACCTCGTGCAATACAGCATCGACTCGCTGGCATGGGAGACAGACCCTCTGTATGGATGGTGCAACAAGAACGTGAAGAAGAACGGCGAACCATACAATGTGTATACCGACGGTCTGAAAATCTTCACCACCCTCGACTCCAGGATGCAGAAATATGCCGAAGAGGCTGTGCGCAAACACGTGGGAGGATTCCTCCAGCCTGAATTCAAGAAGGAGAACAGACTCAAGAAGAACGCCCCTTTCACCACCAACCTGAAGCCATCAGAGGTGAAGGCGATACTCGACCGCTCGATGCGGCAGAGCGACAGATACAGGATGATGAAGGCCCACGGAGCCACGGAGGAGGAAATTAGAGAGGCTTTCCAGAAGCCCACGGAGATGACCGTGTTCACATATCGCGGCGACATAGACACCATCATGTCGCCTATGGACTCCATACGCTACGTGAAATCGTTCCTCAGAGCCGGATTCATGAGCATGGACCCACGCACGGGAGCCGTGAAGGCGTATGTGGGAGGAATCGACTTCAACCACTTCAAATACGACATGGTGACACAGGGACGACGCCAGGTGGGTTCCACCATCAAGCCTTTCCTCTACGCCCTGTCGATGTCTAACGGCATGTCGCCATGCGACGTGGTGAGAAACTCTCCAAAGCGCTTCGGCAACTGGGCTCCACGCAACAGCTCCCACGCCAGAATGGGACAGATGGTGACGCTGAAATGGGCACTCACGATGTCGAACAACTGGGTGTCGGCAGAGCTGATGAGCAGGATAAACCCTCAGGACTTCCTGCGGATACTGCGCGACTTCGGAATAAACACCTATGGCATATACCCCTCTTTAGTGCTCTGTCTGGGACCTAACGAGGCTTCGGTATGCGAGATGGTGAGCGCCTACACCACCTTCGCCAACCACGGCATACATACATCGCCCATCTTCGTGTCGAAGATTGAAGACAGCGACGGCAACGTGATAACCAACTTCCAGCCGAGGATGAACGAGGTGATAAGCGAAGAGAGCGCATACAAGATGCTCGAGATGCTCATGTCGGTAATCGACCACGGTACGGGCGGACGACTGAGATACAAATACAACATCGACTGCCAGATGGGAGGAAAGACCGGCACTACGAACAAGAACGCCGACGCATGGTTCATGGGCTTCACCCCATCGCTCGTGAGCGGATGCTGGGTGGGCGGAGAAGACCGCGACATTCATTTCGATACCACGCGCATGGGACAGGGAGCCACCATGGCCCTGCCTATATGGGCTTACTACATGAAGAAGGTGTTTGCCGACAAGACCCTGGGATACGACCCGAAGGAGACATTCGACATTCCTGCCGACTTCAACCCCTGCTCTTCTGAAGACGACAACAACGGACAATACAGCATTGAGGATATATATGAATAAGATAACACTCTTTCCATGTGCCAAGATAAACTTGGGACTGAACATCACAAGAAAAAGAAGCGACGGATACCACGACCTGGAAACCGTGTTCTGCCCCGTGCCAATAGCCGATATACTGACTATTGAGAAAAACGGAAAACCTGCGGGATGCTCCCTGAAGACAAACGGTATAGTAATCGATGGTAGGGCGGAAGACAACATAATAGTGAAGGCGTATGACGAAATGGCAAGAAGACACACTCTGACGGGTGTCGACATCACGATCACCAAAAACATACCCATACAAGCCGGTATGGGAGGAGGGTCGGCAGACTGCGCATTCACGATAAAGGGACTGAACCAACTCTTCTCTCTCAACCTGACAGACGGGGAGATGCGTGACATAGCCAAGGGCCTGGGTGCCGACTGCGCCTTCTTCATCAACCCCACACCTGCCTACGCCACGGGCATCGGCGAGAAGCTGACTCCCATCGACATCCCTCTCGACAACCATTGGATAGTGATAGTGAAGACCGATACCGCCGTGAGTACCCGTGAGGCTTTCGCCGGCATCTGCCCTCATGAGCCGGAAAGAAACTGTCGGGATATTGTGACTTCCGTACCGCCAAGGGAGTGGAAGGACGTATTGCATAATGATTTTGAGGAAACGATATTCAAGCTCCACCCCACCCTTGCCGAAATCAAGCAAAGGCTCTATGAGGCGGGGGCCTGCTATGCCTGCATGAGCGGAAGCGGAAGCGCCGTCGTGGGACTGTTCGAGGACAGACCCTCTGTGGAGTCTACCGACAGGCTCAGAAGCGACTACAACGCCCTTGTCGCCACCTTCAAGCTGGGCAGACAGAAGGACAACGCCTTCGAGCTGCTGCCTCTCGTGGATGCAGAGGGCAGAGTGACGGGCAAGACAACCCGTTCGATGGCACATTGCGGCACGAAGCTGCTCCACCCCGTCGTACACCTCCACGTATTCGACACCCACGGCAACCTGTATCTGCAAAAGCGTCCGGCATGGAAAGACATCCAGCCTGACAGATGGGATACTGCCGTAGGGGGCCACATAGGATATGGAGAGAGTGTGGAGGAGGCTCTCCAGAGGGAGACCCGTGAAGAGATTTCCATCGCGGACTTCAGCGCCGAGAAGATCGACGCCTACGTGTTTGAGAGCAGATACGAGAGGGAATACGTGAATGTGTTCAAGACTGTTTACGACAAGGAAATACATCCATCTGAAAATGAGCTCGACGGTGGCCGCTTCTGGAGCAGGGACGAGATACTGTCGTCTATCGGAAAGGGAGTCTTCACACCAAACTTCGAAAGCGAATACGTGAAGTATTTCAAGTAGAGGCTGCTTCTGCTAATTGGGTATTTTTAATTCTATATATTGTCATATTCACTTCGCCCTCTTGTAGAAATCTCTGAGCGACGCCCTTGCCACACCCATCCTGACGAGTTCGTCGAGCTGTTTCCTTGCCTCAGCCGTCCGCCTGTCGCGTATCAGGGCGTCGGCATAGTCTATGCGGTATTCGGTGTTTGTGGAGTCGCGCTTTATCGCCTCCTCATAGTCGAATATGGCGAGCGCCACCATCCCCTGCTCCATCTCTATCCCCGCCCTTGCTGCATACGCCACGGCATTGTCAGGATACTGCGTCACGAGCCTGTTTATCTGGTCGAGAGCCTCCGTATGCCGCTTGCTCTTCTGGTTGAGCAGAGCCAGTCCGAGCTGTCCTTCGAAGTGTCCCGGCACTACCGTGAGCAGGCTCTCATAGTCTCTTCTCGCGAAATCGTCTCTGTGAAGTTTCTCGTTCGTGTAAGCCCTGTAGAAGAGAGCTGCCGGGTTGCCGGGTTCCCTTTTCAGGATATAGTCGTATTCGTCCTGTGCATACGCCCATTGTTCGAGTCTCAGGTTGTATCCCGCCTTCTTGAGTCTCAGGTCAGTTGAGTCCGGACTGTATGCCAGTCTGTCGGCAGCCACCTTGAGCGAGTCTCTGAGCTGGCTTCTGGTCTGCGCTCCCGCCTCTGTGTGCACACACATAAGCGCCATCACCACTATTGTGGCGTATCGTGCCACAATGGGTCTTGACAGAAAATAGAATTTTCCTGTCGCAGCCATGTTCCACACGTATGCCGTCTTGTCCACACATACCATCTTCCGTCTGATGATTTCCGCGAATGTCTGTATTCCCAATGGATATAGTTTTCTTGCCATGCCCTTGTCTTGATTTTCAATAATGCGTTATCAAGTTGCAAATATAATGATAAAAAACGACAAGCTGACAATAATAAGTTTTTTTCGATTTCAGCAACCCCTGTTAACCGTCAACTGTCATCTGTTAACCGTCAACCGTTAACCGTCATCCATCAACTGTCAACCATCAACTGTCAACCATCAACTGTTAACCGTCAACTGTGAGCCGTCAACTAAATTAAGTTAAAATTCAATTTTTTCCCACTTTCTTCATTGTTGCAAGCGAAATAATCACTAACTTTGAATTTTGTGAGTCATGAAATCTCTACGGGTGTGTAATGCAGCCTTTGCGGACTTCGCCGCCAATAGAAGAAAGCAAGTCCTGACCCTTGGTCTGAAGTTCTCGCTGCCCTATCAAATCATCTAAAACTGCTGCCATGAACAACCTCTTCCCCACCTCCATATCCCCCGACGCCGCAGCTCTCGACATTCTCGAGAGGATGCCCGTCATGGAGCATAACGATATAGAAGACAAGCTGGCATTTGCCATCAGCAGCCATGGCATGAACGACGAAGACATCAACCGGCTCTGTTCCGGACTCAGCTACAGACTGTTCATCATCGAGAAGGAGCACGAGCATTTCCTGGACTTCACGCATCAATACAACGGGCTTTTCGCCGTGAAGAAGAAGGGCTATGTGAAATCGGTCCTCGACTGCTTCATGCGCCACAAGAAGATGGTGTTGCCGCTCATTACCATCATCCAGAGGCTTGCCCCACAGCTCTACACCTCAGTGAGCAGCATGGCGTCGGCATCTTCTGCCGACATGTGGGCGGCTGCCTCTGCGATTGTCTGCAGCGACTGTATCTTCGAGCGTGCCTACCCCACAAGCGTGTCGAAGTTCATCGGTCTGCTTGTCAGATATTTCGGATTCATCGAGGCTATGATCGGCTGCACCACGCAGCTGCTCCATGAAGAGCAGTGCATAAAGAATGATGCAGGGAAATGCCTCTACCGCATGGAACTCTCGATGAAGGAAGCGAAAGCGTATTACGAACCTCTTCTCTGCGAGGACCGTCTTCCCGTGTTTGCCTCTTTGATAAAGGAGAATGACCGCCTCTTCGATGAATACATGGCAGCCGACGACAAGCGGCAGTTCGCCCAGAAGCTGTTCCACGAAGTAGACGAAGCCGAGATGCGCAACCTCGCCTTCAAGGTTCTCATCGCCGAGCGCCTTGCCTGTGGGATGACCGCCGAGGAGCGTCTGCTCTTCGGCAACGATGTGGTGAAGACCCGTCAGGCCCGCCTTCTGATAGATCATTTCGACTCTCTTTTCCTCGACTCCGCCTCCCGGCGCGACCATTCTCTCATGGCTCTCATGTTCTGCAAATGGGCTATCGAAGACAACCCCAAGGCTTCTGTGAAGTCTGCCCACCACTATCTGCTCTCGCTCTATCACGGGCAACACCGGCTTGCCGGCTACAACACGGTGAAGGGAAACGAACAGAAGCTCGGAACCGGCAGGCATTCGGAGCCCTACGCCACGTTTCTCCGTCGTCTCACAGACTTTCTGCTCTCCTCCGGCGCACTGACCGAGGGCGACGGGGTGGCGGCGGAGATATAGTCCAGAGCTGGAGGGGCTGGGCTACAAGACATGTCATTCCTGCGTCAGCCATTCCGTTATGTTCCGTTCTTCCTTCACGCAGAAGTTTATGCCCACCTTCACTATCTTCTTGCCTTTCAGCACAAAGGCATCTGCATATCGCGCTGTGTTGATTTGTGCGAGAGCTTCTTCAGCCGTTTTGTCAAACTTGAGTTCCATTATATAAATGCGGGTCTTCGTTTCAAGTACAATGTCAATCCTCCCCTTTGCCGTGCGCTGCTCCAGCTGTATGTCATAGTCGGTGAGCAGAGCGAATATCAGATATAGCATCTGCTAATAATGTCCCTCGTATAAAGTATTGTCGCAGTATGGAACCGCTTCGAGAAAAGACTTCAGCAGTTCCAGGGCTCCGTTGATGTCTCCCCTGTTGATGAATGTCGACATGTGGGCAATCGCCACACGTCCCTCATCAGCGGCAGTCTCCATATAGTTTGGCAGCAGACTGTCGTATAGCCCAATACGTATTTCCTTGTTCGGGATATCGAGTGTATAGAGCCCGAGTTGCGGGTCATAGTCTTTTATCGTGAGATATCCACTTTGATAGAGCAGCGGCATGATGCTCGACATGCTCTCTGTAGGAGCGTCGAACGATGACTCCTTTGCCTGCACTCCGCCGATGCCAGACGGCACGGTACCGAACTTCCTCATCATCTCTATCAGGAAAGTTGGTGTACCAGTGGCAAACCAGTAACCTGCCACCTTCTGTCTCGAGAAGCAGTTAAGCAGGCTGTAGGGGTTGAAAACATCTGGCGATGGCCATGCAAAGTGGTATCCGTCATAATTTTCGGTCAGCAGCCTTACTGCCGCCTCTCTCCCAACCGAGAGTTTTCGGGCGAGCTCATCCACATCGGCAGTCATCTGCGTCAGCAACTCCTCTCTTGTTATTCCACAGATGCCAGCATATTCATTGTCCATGCTGATGTTGGTAATGTTGTTAAGCTCGCTGAATATGCTGACCTGTGAAAACTTCGTTATCCCTGTGATGAACACGAAGCGCAGCATCCTCTCGCATTTCTTCAGCGGACTGTAGAAGTTGCGCATGACATCACGCAGTATGGCGAGCTGTCCGTCCTGATGCGCCACGTCGAGCAGCGGTGCGTCATATTCGTCTATCAGCACCACCACCTGTCTGCCTTCTTTCTCGTATATTGAAGTTATCAGATTTTCCAGACGCACGTTCTCGTCCACGGCATCACACTCAATGCCGAACCGTCTCTCCTCCTCTTCGAGCATATAGCCAATATAGCGTCTGAGTTGTCCGGCATCCTGATGTTTCCCTCCCGAGAAGTCGAAAAGCACCACGGGATATTCCGTCCATTCCCTTTCCATATTTTCTATCTGGAGTCCTCTGAAGAGTTCTTTATCTGCCTTGAAATAACTTTCGAGTGTCGACACGAGGAGCGACTTGCCGAATCTCCTCGGACGGCTCAGGAAGAAGTGTTTGCCGCTGGTATGCGTCATGCGGTATACATACCCCGTCTTGTCTATATACAGGAGATTTTCCTTTCTAATCCTTTCGAAAGTCTGTATGCCAATAGGATATAATTTCAATGCCATTATCTTGCGTTCATTTTGTTTGGCCGTAAAGATAATCAAAATTGTCCAAAACGCCTACAATATTCCGACAAAATCAAAAATAAAAATGGCAGATTTGGGTTTGTAACCACTCCCGATCCCTGCGACACAACGGCAAGACCGACCACCGACACTGATCACGGATCACGAATTCACCACACGCCATCACAATTCAACTACCATGGATCACGAATCATGAATCCCACGCGCCAACACAATCATTGATCGTGAATGATGCATCACGATATTCCGGCTGCCATAATCCTGCCGACACGATATTCCCACTTACCCACCGGAAACCGACCTCCCTACCCTGCCTGCTGACACGATTCCGGCTCTGAGAGGAACACTATGCAGAATTTCATCCTTCTGCCGCCTATCGCTACCTTTGCAATGCCATCCCACCGCCGGGGCGAGACAATAGTGTCTGAACCCTCCTTCACGGCGGCTCGGGACTGACCGACACCGGCTGCCACTCAACAGGATGAAGGATGAGAGCGAGGCGAGCACGGCTACTGACATCATGACACACAACGGAAACCAATGCCCCGACAGCTTGACAAAACGACAAGAGGGACTGTTTTCTTTCTTCCTGGCTCCTGCCATGCAGGTGAAGCCCTGGAGCACTTTCAGCATCATGAAGGCATACGAGTATATCACCACCGATATGGATGCCCTCACGGCAACATACCGTCTGCGCGACATACACGACGAGAAGGAACGGAAGCTCTTCAAGAAGCGGGGCTTCGCCTTCTGCACCTTCTCGGGCATCTTCAGATACAGGTCGCGCGACGGGCTCATCAGCCACTCCGGACTGCTCTGCATCGACATCGACCATGTGGGCAGCCACCTGCAGCTCGACGACTTGCGCAAGAGGCTCATCGACGACGAGCAGTTTCTCACCGAACTCTGCTTCGTGTCGCCATCGGGCGACGGACTGAAATGGGTGGTGAGCATCAACACGGAGCTGTATCCCCACGAACTGTGGTTCGACGCCACACGTCAGTATCTGCTCGACAGGTATGGCATCGATGCCGACAAGGCATGCCGCGACGTGTCGCGCGCCTGCTTCCTGCCACACGACCCGGGATGCTATGTGAGAAGATAGAGATTACTCCGATTATCATCATCAGCCCCATCTCGTTCTCAAACCCATCCTAACCTTCCCCAAGGGAAGGAACAAGTTACCCTGCCAATGAACTTCAGCCCCCTCTCGTTCTCCCCCGCTTTACTCTAATTAAACAAGTTTCTCTCGTTATTTTTCGAGTTATTT
>OWJF01001091.1_pt1 | contig 12377 bp, 10 predicted proteins | sample 1732941 | NCBI WGS metagenome assembly OWJF01 (sample SAMN05065770, study PRJEB22554) | human gut metagenome | biome: ENVO:2100002; feature: ENVO:00000062; material: ENVO:00002003 | host: Homo sapiens | place: USA
TGGAGACCTCATCCTTACCAAGGATGCGCTCTACCAACTGAGCTATAGCAGCACAATCACAGCTCAATTAGTTTACCATAAAGCAGCTTTCTTGGCAAGAGGTTTTTGCGATTTTTTTGATTTTTTTGCAAAAAAGGGGCCGCCACGGCATGTGGCGGCCTCTTTGTGGGTCCTATTACTCGATCAGGCCGTTCAGCAGCGCCAAGCACTTGCGGCTGTGGAGCTTACGGATGGCCTTAGCTTCGATCTGGCGGACACGCTCACGGGTGACGCCGAAATCGCGGCCGACTTCCTCCAGCGTGCGGGGGCGGCCATCGTCCAGACCAAAGCGGAGGCGGATGACCTTTTCCTCACGGGGGGTCAGGCTCTTGAGGGCCTGATTGATCTGCTGGGCCACCATGGCGCGGTCTGCAGCCTTACCGGGAGCCTCGGCGTTCTCGTCGGCGACGAAATCGCCCAGCGAGGAGTCCTCCTCCTCGCCGACGGGGCTCTCCAAGCTGGCGGGTTCCTGCGCCATCCGCTGAATCTCGCGGACACGATCGACGCTCATATCCATGGCCTTTGCCAGCTCTTCCGGGGTGGGCTCGTGGCCGTTCTGGTAGACGAGCTGGTTGGTGGCCTGACGCATCCGGTTGATGGTCTCGACCATGTGGACCGGGATGCGGATGGTGCGGGCCTGATCCGCGATGGCGCGGGTGATGGCCTGACGGATCCACCATGTTGCGTAGGTGGAGAAGCGGAAGCCGCGGTCGCAGTCGAACTTCTCGGCGGCCTTGATCAGGCCGATGTTGCCCTCCTGAATCAGGTCGAGGAAGGCGAGGTTGTGGCCGACGTGCTTCTTGGCGATGGAGACCACCAGACGGAGGTTTGCTTCGCTCAGGCTGCGGCGGGCGTTCAGGCCGTCGCGGCGGATCTTCAGCAGCTCCTGACGGCGCTCTTCGGTCAGGGGGCCGTTCTCGATCTCTTCCTCTGCCTTTTCCTCCGCAGCCTTCTCCTCGGCGTCCTCGCCGGGCTTCTCATTGCCGTCCTCGTCGAGGTCCTCGGTGTAGCTCCGGCTGTTCTCGTCCTCTTCGAACGAGAAGCGGGCGCTGTTCTTCTTGATGTACTCCGGCGCGCTGTACTTGATGCGGTCCGCCTGAAGGATGTGTGCCGCCTCGGCACCGGCATGGATGCGGCGGCTCAGCTCGACCTCCTGCTCTGCGCTCAGCAACGGGATCTGGCCGATCTGCTTGAGGTAGTTCTTCACGGGGTCGTCCAGCAGCTCATCCATGGCGGCCTTCAGGTCGGCGGGGTTCTCCTCTGCCTGTTCCTCTTCGCCGTCGTCGCCGATGCCCAGCTCGTCGCTGTTGGCCTCGGCGTTCTCCACCTCGGCAATGATGCTGTCCACGTCCAGACTGGCATCCTCTTCCGCTTCGTTGTCCAGAACCTTGATGCCGCGCTCCTCCAACAGGGTGTAGAGGGTCTCCACATCCATCCGGCACTGGGCGGCCAACGCCTTGGCCTCCTGTGCGCTCAGGGTGCCTTCGCCTTTCGTCAACAGTTCCTTCAAAGTCATGCCCATTTCGCTCTCTCCTTTTCACCTTGGGCGGTTTCCCGCTCAAAGTGACGTTGTATCATAGTTTTGCCCGCTGCCCGGCCGTTCAAATCACAAGGCCGCCGTTCACGCCAAACACTTGCCCGGTAATGTACCCGGCATCCTCCCCCGCGAGGAACACCAGCAGCTTTGCCACCTCGTCTGCGCTGCCGAGGCGGCCCACGGGGGTCTCCTCCGCCAGCGCCGCCTTATCCTCGGCGGTAAAGGCAGCCATCATATCGGTGTCGATGACACCCGGAGCCACGCAGTTGACGGTGATGCCGCTGGGGCCCTCCTCTTTGGCGAGGGCCTTGGTCAGGCCGATAAGGCCCGCCTTGGCAGCGGAATAGTGGACCTCACAGCTGCCGCCAGTCTGGCCCCACATGCTACTGACCGTCAGGATGCGGCCCGCCTTGCGGCGGATCATCCCCGGCAGTGCCAGCTGGCACAGGTGGAACGCACCGGACAGGTTCACGTCCAGCATATGCTGCCATTCGTCGGGGGTGATGTCGGTAAACAGCTTCTGCTGGGCGATGCCCGCGTTGCTCACCAGCACATCCACCCGGCCCAGCGCCTGTTCCGCCGCGCGGAACGCCACCTCACAGCTGGCGCGGGAAGCCACATCGCACTGGACGGCGATGCAGCCCGGCAGCTCCTGCTCCAGCGCTGCCGCCGCGTCGGCATTGGTGTGGTAGAGCACCGCCACGCGGTATCCGGCCTCATAAAAGGCTCGTGCCGCCGCCGCACCGATGCCCCGGTCGCCGCCGGAGATCAGCACACACCGCACCGCCGCCGGTTCCGGCTGCTGCGGCGCTTCCGGCACAGCGGGCGTTTCGGGGACGTCTGCCGCTTCCGGCGGAACCGGTTCCGCCGCGGGCTTCCGGCCCAGCTCCGGCACCACGATGGTCGGTTCCTCATCGGGTGCAGGGGTCGGCGGCTCCGGCTTTTCCGGCTCGGCCTCCTCGGCGGGTGCCTTGGGCAGCTCCACCGGGGCGGGGTCCTCGTCCGACAGATTGAATGTCAGCTCAAATTCGTCATCGTACAAGAGTCAGCCCTCCTGTCGCTTATTCTCTGCCGGTGCCAAGGGGCACTCCGGCAGGAGAAACCGCCGGCCCACGCTCCCCAGAACATCGCTCTGCTCATTTCTTCCGGTCAAGTCCGGTCCTGCGGCGTGCCTGTGGACGATCGCGTGTGGTTTCGACAAGTTTCCATTAAATAATATAGCACAATTTCTCGAAAAAAGAAAGTGGGAACCGAATGATTTTTCACGCAGTTCCCACTTTTTTTGATTTTTCACTTCGTGACCGGCGGCTTCCAGCGGGGTTTTGCGGCCCGCTTTTCCCGCAATTGGAGGAAAAATGTCTGCAAAAGCGCCTGTGCCTCCTCGGCGCGGAGGCCCCGCTCCACCGCCGGGTGGTGGTTGAAGGGCATGGCGAACAGGTCGGCCACCGAGCCGCAGCAGCCCGCCTTGGTGTCTGCCGCGCCGTACACCACCCGCTTGATCCGGCTGTTGATGATGGCCCCGCTGCACATGGGGCAGGGTTCCAGCGTCACGAACAGCTCACACTGCCACAGCCGCCAGCCGCCCAGCTTTTTGCACGCCGCGTCGATGGCCAGCAGCTCGGCATGGTGGAGGGCGTTTTTCTCGGTCTCCCGCGTGTTGTGGGCCGCGGCGATGATCTCGCCGTCCCGCGCGACGACGGCTCCCACCGGCACTTCACCCAGTGCGGCGGCCTGTTCGGCCTCGGCCAGCGCTGCGCCCATCAGCTCGTAATCGGTCATGGTATTCCCCTTTCTGCCAGACAGTCGGCCAGCACGATCCCATTGTTCAAGATATGCAGCACAAGGCCGGGCAGAAGGCTCCCCGCCCGATCGGCTGCCCAGCCGAAGATAAGGCCCATCCCCAGCGCGTACGCTTTGGCGGTCCAGCTTCCGTGCATCGCCGCAAACAGAACGGCTTGTCCCGCGATGGCCGCATTCTTCCCCAGCGGCTGCAAAAGCCGGAGCGCGGCCCCGCGGAAGATCAGCTCCTCCGCCACGGGCAGCACGAGGCAGTTGCGCAGAACGCCCGCCAGCCCCGCCGGGGCCGCAGCCTCTGCCGGGAACAGCACGCTGAACGCCGCCGCCAGCCCGGCCCAGAGCAGGGCCGCGATGCCAAAGGTCTTCCAGCGGGCCGCTTTTTCCTGTTTTTCCTTCACGCACAGCCCTCCCATCGGCGGACATTGTACCATATCCGCTCCCCTTTGCGCAAGCGGCGGGTCGTTTTTGCGAAAATGCGAGGAAATTTTGTTAAATCAATTGACTTTTCAAGGCGGCATCTGGTATAATTTTCACGACTTTTTTGATGATTTGGTCGTTTTGCGACCGTGAGCCCTTGGAGGTACTACGATATGATCCGCATTCTTACCGATTCCGCGTCCGACATCCTGCCCGCCGAAGCCGAGCAGCTGGGCGTGACCGTCATCCCGCTGAACGTCACTTTGGAGGACAGCACCGTCCTGCGCGACGGCGTGGACATGACCCCCACCGAATATTACGGCATCCTCGCCGGGTGTCACAAGCTCCCCACCACCAGCCAGCCCAGCCCGGAGCTATTCGAGAACTTCTTCACCGAAGCGGCCGCCGCCGGGGACGAGGTGATCGGCATCTTCCTGTCCCACGAGTTGTCCGGCACCTACCAGTGCGCCAAGCTCGCCGCCGACATGGTCAACGCGGACAACATCCTCTTCGTGGACAGCGAGAACGTCTGCCTCAGCGAGGCGCTGCTGGTCCGTCTGGCCGTCCACCTGCGGGATTCCGGCAAGAACGCCGGGCAGATCGCGGCCATTCTGGAGCACGCCAAGGAGCACCTGCACCTCGTGGCCGTCATCGACGACCTGAAGTACCTGCGCAAGGGCGGCCGTCTGCCCGCCGCTGTGGCTGTCGCGGGCGGGATGCTGGGCATCAAGCCCCTCATCACCATCAAGGAGGGCAAGGTCGCCATGGCGGGCAAGGCCCGCGGTCTGCCCGGTGCCTACGTGGCTCTGTTCAAGAAGATCGAGGAACTGGGCGGCATCAACCCGTCCTTTGCGGCGCTGGCCGGTTACACCCTTTCCACCCGCGAGGTGGCCCCCATCCAGACCTACCTGCGCGACAACCTCCAGCAGGAGGACCCCCTCGTGCGCCAGATCGGCTGCGTCATCGGCACCCACGCCGGCCCCGGCGCCTTCGGTTTCGCCTTTTTTGACAAGGACCTTGTGCTGGACCTGTGATCGCGCCGTTCCAGATGAAAAATAAGGAGCTGTGTTTACCGCACAGCTCCTTATTTTTATGCTCACAACACCGCATCCGACGCGAGTTTGCCCAGCAGGAGCACGAGCACCACGAGCATCATGGGGCGGATGAATTTTGCGCCGTTCTTGAGGGCGAAGTGGGAGCCCAGCAGGTTGCCCACGATGCCGCTGATGGCGCAGGGGATGCCCACCGAGAAGACCACCAAGCCGCTGGCCAGATAGGTGGCGAGGCCGGCGTAGTTGCTGGCAAGGTTCAGCACCTTGGCGTTGCCGCCCGCGGTGCGGAGGTCAAAGCCCATCAGAGTGGTGAAGGCGATGATGGCAAACGTCCCGGTGCCGGGGCCGAAGATCCCGTCGTACAGGCCGATGCCAAGGCCGATGGCGAGGGCCAGCGCAGCCTTTTTCGCGTTCATCGTGCCGTCGTCCCGGTTCTCGTCCGGCAGCTTCCGCCGCCAGAGGATGAGCACCGCCGCGATGGGCAGGATGACGAACATCATGGCCTGAAGCGCCTCATCGCTGAGCAGCAGCACGACGTGGGAGCCGAGGGCGCTGCCCGCAAAGCTGCCCACCGCCGCCAAGAGGCCGACCTTGATGTTCATGGCCCCGCTGCGGAAAAAATTCACCGTCGCAAAGGTGGTGCCGCACGCGGCGCTGAACTTGTTGGTGCCGTAGGTGTAGTGGGGCGGCAGCCCCGCAAAAAGGTAAGCGGGCAGACTGATGAGCCCGCCGCCGCCCGCTGCCGAGTCCACAAAGCCCGCAAAGCCGGTCATGCACATCAGGAAGACCAGCATGAGGGGAGAGATCGTGTTTGTCATAGATACAGCTTCCCCTCACATGCAAGGATCTGGTCGAGGATCATCCGGGAGACGCGGGCACCGTAGACCATGGCGGGGTGGTCGTTGTACTCGATGATGTCGTGGAAGTCCTTGTTCATCAGGACGATGACGTACTCGCCATACGGAGTGTGGACGATGCCGCCGTCGTTGCGGCATGCGTTCATGCTGCCGCTCTTGCTGGCCACCCAGATGAGCTCCGGCTCGCCAGTCTCCTCACAGTCCAGATAAAACTGGGGGAAGTCGTGGGTCAGCATGGTGTTGTAATGCTGCTGGCGGAAGATGGCAAGCATCTCCGCGCTGGCCTCCTTGCTGACGAGGGTGCCCTTGGCCACCTGCCCGAACAATGCGGCGTAATCCCGCGGGGTAGTGGTGCCGAGGTCGTCATAGCGGTCAAAGTGGAGGGGGTTGTGGAGCACGGTGTCCGCGAACCCCAGTTCCCGGATGCACCCATTGATGGTATCCAGCCCCAGATAATCGATGATCATGTTGGTGGCGATGTTGTCCGAGCAGATGATCATCATGGTAGCGGTATCCTTGACCTTGAGCTTTGCGCCCACGCCCAGCGCCCGCAGCATTCCGGAGCCGTCAACGAACTGGCTCTCCTCGTAGGTGATCTCTTCCTCAAGGCTGGCCTTGCCCCGGCTGACTTGGAGGTAGAGCGCCGCCAGAATGAAGGCCTTGATGGTGGAGGCCGTCTCAAATTTTTCGTCCACACCGATCTCAACGGTGTGCCCCTGTAAGTCGTCCACAAAGACGCTCATCTTCCCCTGATAGGAGTACAGCTCAGCGGCGATCCGCTTTTCCAGTGTCATATTTTTATCCATAACGGAATATTCCCTTCTGTTTTTACAAATTCTCCTCAAAGAAGCGCTGGGCGTTGCGGTAGAAGATCCGCTCCACCTCGTCCTCGGTGAAGCCTTCCTTCCGCAGGGCCTCGGCCAGCAGCGGGAGCTTGGAGCAGTCGTCCATTTCCAGCTTGCCGCCGATGCCGTCAAAATCGCTGCCGAGGCCGATGATCTCGATGCCGCCCACCTGCTTGAAATGGGCCGCATGCTTTGCCATCAGGGCCGTGGTGCTGCGGCAGAGCTGCGGGCGGGGCTGGTCATCGAGGAAGCCGCTGCAATAGTTCAGGCCCACCAGACCGCCGCGCTCCGCCATGGCCCGGATCATCTCGTCCGTCAGGTTGCGGCAGTGGGGTGCCAATGCCCGGCAGTTGGAGTGGCTGGCCGCAAAGGGGCGGGTGCTGTGCTCGGCAATGTCCCAGAACCCCTTGTCGGACAGGTGGCTCACGTCCACGATCATATGCAGCTTTTCCATCTCCGCCAAAAACTCGAAGCCGCGCTCCTTCAGGCCGGTCTCGGTGTTGGGCTGGCAGGGCCAGATATCCCCGCCCCCGCCGGGCACCACGTTGGGGCTGGCCAGCTCGTTTTCGTGGTTCCACGTCAGGGTCATCATCCGGGCACCCAGCTCGTACATCCGGCGCAGCACGCCGAGGCTGCCCTTGCAGCAGCCGCCCTCTTCGATGGTCAGCATTCCGCTGATCTTGCCCGCCGCCGCATTTTTGCGGATGTCCTCCGGGCGGTAGACCGGCGCGATCTTGTCGGAGTACTTTGCCATGATCCGCTTGAAGACATCCACCTCTTCCAGCGCCGTCACCAGCGGGTCCGCGCCGGGGGTGGGGTCGGCCAGATTCACAAAGGCGGCAAAGCATTGCAGCATGTAGTCGCCCTTCTGCATCTTTTCCAGATCGATGTGCAGGTCATTTTGGGCGAAGCTCTTGTCCTCGCCCCGCCGCTCCGCATAGCGCAGCTCGCTGAGGGTATCACAATGTAGATCGAAAACTTTCATAAGTGCTGTCCTTTCTATAACAGTTCCTTTATACAACCTCTCAGTCTCGCTCACGCTCGACAGCTCTCCTAGTAGGAGAGCCTCTGGCGAAACCGTTCACTTTGCATGGACTGCCAAAGCCTCCCCTACAAGGAGAGGTGGCATTGCGAAGCAATGACGGAGAGGTTGTACGAAGGGAAACTTCATCCATTTCAAAACAAGCTTCCCACCGCATACAGACTCTTCACCAGATCCTCCCGGTAGAGCGGGTCGGCGGGGTCAAGGCTGTTGAGCACCACACCGCCGCTCCGGGCGGCACCGGTGGAGTGGATGTACCGCCCCTCGCTCAGATAGAGCGCGATGTGGCCGGGGAAATAGAGGGCGTCGCCCCGCTTGGCCTGCTCCAGCGGGATCTTGTGCATCGGCCAGCCCTCCACGAGCTTTGCATCCCGGTAGATGAGGACGCCGCACTGCATATAAGCGCTGCTCACAAGGCCGGAGCAGTCGATGCCGCGGCCCGACTTGCCGCCCCAGCGGTACTCGGTGCCCAGATACTTCTTGGCCTGTTCGGCCAGCGCATTGCGGAACGCCTCCTCGCTGCCGCCGAACCAACGGTCAATGGCGCGGGGGACCAGCTCTTCCGGCTTGCAGCCCTCGGCCTTGGCAAGGGCCTCGTCAAAGGTCCGCCCCGCTTCCTGCGTGAAGACCGCCGTCATCGAAAAGCGCACCGGTTCCAGCGCCACATCCCGGACATAGCCGCTGCGGCCATCCACCAGCCCCACCTTGGCCCAGCCCGTGTGGGCTTCCGCTTCCGAATCCGGCAGACGGCGCAGCACCGCGCCGCGTTCCAGCTCTGCCAGCCGGACGCCCTGCACCTTGGGCAGGGTCAGCACGTCGGTGGCTCGGCCCGCCAGCACCAATTCGGCAGAAAGATATCCTCGCAGTTCTTTTTCGCCGCAAAAATACAATTCGGACGCGAATACATACCCGTGGTAGCCGTAAAATGTGACCACTTCGGCCATGGTTTCCGGCAGGGTGATCCCGTCCGCCGTCACGCCGCCGGGCTCGGTGCGCACCTGACACACCTGCCCGTACAGCCCTTCGTCCCCGATGGTGGACACAACGCCCGCATCGCTTTCCTTCGTCGTCTCCGGCAGATCGTAAATGGTCACGACCGGCCGTGCAAACATTGCAAATTTCATCCTTCCGGCACCTCCAACAGTTCCAGCAGCTCTTCCGGCTTCATGGACAGGATGGCGCCATCCGCGCTGCCTGTCACCGTTTCCGCCAAGGACTGCTTGGCTTGCTGCAATGCAACGATCTTTTCTTCAATGGTATCCTGCGCAATGAGCTTATACACCTGCACCGGGTTCTGCTGGCCGATGCGGTAGGCGCGGTCAGTGGCCTGATTCTGCGCCGCCACGTTCCACCACGGGTCGTAGTGGATAACGATGTCGGCGGCGGTCAGGTTCAGGCCCGTGCCGCCCGCCCGCAGCGAGATGAGGAAGACGCTCACCTCGCCCCCGTTGAACCGCCGCACCAGTTCGGCGCGGACCGGCTTCGGGGTAGAGCCCTGCAAGGTGAAGTGGCTGATGCCCTCGGCGTCCAGCCGCTTCGCCAGCAGATCGAGCATGGAAGTGAACTGGCTGAACAGCAGGATGCGGTGGCCGCCCTCGACGGCGGAGCTCACCAGCTCCACACAGGCGTCCAGCTTGGCACTTCCGCCCTCCCAGTTGTCGGCAATGAGGCGCGGGTCGCAGCAGATCTCCCGCAGCCGCATCAGCACGGCAAAGACGGCCATCTTGTCTTCGGGTTTTGCGGCCCGCAGCTTCTCGCGGGCGTCCACTACCGCCGCCAGATACAGCTTGCGCTGCTCGGTCTCCAGCTCGATGCGGTAGATGTTCTCCGTCTTCGGGGGCAGTTCCTTCAGCACGTCGGCCTTCATCCGGCGGAGGATGAAGGGGCCGGTCAGTTGGTTCAGCCGCCGCACCGCAGTCTGGTCATCCTCCTGCACAATGGGCTTCTCGAACCGGGCGCAGAACGCTTTGTAAGGCGGCAGATACCCCGGCATCAGGAAGGAAAAGATGCTCCACAGCTCCCCCAGCCGGTTTTCCACCGGGGTGCCGGTCAGCGCAAAGCGCACCCGGCTGTTCACCCCGCAGACGGCCTTATATTTCTGGGTCGTGTGGTTCTTGATGGCCTGTGCCTCGTCGAGGATACAGGCGTAGAATTTCTGGTTTTCGTAGAGGGCCTCGTCCCGGCGGAGCAGGTCATAGCTCGTCACCACGAGGTCGGCGGCCTCCCACTGTTCCGCCAGCGCCGCGCGGTGGGCCGCATCGCCGTCCACCACCACGCAGTGCAGTTCCGGCGTGAACTTTTCGCACTCCTCGGCCCAGTTCAGCACCAGCGACGCCGGGCAGACGATGAGGCTGGGCAGGGGGTTCTCCCCCAGCTCCTTGATGGCCAGCAGGTAGCTCAGCACCTGCACCGTCTTGCCAAGGCCCATATCGTCGGCCAGAATGCCGCCCATGCCGTAGCCATCCAGCGTTCGCAGCCAGCGGTAGCCGTCCCGCTGGTATTTTCGCAATACTTTTTGTAGAGAGGCCGGAGGGGTATACTCGCTGTCCTTCACCGCGTGGAAGCTCCGGCTGATCCGCCGGAAGGCATCGTCCCGGTTGAAGCGGATGCCGCTCTGGCCCGACAGCGCCCAGTCCAGACTGGGGGCGCGGTAAAGCGGCAGCTCAGCGTGGTTCCTGCCCAGCTTCGCGCCCGAAAGCTCCAGCGTCTCGTTCAGTTCGTCCAGCCCTTCAAGGTCATCGTCCAGCTTCAGCAGCCGTCCGTCCCGCAAGCGGTGATACCGCTTTTTCTGGTGGAGCGATTTCAGCAGGGCTTTCAGCTCCCCCACCGGGAACTCGCCGGTGTCCACCTCTAGGTCAAGGACGCTGCCCTGCACCGACACCCCCACCGAGATCTTCGGCGGCGGGGCCTGCAAGTTCCGGAAGGCGTCGGTCAGGTAGACTTCGCCTTCGTTCATCAGCGTCGGGACGCCCTCGTCCAGAAAGCGGTAGACCTCGTCTTCGTCGTAGGTGCTGTACTGCAGCGGCTCACCGGGCTGTAAATACCGCCCCAGCAGCTTGGCCGCCCGGTTTTCGGCGCGGGCATCCCGCAAAAGGCCCTGCGGCGGGGGCGTAAAGGGAGCCACACGGTCCTCGCCGTACAAAAATTCCAGATGTGCGCTCACGGCCCCCATCTGCGGTGCATCCAGATAGAACTGGGTCACCGGTTCCAGCGGGATCTGGTTCAGCAGCAGCCGCTCCGGGTCCTCAATGGTCACATGCCGCCCCAGCTCCGGCAGCACATAGCTGCAAAAGGCCGTGGCGTCCTTGCTGGTGAAAAACAGCCGCTTCCCGCACAGGGTCTTCAGCGCCGGGGCCATCCGGGTCGTGGCGGCACGGTCCAGCCGCCAAAGCGTGTCCTCGCTGAACAGGTAGTCGAAATCCAAGCCGCTCACCCAGCCCAGCGACGGTTCCACGGCGATCTCCACACCGCCCCGCCGCCGTTCCACCTGCAGCGTCAGGGCCGGAACATCTTTTTTTAAGGTATAACCGCCCACTTCGCCCCGGTCCGCGTACAGCGTCACCAGCCCGTCGAACAGCTCCCCCGTCAGCGCCATACCCCCAGCCGGGCCGGTCTCGGCATAACGGCTGTAGGTGTAGCCCCGCGTTTCCAATTGCTTCCGGCTGATGACCTCCCGCCGGATCAACCCCAATAGCTGCTGGGCATCCGGCGTAAAGGCATCCCACCGGTGCTGGAACGTCAGCGATTTACCGTAGCTGACGACCCGGCTCTCCTCGATATCTTCCAGCAGGTGTTCGATGCTCTTGACGACATACTGCCGCCCGCCGCCGGAGATGCGGAGCCGCAGCCACGGCGTGCCGTACTGCAGCAGGGTCAGTTCCGGTTCCAGTTCCACAAAACCGGTGCGCTGGGGCAGGGTGTTGTCCTCCAGCTCAGCCAGTGCCCCTTCCTGATAGGTGCGCAGCAGCGCACGGGCTGCGTCGTCGGACTCCGGCTCGTCGCTCCGCCATTTTTTGCCGAACAGCATTTCAAGACCCGAAACATAGCTGTCTTTCCGGGGAGCTTCCGGCTCCTCTGCGGGCTTTTCGGGCAGGTTGGCCACCCCGCGCACCACGCCGGGGATCTTCGCCGGCTCAGTCTGTGCGCGCCGTTGTACCTTCACCGCTTTTTGTTCTTTCAGGTCATACAGCAGCAGCGCACCGATGTGCTCACAAAAAAGCCCATTGCCATTATCGTTATACGGACAGGTACAGCTTGCACTGACGAAACTGCCATTTTGCCGCAGCCACGCCTCCGTGGTATACAGATGATCACCGCTGCCTTCGATTTCTGCGCAGAGATGCCGTACTCCATTTTCCTCCGTCTCGCAGTCAAAGGATTCGATATGCTTCATGTAATTTTCGGCCCGCGCAAAGATCGTGCCGCCCAGCAGATAGTGGATGTCTTCCATGTCCATTTTGGGTTCCCTCCCCTGCCTGTGCTCTATTGGTTAAGCATACCGCACCGGTGGGCCAGATGCAAGGCTTTTGCCGAAAAAATCCGCCGCCTCTTTTGCAGGGGCAGCGGAAGGAAGCCTTATTCTTTTTCTAGATAGTAGCACACAAGGTCGGTCGGCCCGCGTTCGGCGTGGTGCATCGCCTTGTGCTCGACGCCTTCGTAGACAAAGCCCAGCTTTTTCAGCAGTTCTCCGGAGGCGGTGTTGTAAGCATAGTGTCCACCCGTGAACAGCACGGTCTCGGTTCTGTCTCTTATACACATCTCCGAGCCCACGAGACTACGCTGCATCTCGTA
>OWJF01001096.1_pt1 | contig 12344 bp, 15 predicted proteins | sample 1732941 | NCBI WGS metagenome assembly OWJF01 (sample SAMN05065770, study PRJEB22554) | human gut metagenome | biome: ENVO:2100002; feature: ENVO:00000062; material: ENVO:00002003 | host: Homo sapiens | place: USA
TGGTGATTATATCCGCTTTGCAGATATACATCAAGATGAACACAGGGGAAGATGGTGTTACCAAGTCCATACTGACGCTGATAGGAGCCTGTCTGTTTATGATAGGTGCATCCATCCTGTTCCCAGCATTCTTTGGCTACCAGATTTAAGATTCAACTGCAGAAGAGTATATCATATGAAAGCGACAACACCTTTCTATATAATTATAATAAGGTGTTGCCAAACGAATCATTAACAAGTAAAACAAGAAAGAATGTTTAAGAAAACAACAAACTATCTGAAGAAGAACGCCAAGAGCGTCCTTTCTTCTGGACGCTTGAAAACATTGGCGCTAATGCTCCTTGTGGGCGGTGGCGTTGCCATGGCGCAGAACTCGGCAGGTGACTACACGGCAGGTACCACTGCGCTTACAACAGTGACGGAGGAAATTGCCAAGTATGTACCTATCGTGGTCAAACTCTGCTATGCCATTGCAGGTGTTGTAGCCGTAGTGGGTGCTATCAGCGTTTACATCGCCATGAACAACGAGGAGCAGGATGTCAAGAATATCTTAGTCCTCCAAAATTGGTTAGAAAGGATAAGAAAGGAAGTGATAAATAAAGCGCTTAGTATCAAGCGAATAAGCGAATTTTTGAATTTTCCGATTCTTGCTCAACCGACTCTTAAAAAGATATAATAAAATGATTTTTGTTTCTGATTTGTTTCTCATATATGACTTGATTTTCATATCTTTGCACATGCTTTCAAGGGCATAATCACGATGCAGAAACGATATATCAGCATCCGAAAAGCCCAAACCTCGCAGACCCTCTGCAAAATTCATTTTCCCTTCTTTCGGGAGTAAATTACCAATAAAAAATATACAAGCATGGCAAGACCAAAGAAACAAGTCAAACTGAAGGAGCCGATTAAGATTCGTCTCAAATCACTCGCAGATGGCAACAAGAGTATCTATCTTGACATCTACTGGAAGGGAGTCAGGAAGTATGAGTATCTGAAACTCTATATCATTCCTGAGGTCAATCCACTCTGCAAGGAGCAGAACAAGGAAACGATGGCACTCGCAGAACGTATCAAGGCAGAGCGCATCAAGGCTCTCCATGGTCACGGAGTGCAAGACTGGGAAACCGTCAAGCAGGGTTCTCAACTCTTGACAGGATGGATCAAGAAGTATTGTGAAGGTGGAATCAGCACCAAGAAGTCAACCCTCCATTGTCGTGTTGAAATGCTTCACACCGTGGAGAAATATCTTGAAGAGTCCAATCAGACCTTCATCACCCTTGAAGAGGTCAATGCTGATTTCTGCCGTGGGTATGTGAAGTTCCTTCGCACCTTCCCAAACTCACACTGCAAGTACATTGAGCCAAGACCTATCAGTCAGAACACGGCAAGCCGTTACCTCGGCATGTTCTCGACTACTCTCAACAATGCCGTCCGTCAAGGTATCATCCGAAACAATCCAATGAAGGAACTGGATGCCAAGGAGCGCATTCAGCCAAAGGATGGCAAGAAGGAATACCTTACCATTGAGGAACTTAAAGCCCTCATGGCAACCGACAGTTACCGCCCAGAGGTCAAGCAAGCCTTCATCTTTGCTTGTTTCACTGGTTTGCGACTCAGTGACATGTACAAACTTGCACCGATTCACATTTTCAAGACTCCTGACGGCAAGGGCGAGTACATTGACATGGAAATGCAGAAGACTGAGAAGCCTGTCATCATCCCACTCTCGGAAGAGGCAAAGCGTTGGTTACCAAAAACAAAGGGAATAACAACTCCCTTCTTTGATATACCAACTACTCAGACCGTCATAGGCAGAGCCCTTCGCAAATGGGCAGAGGCAGCAGGTGTAGAGAAGCACATCAGTTTCCACTGTTCACGTCACACCTTCGGAACAATGATGCTGACACTTGGCGCAGACCTGTTCACCACAAGCAAGTTGATGGGTCACACCAATGTTCAGACCACTGAAATCTATGCGAAAATCGTAGATAAGAAGAAGGAGGAAGCCATCAACCTCATTGATGGAATGTTCAAGTAAAGGAGGTGACTTGAAAGCACCCCCTTTGATAAACCAGGGTGGTGTTTTACCCCAGTGGTATAACCAATTATAACAATCATTGATATGACCATCACACTTCGACAAAAAGACCTCGAAAACGACAACAAGAGCCTGTATCTTGACATCTATGACAATGGCAAGCGCAAGTTTGAGTTCCTTTCCCTCTACCTAATCCCTGAGATTAACCAAGAGACAAAGGAACGCAACGAGGCTACCTTGAAACGTGCGCAGGAGATTCGTGCCGAGCGCATCCTTCATCCCGAGACCATTCCCGAGAAAGGTCACTTGATGGTCGTACCCGACATTCCAGATGATGATTCTCCCGAGGTCATTGACTGGATCCAGACCTACATGGAGTGGATGGACGGCAATCCCGAATATTCCAAGAGGACTGTCGAGCAGACTCAATACCTTCAAGAACGCATGAAGGAGTTTCTGAAAGCCAAACGCAGACCTCACATCACTCTGATGAAGTTCGATAAGACATGGTTTAAGGCATTCTTTCTTTGGCTGAAGAATGACTATGTACCTCAGAAGTATGTGAGAGTCAAGGCAAAGCCATTGAGTAATGCCAGTTTGCGGAACATGCAGCAACGCATTGTTGCAGTATTCAACAAGGCAGTCAAGACTGGCAAGTTGAAGGCAAACCCCTTCTATCAGTTGGAGAAGGAAGACACAATCTCCAAGCCAAAGTCTGGTCACAAGCTGTACCTTACACCCGATGAACTCAAACTCTTCATGGCATCCGAAGAGACTAACGGAGTCAGGGAAACCCAGTTGGCATTTGGCTTCGCTTGCCTTACAGGACTACGCATCAGCGACATAAGGGCTTTGCGATGGTCAAACATCATGAGGAACGAGGCAACGAACACACTTGTAATCGTCCAGAAGAAGACCAAGGAACTCAATGCCGTCCCAATCTGCTCAACCGCAGAAGCATGGATGCCACCCAAGAAGGATGACAAGGTTTTCCACCTTCCTGCCCATGCCAATGTGGATGCAGCTCTCAAAAGAATAGCCAAGAAGGTAGGTATTACGAAGACAATCTCCTTCCATACCTCCCGACACACCTTTGGCACTTTGATCCAAGCGGCTACTGGTGACATTGAGACCACCAAGAAACTCATGGGTCACAAGTCGCTCAAATCTACCGCAGTCTATGCAGACGTGCTGACTGAGGAAAAGGTCAAGGCTATCGGCAACACTAAGACAGTGTTCAAAAGTCGCAAGCCACACACCGAGAACAAGAAGATTCCACGAACCAAGCGAACGGCAGCGACCAACACGCACCCTCGCAAAGTCATAGATATACAGGATAACGGCTAACGAGCCGATTCAGGATAACAACCAGTTTCATTTCATCAAAAGCAGTGCCCTGATTCAAGGTAGTGGTTTCCGCTACCTTTAGGGGCTTGCTATCTCAAAACCAAGCATTCAGGATAACGTAAACAACTAAATATCAAGATTATGAATAAGACTATTGACAACGAGACTCTTCTTTTGAAGGTAGAGTCATTTGAGCATCGCATCGAGGTTCTGGAAAACACTCTCAACGTAGCCAAGGAGGTATTGACCCTTGAAGAAGCAGCCCTTTTCATGGGCATTTCAAAGAGCAGTCTCTACAAGATGACCCATCGCCATGAGCTTCCTTTCTTCCGTCCAAACGGCAAACTCATCTACTTTGAGAAGACTGAACTTCTGAAGTGGATGCGTCAGAACCGCAATATGTCTGAGGCTGAGACCAAGGAGGCAGCAGCCCAGAAGCTGAACGAACTCGCCAACCACTAATCAATGAGTATATGAATCAGGATTTCAATCAACAGGAGTACAACGACAAACTGGCTCAGGTAGCCAATCTTGCCGTTACCTATGCCAAGGATGGCACAGGCTATCACAGTATGAAGGATGCCTTCAATGAACTGTGCGAGATTTCACATGCCAACAAGGGTATAGACCAAGAGAACACTATCGGCAGACGAACCCTGCTTGTGCAGAGTGTCTGCATCAAGGCTATCCATGCGCTCACTCCATACCAGAACGAGCGACTTGAACAGCAGCTGAAGGACATTGCTTCGGACTATCCCGAGCATCGTCACCTGCATTTCCGCAGATAGTTTCTTCTTTCCCTTTTGTCATATCATAGACATATCAATGAGAGTTACCGCTTACATACGTCAGAAAGATACATCGAAGAACGACCTTGACAGCCGTGCTTCGGTGTACTTCCGTGTCCGTGACAAAGGGCTTGATATCAAGTGCGCAAGCGAACTTCAGATCAATCCCAATCACTGGAGCCAAGAACGACAGGGCTACAAGAGCCGTGTCAATCTTGTGGATGACGATACCAGAAACCTCTTTGACTCACAGGTCAAGGAGATTACAGGTATCATAACCAGGGAATACTATATCGGAGCAAACTCCGACTGGCTCAGACGACTGATATTTGCCTATCACCACCCCAATGCCTATTGCATGGGCAGTGGCATGGCGGTAAGCAAATCTTTTGTCATCTGGGCAGAGAGATACCTTCAGAACAAGAAATTCAACAAACATCAGGAGTGTAACACCCGATGCCTGATTGACAAGGTTACTCGCTTTGAGGATGAACACAAACACCCGATGAACATTGACAGCATGACTGCCGATGATCTTCGTGCGTTTGCGGATTTCCTGTCTTCTGACTATGACATATCAATGAATACCATCGTCACTAACATGACCATGTTACGAACCGTCTGCAACTGGGTACGAAAGCAGGGAGTCACAAACAATGACCCCTTCTTTGGATATGACATGCCCAAGGCTCTCTATGGCACTCCATATTTCCTGACCATTCAGGAGCGTGACCAAGTTCTGGATGCAGACCTCGCGGATGATGCAGAACTTGCTGAGTATCGTGATATGTTCGTGTTTCAATGTATGGTCGGTTGCCGTCATAGTGATCTTGTGACCTTCACCCCCAAGAACATTATTGACGGTGTTCTGGAATATATCCCCATCAAGACCAAGGGCAAGTCTGGTGACGTTGTAAGGGTTCCTCTTATCCCCAAGGCTATGGCTATCGTTGATGGCCATGACCATGGTGATGATGAACCAATCTTCCCCAAGCATTATAACTTCAAGTTCAACGATGCTATCCGTAGAATCTTGAAGCGTGCCAAGGTAAATCGTGTTGTCACTGTGATTAACCCTAAGACACGGCTTGAAGAGAAGAAGCCAATCTCAGATGTGGCTACCTCTCATCTTGCACGAAGGACTTTTATCGGTAATCTTTACCGCATGGTCAAAGACCCTGATTTGGTTGCTTCTATGTCTGGTCATGCCAAAGGCAGCGTTGCTTTTGCCCGATACCGAGTCATTGATGATGACATGAAGAAATCCCTGGTTGAACTTATCCAGTGATTCTCTTCTTTTTGATGGCATATTCCTTTTCCCTTTATTCGGTTACATTTCAATAATATCATAGACTATGGACGATAAAAAATTACATCGTTGCTTCACTTTCTCTGAAGAGCAGTTGAAGCATCTTCGAAGCAAGAAGTACAAGATTGACCGTATGGAATGCTTCATGTCGCTTGTGGATCTTGCCGAGCCAGTTCCAAAACTTGTGCAAATCAGCAAGACCAAGCAAGTAGAAATCTTGGCAGGTCAAGTTATGGTTGACAATACCCAACTTGCCAAACTCTGGGACAAAGACCGCAAGACGGTTCCAAAGCTGTTGGATGCTATGGAGGCTGTGGGCATTTTCTCTTCTCAGGAAGTGGAAGATAACCGCATCTACACCCTTCATTGTCTCTCAGGCTGGTATGTTGATGCCAAGTTCGTGTCGAATGCCTTTGCCTTAAAGCGCAATAACGACAGTACGGCAATCATCCATGCGGAAGTTCCTGCCTCCAAGGTCATCATCACTGAGGATCCTGATGACAAGAAGAAGGACAAGGAAGGTTCTGCTTCTGCCGATGACAAATCCAATGACTCTGCCGAGGGCAACAATCCTCAGACAACTGGCAATGTGTCGCACCAATCACCACAATCTAATGATAGTGGCAATGTGGGTAAGTCTGGAGCAGATGGCAACAAGTCACCATCACCTCCTGAAAACAATTCCCCGCAGTCTGCTGACAGCCCTTCTCCCCAAGGTGAAGCCGATGGCAAGCAGAATGAAGGGAAGCAGCATGAGCAGATACCTTCTCAGCAAGGAGGACAGCAGCCACAACAGCCTAACGGCAATCAAAGACCGCCTTTCAACGGCTATCAGAAGCCTAACGGCTACTACAACCAGAACGGCAACAAATAGCCGTCTGAGGACTCAGGAATGCGACCTGCACCGCCAAACCATCCCAAAGGACGTTTACCGATACAGGACAACACGGCAAGCCGAAACGACTTTCTAAGCCCTGACGGGAACTTAGCAGGTAAAAGGACCGATTTTTAAGAGGTACTTTTCGAGAAATCCTTTTGTACTACATTATTTGTGACCAAATTTATGCAGTCCTAAAAGTTTCTCGGGCTACTCGCAGGCTCGCAGACCTATGTCCTTCTTTTTTACTGATTTATATTCATCCCTTTAATCATATTCAAAGATATGGCTAAGAAAAAGAAGATTATCAAGAAGACACCCACAAGGGTGCATTCCTTCCGCTGTACCGATAAGGACTGGAAGGAACTGAAAAAACTCGCTAAGGAATGTGGTATGAGCATAGGCAAGTATCTCGTTGAGACTGGCAAGAAGCATCACCCACGTCAGCGACTCACTCCAGAGGAAAGCAAAGCCCTGAACTCTCTGACTGAGGCACGTACCGACTTGATAAAAGTCCGCAGTAAGTTGCACGATGCTTCACCCGAGGAAAAGCAGAAGATGTTCAGATCTCCAAAGTTCATGAAGTGGTGGATTGAAGCCGTTGAACGACTCATCAAACACTGGTATAGCATTGAAGACAACCTTACTTCTCCTGTACTGACCAAAGTTCAAGAAGACGAATGATTATACTCGCAAGACCAGTAGCCTATGGCGGCAATGCCGCAAGGTACGCAATGGAGAAGGAGGATGCAACCGTGGTCAAGGTGAACCACATGCCTGACTATCTCGATGCCACCGAAATCTGGTATCGGATGAAGCATCACTGCCAGTTGCATCAACAGGACAGGACTGTTGGGCGAAAGTTGGAACGCTTCATGACCACGTTTGTACTCTCCCCATCCAAGGAAGAGTCAGAGAACTATACCTTGGATGACTGGGCAAACCTCGCTGATGAAGGATTGGAAGCTTTGGATTCAGTCGGACTTTTACCCAAAGGCTTTAAGGAGAAGGTCAAGACCAATTTCCGCAATTCTATGAGTGTTGCTGCCTTGCATCGGGATTCCAAGTCTGGAACCCTTCACCTGCATCTTGACTGTTGCCGTGTGGATAATGACGGCAAGACCAACGATGTTCACGATGTTCACATCAGAGCAATAAGGGCTGCGGAAATTATCAACGCAAGGCATGGTTGGGAGCAACCTCAGGAGGTTCGTGAAATGCGCCAACAAGATATAGCGGAGTTTTGCGAATATACCCTTCAGAAGATGGATAGTTTCGACATTGACCGTTACTTTGATATGCTTCGCATGAGAGGCTATGAGGTCAATCCAAGGTATGACACTACTAACTGCAAACTTGTGGGCTACACCATCGGCAAGAATGCCTCAGTGTTCAAGGCTTCTGCCATCGGTCGAAAGTTCATGGTATCACAGCTTGAAGCCACATGGAAGAAGATGCATCCTAAGCCTACTCAGGTCAAGATGCGACCTGCTTCACCTTCCGTTTCACCGGCTCGCCCTGCTCGCCATGTTGCTCAGACAACGAAACCTACCCAGTCCAATTCTAAGCCATTGCCAGTTGCTACCAAGACTGCCTTCAATGTCAATGTTAGCGGTGAAATGAAGAGAATCTATATTCCGAACACGGTCAAGGACATCTTCCTCAATGAGGTTCAGGTTCCTGATTCTGATATGACTGCATCAAGAGAGGACATTTCTCATGTAGGTATGCTTCTCTTCCTTGATATGATTGATGCAGCAACAACCGTGTCCGAATCTTGTGGCGGTGGTGGTTCTGCTCCTTCCTCTGGTTGGGGTAAGGATGATGACGAAGACGAGCGTGAGCGGGCTCGCCGTTGCCTCCAGATGGCTCATGCCATGTGCAAGCCACCGCAGAAAAGACGTTCATTCCACCGTTAGACAAATCCTACATATCAATGAGAAGAACAAAACATGTAGAAGAACTCATCGAAGATGACGAGCAGAAGCCTGACTTCGATGACATGATGAACGAAGTCCAGGAAGAGATTGAAGAGCATGATGCCGAGGATGCTGTTGTCAGTCGTGCGCCTGAACTCAGGCAGTTGAGTGAGAACATTGACAAAGCGACCAACACTTGGATCAATGCAACTCTTCAACTGGAGTCTGCCATCCGTAAGTACAATTCAGCTCAGACTGCTCTTGGCAATGCCGTTGACACTATCAGTGGTAAGGTTGACACCATCAATACCCACATTGACAATGTTCTGAAGGATGCCCCAACCAAGTTGAAGGTTTCAGTCAGAGTCGATGATGTTGACTGGAAGAAGATTCAGGACATGTTCGACAAACAACATGAATGGATGACCACTCAGATGCAGAAGCATATCCGTGAGGTCAATCAAATGTTTTATGAAGAACGTAGAAGGGTTCAGGAAAGGTACAAGGAGTACGACGGAACCTACCTCGGACACTATGTGCAGTATTTCTTCTGGTTCTTCTTTGTCCTTGGACTCGTTATTTTCGGCTTGGCTATCTTCCTGATGCTCGACAGTCACTACCACTGGACGAAGTAATCTAATGTTTATACCCTCCAAAATCCCTACGAAACTTGGCATAGTCTAAGTTTGTAGGGATATTTTTTTTCTTGAAAACGTCATTTTCTTGAAAATGTGCACTATTGCCCGTTGTGGGAGCCAGATAGCATGAGTAACTTTGCACCGTCAAAATAAACGAGTGTAAACCTAATTGTTATAAAGTAAGCATTCCGTAAACCACGTATAGATGGTTATGGAATACTTTTTATATAGTCCGCTAAATGGGAATTTACAATTCTGATATACTTCAGATGTAGGTTGCCGTTTCTAAAGCAATATAAAGTTTGTTTAAACTATGGTTGGCATTGTTCAAGCCTTTGGCTTCATATCCATTTGTATCCAAAATGTCACCTGTTTCAAAAAAAGCATACAACTTCAAATTGTAGAAGTCGCACACAGATTGAACTCCAGCCAATTCCATTTCTACAGCGATGCACCCTTCTTCCATACGTTTGCGTACAAGTCCTTTTGTTTCTCTGATCATCGAATCTGTCGTCCATATTTTACCTGTAATATATGGTACAGATAATTTGTCGAAAATTATGGAAAGTTCCTTGCTTGCGGCTATATCAATATAGTCGGATGGTGCTGCAAAATAATATGAACACCCGTCCCCTCTGTAACTTTGTGTCGGTATGATAAATCTACCTTGTGTGGTTGTACGGTCAAGACTGCCACAGGAACCGAACATAATGAACTTTGATGCTCCAGTTAGCCAGCTTGCAAGATGACATTGAGAGGATGCTACTGCTGAACCTATTCCTGACAGGTAGAAAGTTATCGTAACTCCTTTATAAGTTGTTTTATAGATATGCGTATCGCCATTGCAAGCCGGCATAGTTGCAATAATTTCAGATTCGTAGGAATCAAGTAAATGCCGATGAATCTCCTTCGAGAATATTATCAGGCATATATCTGCAAAATCTCCACGTCTGCCGTAGAAATCAAACAGATTGATCATTGGTTCAGTTTCAATATCATAACTATCAGTAATCATAGCATATTGAATCAGATGTGAGTTTTATATTGCTCCGGTATCTCAAGATTGAAAGTTCTGCATAATAACAGGACGTCGTGGACATCATTTTCATCGTATTCATATCCAAGATGGAACTGTACCTGTGCCTCCGGGTTTATGCATGTTACCTCAATATTCCCGATATTTCCTTTACCTGAGAAAGTTTCGCTTGGGAAAGTGTATCCGTCATATAGAATTCCATCTTCGACATATTCGAAACAATGCAGATCGATTATTCTTCCGTTGTCATCTTTCCAGACAGTATGGCTATCGGTCGTATAGTCCATTACAACTTCTCTGTATCCCTTCCAGGTAATCACGGATATGGCCTTACCATAGTCTTTCTTCTCTACGAACAGATCGATGTCGTTATGTATTCTTGTTTCTCTGCCTATAAGTGCATCGACACCCCAACCGCCGTCCAGAAACACCTTTACAGATGCTTCAGACAGCATTTCAAGAATCTCACATGCATCAAAATAAGTGACCATAAAATTGCAATTAAAATAAACTTTGGTGCAAAGTTAATAAAATTCCGTGAGACTAAAGAGACTTATACGTAGAAAGTTAAACATACAACTGTATTTTCGCAGAAAATACTATAAAATGCCACCTGAAAAGCCCACTTTTCGTGCACATTTTTCCAACTAAAGCCATTTTTTCAACCTGATTGCTGAAACGACAATAAGGTTCACAATACCTGATTTTGCACCTTCAGGAACGCAGCACAAAATGATAGAAAATGAAAATTTCCGTTCATTTCCGTGTTAAGATATGTTAAGCAGATGTTTTCATTTTGGGGTTTTTGAAATTTTTGTTTCCAGTTTGTTTCTTTTGGTACTTTTTGCTTTTTGGGAGTGTTGATATTCAGCACTTTACAATTCGGAAGCAGATTCTCAAGAAGAAGATCATGATGATTGTAGGAGCATGTATCTTCCTCGTGGCAGCAGCACAGGCATTGCCATTGTTCTTCGGTGTGACCAACTAACGAGTGAGAGTTATTCCGTGCATATTCAGTAAGTGAGAAACGACGTGAAGAATGGCAAGAGAAGAGCAGGAAATCCGCTACCCCGATTACCCACTGTTCAAGGGACTCCAGAAGCCCCTTGAATTCATGGGAATACAAGGGCGGTATATCTATTGGGCAGCAGCCACGACAGGAGGAGCCATCATCGGCTTCATTGCCGCCTACTGTCTGATGGGTCTTATTGCAGGACTGATAGTGTTGGTCGTGGCAATCACTACGGGTGTAGGTCTCATCATGTTCAAGCAACGGAAGGGACTGCATACCAAGAAGAACGACCAAGGAGTGTTTATCTATGCCTACAGCAAGCGCATATAAAAATGTGAAACAAAAAAGTATCGACATGACCAAGATGTGGATGACAAGTAGAAAGTGAACGACTGGTAGGCTCATTCTCCCCCAAGGGTGTGGGTCTACCTTTATTTGTTTCAGCGAAAGTATCGCATCTTTGACATAAAAGAATGGTTATGAGCATGAAAGCAAAGAACATTATCATTATGGCATTGGCTGGCATATTGCTGACCGCATGCAAGGACAAGACCTACAAGCCACCCACATTGGATGCCATGAGGAGTGCTGACAAGGCAAGAGCAGCTTGGGCGAGAGAAACAGAAGAACATTCTGCAACCTTGGAGATACAATCGAACAATGCAGATTCCATTGCTGTGGACAGTACATCTACAAACAGTAATACCATTGGAAGAAATACAAATGAACATCATTCATCCATCGAAGAAACAGAAGAATAAACGAGTATGGTACTATATGTAATCTTATTTTTCGTAGCTACATGTATCGGCATGGCCATATCGGTCTATGCCTTTGGTACTGGTGGCAAGCGGAAGAAAATCTTTCAGGACATCTACTTCTCCGTGGAAGACACGGACGGTATCGGTGTGCTCTATACAAAGACTGGAGAGTATTCTGCCATCCTGAGAATGGAGAACCCAGTGCAGAAGTATTCTGCCAATATAGACAGCTATTATGAGTTCACCAACCTGTTTGCTGCTATCGCACAGACTCTGGGTGAAGGCTATGCCCTGCACAAGCAGGACATCTTTACCCGAAGGCAGTTCAAGGATGAGAGTGGCAAGGGATATGAGTTCCTGTCAGAATCCTATTTCCACTATTTCAACGGAAGAGAATATACAGACAGCATGACCTATCTGACAATTACGCAGGAGAACAAGAAGAGCCGTCTGATGTCTTTCGACAACAAGAAGTGGCGAGATTTCCTAGTGAAAATCAGAAAGGTGCAGGATCAGCTGAAGGATGCCGGTATCAAGTCGGAGTTTCTGAACAAACAGGAAGCAAGTCTGTATGTTGACCGTTTCTTTGCCATGAACTTCCGTGACAAGATGGTGA
>OWJF01001109.1_pt1 | contig 12277 bp, 10 predicted proteins | sample 1732941 | NCBI WGS metagenome assembly OWJF01 (sample SAMN05065770, study PRJEB22554) | human gut metagenome | biome: ENVO:2100002; feature: ENVO:00000062; material: ENVO:00002003 | host: Homo sapiens | place: USA
ACGAGATGCAGCGTAGTCTCGTGGGCTCGGAGATGTGTATAAGAGACAGGTTAGTGGGTTGTATTCATGCAAAAACACTACTCCTACTCCAGAGGATACAAGGTATATTAAAGATTTTCATGTGGCAAATTTTCTTCATTCTGCAAATATGCTTGAAGAAGGTAAATTAGCGTTGTATGTTGATTATTCCACTTGTATCGCCGAAGGCATGAAAACCTCTGCCCTTTATGTAAAGCTAGTTCCGTCTTTTGTAGAAGCTACAAAAACCTTTCATTCAATAAAAGGAGATTCTATAAAGCAAGAAATTCCAGCAGATACATATAATCGCCTTCTGAATATACACGAAGTTAATTATGCGGATTTAAAATCTGCAGCAGAACAAATTGCAAAGGGTAATACAGAAGCTGCACTTCTGACTGATGGTGAATACTATAATCCCACTATGGCTGGTGCCAATCCTAATAATCCATATTTGGCAGACGCTTTTAAAACATGGATGAAAAAAGGGCACGATATCTTTATTATCTCTGAGCCTTATATAGAGACCAATAATGGTCTTCAATATAACAAGAAGCGTTTTTATTTTCTTTTCACAGATACAAGGTTGAAGAATAACATATATGACCGTATCGCTCAAACGGCATCTTTAGAACAATTCCCAAATGTTCAGATTTTCCATCTTTCAGCAGACCATCCTAACATTATGGCAGAAGGAAACTCTTCACAGACAAATGATTTGCTTGCTGCAAAAATTGAGCCTTATGGTATTTTTGAGATACAAGATTGGACTTTGGATTGGAAACAAATAGAAAATTATATCATGGGTGCAGTTGATGAACAAACAGGTAATCCACTTCCTAATGGTGATTTCGTTATTAAGGGCTTAAAAGTAGATAGAAACTCGTTCGGTGGTTATAAGATTACAGACGTTGATGTGAAAGTTTATGACATGAATATGGCATATATGGACTATTATATGCGAAAAGAGTCTGGAGAAAAAGTAGGCGCTCTTGGTGAAGAACTTCCAGAGTGCCCAAACTTTCTTGTGGTTGATCATAAGGAATTTGAACGACACGGAATGATAAATCTCTATTTTGATGTCATGAATTACAATAATGCCTTCCTTATTGGAAAGCCAAACAATTATTTCAAAATAGATTTCTTTATTACTAAAACCGAAAACGTGTTTTCAAAGTATTCTTCCATGTTTACTTTTGATCTTCTTGGGCACCCTGGTATTACCAACAGTTCTGTGGTTACAAGCGTAGAACAATGTCTCGTTGATAAAGATTTGGAGAATCAAATGAAGCACTCCCCTTTCTATACAATTTATATTAAAAGCAATAAATATTAAAAAATATAGGACATATGAGAATAACAACTCTTCCCGCTCTTCAGTCTTTACAGGACGAGACTATGGTTTATGCTGCGATAGTAGGTGCAGTAGCATTAGGTTTTTCATTTTTAGTTGCATCATTGATTGCCTATAAAGGTGGCAATGATCGTTCTTACATAACCCGTAGAATTTGGTATGTAATTATAGGTCTTGCTGCAGCCGCGTTTTTCTATATATACAACGATCTCTTTGTTAAGCCCAATATTATAAATGTAGGTTGGCAAAGTATGTTCTCTGATACAAATTTCATAAGTATCTTTATTAACTTGGGCGTATATCTTGTTGGTGGTATAATTCTCATGTTTACCTTCAGACACAAGAAATTCGGTTCCATTCTTGGTAAAGAAAAGAATGCATAACACAATCTAATAATTACGCGAATATGGCAAAACAGTATTTCGTAATGGGTATCGGTGGTACCGGCATGCGTTGCATTGAGTCCTTGATTCATCTTTGTGCAATGGGCATGTTTGACGATACTGAGATACACCTTTTAGCTCTTGACACCGATAAGAACAATGGTAATTTTTCTCGATTAAAAGAGGTCAAAGAAGCCTATGTTAATGCTAAAAATTTGGATAAGGCAAATCGCACGTCATTGACAGATACGTTCTTTTCTGCTGATATAAAATATTATGAGTTCAGTCCTAACTACGAAAAAAAGAGTACCTTCAATGATGTTTTTAACTATGGTAATACCAAGTATAATAATCCTGAGGAGGCAGACTTGGCAGATTTGGTTCTTACAGATAATGTAGAGAACTTCAATTTGCGTCATGGATATCGAGCACAAACTCATCTCGGTTCCATGATGATGTATCACTCGATTATTGAGGCTGCACGTTCACGTATGGATAATGAACTGAAGCAGTTCCTTCAAGTTCTTATTCAAGCATGCAATGGTGGTAGCGATCCCAAGGTCTTTATCTTAGGCTCTGTATTTGGAGGAACTGGAGCTTCTTCTATCCCTATTATACCTCAGGCTATTTCTGAGGCTGCAAGTATTATGAGTAATGGTGCAGCCAACATTTTAGGTCGAGCATACTTTGCATCAACACTCTTGACTGCATATTTCAGTTTCAAGGCTCCTTCCGCAGAAGAATTGAAAGACCAAAAGGTTATAGCTACCAGTGACAAATTTGCATTAAATTCCCAGGTTGCAATGATGTTCTATGATGATGATACAACTGTCAAGAATACGTACCAGCGTTTCTATATGATGGGAACAGACGGACAGGGTTGGGATCCTATGGTACGTGAAAAGGACAAGATAACCAAGACCATTACGGGTGGTGGTGAACAAAAGAATGATTCGCACTACATAGAACTCCTTGCAGCAAGTGCTGCTCTTGACTTCTTTAATTGTGACATAGCTCATTTGAAGGAGAATAAGAGTGCTGGTGAAACGGACTATGTGTATCGTGCAGTTGATGGATCGGGCAAGTTTGAATTCAAGGATTTCGTTGGCAACAAGGATAACTATGACAAAGACTTTGCGAAGAAATTCGGCATGCTTATAGCATTCTCATTCCTCTGTAACGATCCTAATATTGACTTTGTTGAGGGTGTTCGTTGCGGTAATCATAAGGAAATTACAGGATTCGACGGAATGGATGTAAACCAAGTTGAGTACTTGAAGAAATATTTCAGTCTCTTCAATGTTCGTAAGGTAAATGACGAATTTGCAGAAGGATGGATTCGTCAAATTCATCGTTCTGCTGGTGGTGGTGATAATTTCCTTTTTAACCCTAAGTTGTTTGCATTCCATACTATGAAGGAATTGCACAAATACGATTGGAACAAGAACTTGTATAGGAATGAAGGCATTGGTAAGGATTGGACTTTCTCTGTTGGCCTCTTTGGCTCCAAATTCAATTCTTTTAAGGAAGAATTTATAAAAACACTACATAACGGAACCCCGACAACGATTACAAATACTGGAGAGCGTTTCTATAAGCTCGTTTATGATACGCTTTGCAAAATCTATAACATAAACTAATTTGATACGCTATGTCTAAAGCTTTATTGATAAAGAGCTATACAACTCTTACAACTGGCACACAGGGTAATTGGAATGACCTGAACATGGCGTCTTCCTATATCCAGGGAATCCAAACAGGAAAAATTCTCGAAGATGTAAGTGCAGACAAAATTGCTGCACTAATTTCAGGTGTACCTACGCCATGGGCACGAGCAAAGCTTTTTAAGTTTGCGCTTGGAACTTTGGCAAATCCTGATCCTGCAATTTCAAACTCTGGTCTTACCCAGTTTTATGAGATGCTTCACGGAGAGTGGAGAGGTCTATTGGCTTTGATGGCTTTGTACTCAGATCGTATTCGCATTTCAAAACCTGTAGTCATGAATGCAAAGGGAGGTGATTATGAAATTGCTTCTGCATTCGGTCGTATGCTTTTCAACGACAAAGATATTTGGAGCAATCAGGATGTTCTTGCTAAAGATCCTGATGCACAGCCATACATTCATCTGTTGTATTATAAGGACCAACTTATTGGTGGAACATCACCACTGACGGGTGTTTTTACTGGCGTGAATTATTCAAACCTGAATGGCATGAATGATATTAGCTGGTATAGAAATGGTAAGTTGGAGGATCCAATGCCATATCTCTCACCAGACCAGTTACAAAAGCTCTATCTGTTTGTCAAGAATATGAATGGCAACCTTGATGCTTTCGAGAACAAGGTTAACCAGTTCCGTCAGGATGAGCAGCGAGTAAATATTGATGGCTTCAAGAGTATGAGCCGTGATTGGGAATCTGAAATTCTCCAGAAGGCTCATGGAAATCTGCGTAATATGGGTCCCATCCCAACTTACGGTGCTTTGTCTTGTCCATTCAATGTGTTGTTCTGTAGCGATGTTCCTGTATACATGAAGCCAGACTTTACATTTACATATGTCAATGGGACAGACTATCAGGAGATTGGCGACATTCAAAATCTTCTCAGTTCTGACAGTTATGTACTTGGTTGGGCTGAGGATGCGGAACAACGCCAGAAGCGTTCTGAAGCACCTGTTTATTATTTACAGGTAAAGGATCTACATTCTGGATCTACGTGCTATTTCACTATACCTCTTTCAGAGATGGGTATAGACATTTTCAAAAATCGCTTTGCTGAATTGCTAGATTACAATGCAGGAGGTAATAGCCATATTACAGCTTCAATTAGTGATAATGGCGATATGCTTTCTGTTTCTATGGTAGTTGAAATTGATGGTGAAAGCGTAACACTCAACACTCGTGAGTACCAGATTGAATGGATGGAAGATATGGGACGCGTTATCATGTGGCCAAACTTTGTGTCTGATCGGTGGAATAAGTATTATATGTATACGGAGTTCACTGCTGATGCTAAGAACAAGTTCCAACCTATTTTCAAGTTTGAAGGAAATATCATCCGTGATGGTAACGAAAAATTCTTTACTCCACAGTATGAGGCAGCACCAAACGAAGAACTTGGGGTACACATTAAACCTTTAATTACTTATCCTGCAGGTAAGGTTGAAGATCTTCCAAAGTACAACATTATTGCAGCTGATAAGCCATTTGAAGGTCTTTTAGCCACTGTGCAAAAGGGTGGTCACGATGAGCGTGCAGGTTACCTGATGCTTCGTCATAGCATTATAAAGGATCTGTCTTCCATCGACATGAAGAGTACTGCTGTAGTTGGAATCGATTTTGGTAGTAACAACACTTGTGTTTATTATAATGCAAATGACCGGGGCGCTATGCCAGTTCAGTTTGAGAATAATCGTGCTGTCCTTGTCGGCAATGAGAATGATAACAAGAAGGCCAATGCGGGGAATGATGAACTTTTATTCTTCACTAACTACCCTGCAGAGAATGGACAATTGAAATCATGGTTGCATGAGCATGATTCACGATACAACTGCTACAACCAATCTGAGGAAGTTGCTGGAGGTGTTCCTGTAAACCGTCCAAATGTGGTGGTTCGTGAGATGGATGAATTTGAAATAAAGACTCAGGCTGGTACTCTTCATTATAACATGAAGTGGTTGGATAACCAGAAGGGGCTTGAGAAGAAGCGTGCATATTTGAAGTCTATTTGGCTCCAGACATGCGCATTCCTTTACAAGAATAAGATTCGTCCCGAAGAAATCAGTTGGAGCCATCCTGGTTCTATGATGGAATCAGATGTAAATGACTATGACAAGATTTTCAACGATTTGCAGAAGATCTATCCAATCACAACAGGTAGAAAGCCAGAGATCAATGAGAGCTATCCTACAGAGGCAGAAGCTGTATGTAGCTTTGCTCTCTCGCAAGATTTTGGTCTAGCAGGCAATAACATGTTCCTTGGTATTGACGTAGGTGGTAGCACGAGCGATATCCTGCTTCTTGGAAAGGATCCTAACAATGGAAACAAGGCTACATTGTTCCGTGAAAGTTCTGTCCGTCTTGCAGCAGGTGTATTCTTCGATGCTGTCATTAAGTCCGAAACATTCCGTCAAGCATTGGTAAACTTCCACGAAAGTAACCAACGTGCAGTTTATGTATCCAATATCCGCGATGTCTTGACAGAAGCAAACAAGGCTCCTTACTACTTGAATAATATCTTTGATCAGTTGAAGACTCTTGATGATTACGAAAACTTCTATGATACAATCAACCGTGATGCAAAATTCGTATTCACAATCCCTGCTTATGTAACAGGTCTGCTCTTGTACTATTCTGGTATGTTGATTGGTAAGACGATTAAAGATAACAACTTAGGTAACATCGACCGAATTGACATTCTTTCTTTTGGTAAGGGTGGACGTATTTTCCACTGGCTCCGCAATTCAGCAGGAAACCGTGCAACTCGAGAGTATTATTCAACCTGCCTCAATGCCGGTGTTCATTGCGTAACAAATGTTGAGTTAACTGTTAAGTATCGTGATGAAATTGAAGTTGACAATAAAGCAGAAGTTGCTAAGGGTCTGTGTGATCCTAAAGATGTTGTCAAGAAACAGAAGGCTGAAGACCGTGACATATGTGGCGAAATAGGAGTTAAGTATCTTATTCCTGGAGGTAGCATGAAGAGTTTGTCAGTTGAGGATGAACTTACCGGAGACTATTTCTCTGACGATATGGGCAACTTCGATTTCTCAGGAATCACCAACTTTGAGGCATTCATGGATATATTTATCGAGTTTGTTAGCCAGAAGACAAAGCTTTATGCTAAGGCTGATAGCGAGTTACGTGATGATTTGTCTGATCTTCCAAGCAAGATAGCAAGCTTCATTTGTAACAATGATAGAGAATACAAGAAAGCTAAGGATAAAGCGAAGTCTGGAGAAGGTTTCCACTATCATCAGCCAATCATCATCGCAGAAGGAATCTGTTTCCTTAGCACTTTGATTAGAAAAGCTTTTAACCAGTAATAAGTTGGAAGAAATCCAAATAATATGAAGTCATTAGCTCTATACATAGACAAGTGGTATATTGTCGGTGCTGTAAACACCGACGGTATCACTCGTCTTGTAAATCTACCTAACCGCGAGGATCGCATTTGGCTCTATTTCTATGAAGATGTTGCCAATGACGAAATTTCCTATGGCAAGGGGTTCCAGAGCAAGTTTCGTAACAACGAACCTCACTATTATGGTGATGTATTCTCTTTGATTACTCAGTCTTCGGCCCAATATACCATGTTTAAACGTTCCCAACCAATGAAGGGAATATTTAAGTCTTCAAAGATTTTTGATGATTTACGCAAGGATATGGACGAAGATGGGGATATAACCACCTACATATCATTCTCAAAAGACATTTCTTTGGCTTCACGTCTTCTCTTTATTGAGGAGTTGAAAGAAGAAAAATTTGTTGTACAGGAGAGTGTTGCGCGTATTTGCCATCTGGCTTTGGAATATGCTGCTAAAAAAAGCAACTATACAGAAGATGGATATTACCTTGTTCTAAATGCTTGTAATGAAAATCTTCACTATGCACTCTATCAGAAAACAGATGATCTATTCAATAGAGAGAAGGAAGATGTTCTTGAAGGTCTTGGAACCGATGTTAGAAGCCGTGCTTTGATAGAAAATGTGGTTGATAATATAAATGAAAGAGAGTACTTGCTGAAAACAAAGGAAGAACGAGAGTCTGAATATCTGAGAATGAATCAATTTGTAGATGATTGGCTTGTTAAGTTAGCGTCTGCAAGAAGTTATATTCCAGTTGAGCTCACAAACGTAACTTTATCTCGTGACCCTTTTAAGAATTATCCAGTTCAAGTCAAGAAATCAAAGATTGATGAGAGAACAGACAAGATTGTCAAGGACATCATAAACGTAATTGTTCGCTTTGTTAAGGATGCAGGTGTAAGCCATGAACAGATTAAAGGAATATTGTTCTTGGGTAATACATTTACCAACATTCAGTTTAAGAAGGAATTATGTAGCTACTATAATCTTGATGATTGCAAGATGGTAAGTTACAAGGATTCAGACTTGTCATCATTGGTAAGTGCTTACACTTTCATAGATTGTAGTCAGTTCTCTGCTGCACAAAATGTGATGAGGGGTAATGCAGAAGCGGAACTTCGTCGTATCAAAATTGCAGAAGAGGAAGCTGCAGCCATGAAACGCGCTAAGGAAGAAGCAGATGCAAAGGCTGCAATCGAAAAAGAAGCAACAGAAGCAGAGCGTAAATTTAAGGATGCCATGGACATGGGATATGATGCAGAACGAGAGCATGACTATGACAAAATGGAGGAGTTCTTTAACATTGCTCTTACCTTGCGCCCGGATGATGAAGAGGCCAAACAAAAACACGAAGAGGCACTCCGTAAGAAAGCAGAATTGTCAGTTCAGCAGAATCATTATAAAGAAAAGATTCAACAAGCAAAAGCCGCATACGATGAGAACGACTACGAAGCTGCAAAATTCAAAGCAGAGGAAGCTCTTAGTTTTATGTCGGACTCAAAAGAGGCATTACGTATCAAAGAGGACTCAATTCGTCGAATTAAGAGTCAGAAAGAACTCGAAAGATACCTTAATCGTGCCGATTTGTTTATTGCACAAAAAGCATACTCTGAGGCTATTCAAGAACTTCAGAAGGCTAAACTTCTTGATGTTGATTATAAGGATATTATTGAGCGCGAGACTCGAATCAAAAAAGAACAGCAAGCTACTAATAGCAGAGTAGAGGAACTCTCCAAGCACCTCAATTCTGCATTGAATGAAGGTCAATATGATGATGCTATAACCGCCTGCAATGAACTCATAGAGGTCGATTTTACAAACTCACGAAAGTGGAGTGCTCGTATTTCAGATATTAACATCAAGAAGGAGCGTGCGGTGGAGGACCAGAAGCGTTGGGAAAAACTTGTAAGAGATATTGATTCTGCACAATGGGAAGAGGACTGGAGTCGCATTATCACTCTTTGCAAAGAAGCACTTGATATAAAGGACAATCCTGATATTCGCACAAAGTTAGAGAAAGCTGAGGCTAAGTTTAAGACAGAAAATGAACTTAAAATGCTTGATCAAACTATTGCGGAGATAAAAGATTTGATTCTTGGCTCACACTTTGCTGATGCTGAAAAAAAGTTGGCAAGTCTGAGACGTATGAACCTCGACCCATCACGTGAGGCAAAAGTACGAGATCTAAATAGATTAATCTTCACAAAAGTGGATGAAGCGGAACAACCAAAGGGACCTAAGAGAAAACCACGACACAAACCTGGTAACGATCCTTTTGGTTGGGACTTTGGCACACCAAGATCCAAGCCTAAACAAGCAAAGCCTGCTACAAAACCTCAAAAGCCAAAATCAAATGATAACTTCTTTGATTCAGCAGTAAAGGTAAATAAACCACTAGAGAAAAAAAGTATTTCGAAACCATCTGGTAAAATTACGAACGACGATTTTAATTTTTAATACAACAATACAATGGAAGGCGTACAGTTAAAGCGCAAGGTGACCCTCCGCAGAAAGGAGAAACCAGCAGAATTCACGTTCACAGGTCTTTTGAAAGTAAAGCTCCTGTGGCAGTCGTCAACAGATCTCGATCTTTGCATATTCTTTAAGAAGAAAGATGGAGAGGTAGGAGGTGTGTTCTCTTCTGCATTTCGTCAGAGAAAATCTGATCTAGGTTCTCTAACAGAGTTTCCATATATGCTTCACAAAGGTGACGAAGCTGAACCAGAAGCAGGTGGCGAGTCTGTAGAACAGATAAATATTGCAAACCTCAACGAGATTGATACTGCATATATTTGTGTTCTTAATTATGGTAAGGCTATAGAAGGCGAAGAGGTGAATTTCGCACATGATTCTGGCCGTATAGAGATTATGAGTGATAATGGTGACTACTTTGAAGTAGTTATTGATGCAGAACAACAAGGACATGTTTATCATGTATGCTCAATCAAGAATCACGAAGGCGAAAACTCAGTAATGAATGAAGGTGTTGTTATGGATCTAGGTACTGCATTCGATAAGATTCCAGGATTCTCACTTATTTGCGAATAAATCATTATTAAAGTATAACTTATAAATTTTACTATCATGGCAGTAACATTAAAAAAGAAAATTACCCTCAGACGTAAGGGTGAGGCTGCTGACTTCACATTCAGTGGCAAGTTGAAGGTTAAACTCTTCTGGAGTTCTCCGACCGATCTCGATCTTTGCTTGTTCTTTAAGAAGAAGAATGGCGAAGTTGGTGGTATCTTCTCTAACGAGTATCGTGGACGCAAAAGCGATCTTGGCAATCTTAACGAATTTCCATTCATGCTTCACATGGGCGACAACAAGGAGCCGTCAGAAGGTGAGGAAGAGACAGAACAGATTAATGTTGCCAACCTCAACGAGATCGATGAAGCCTATGTATGCATCGTGAACTACGACGCTGCAGTAGAAGAAGAGGATGTAACTTATGCAGAAGAAGGTGGCCGTGTTGAGCTTCAGAGCGATTCTGGTGACTATCTCGAGGTTATTGCAGACTCCGCTGATCATGGTCCTATCTACTGTGTTTGCACAATCAAGAATAACGATGGTGTAAATTCTCTCAAGAAGAGTGGCGGTGATGAGGATCATCCTGAAGTTATGGATCTCAGTACTGCATTCGAGAAGATTCCTGGTTTCGAACTGATCTGTAATTCGTAATTATGGTGTCAATTAAGCATAAGGTGACATTGAAGACTAAGGTAGCTCAGGAGGAAACTCCTGAAGCTATCGAAAGTCCTAAAGTTACTTTGAAGAGAAAACAGCCCGAAGCACCTCTAGTTACTGAGCCAAAGCCAGCTCATACTCCAACTCAGCCAACAGCTGAACCAAAGCAAGAGCAAAAATCTGTATCTCCAACTCCTCAACCAGAGAAAAAGTCAAATACAGGAAAGGTTATTGGTGGTCTCGTTGCAGCTGCTATTATTGCTGGAATCTTCTTCTTTATCAATAATAAGGAGAGTGAAAACGGCAATGATAACACTCCAACTGAGGTTATTGCTCAGAATACAGAGAATCAGAATGAGGGTAATGAAACCCCTGCAGCAGAAACTTCTAATGAAGATGTTTCTGCAGAGAGCAAAGGTGTACCTGCAAACACTTCAGAAGCGCCTGTTGTTGAAAATACAGACGAATCTCCTGCAACCCCAACTTCTTCAGCTAACCCTGCTAAGGCAAATGACAATCAGGTTGCAGAACGACATGCAAAGCGGAATCCTACAACTATTGCAGAACCTGCTAAAACTGCACAGTCTAAGCCTGCGGCTACTCAGACTACAAAGCCATTTTCAGTAACATCAGCACCTGTAAGTGGTGATGTTGTGGAAAATGCTCAACGTGTTATCCGTGGCGATTTTGGCAATGGTAAGGAACGTAGAGATAAGTTGGGATCTTCATACTCTGAGATTCAGGACAAGGTTAATGAAATGTATCGTCAAGGTCTTGTACATTAACCAAAATTTCAAGGAACAGAAAAATGTCTTAAAAGGGGCGTTACTCATTATGAAAGTAATGCCCCTTTAATAAAAACCATATTAGGCAATGAATATTCGTATCACAATAATGGTATTAGGCTTTCTTGCTTTTACCTCTTGCCATCATAGGGAAAATAAAGAGAATTCTGTAGTAGAACCTACGCAAGCCCAGCAAAAGCTACTTGATGCAGGTTGGACAAATGAAACACCAGATGAAGATATGAGTGAGGATTATGGTGTTAAACCTATTTATGGTATCCAAGACAACTATTTTGACATCGTTATGGGAAACGGATGCAATGTGGCTGTAAAAATCATGGAATTAGGCACTGACAAATGTATCCGTTACGTCTATGTTGCAGAAAACACAACTACAACGGTTCAAGAAATACCGCAGGGAGTCTACTATTTAAAGCTTGCTTATGGATATGATTGGATGGCAAAAGAAACAAATGATGGTAAGCAAGGAAAGTTTACACGTAATGTGTTGTATGAACGGAGTCAAGATACTTTTGACTTTGGAACAAAGAATTCAAGAGAAGAGATAAACTATCGTCTAGATATCAATGTCGTTGATAGTAAGTTGGAGAATAATTTCCAGACGATTACTATCGATGAAAAAGAATTTATGAAATGAAAGTAATATAACTATGATTCTGTACATAATTCTTGCACTCATACTATGGTTTGTCGTACCCTTGTTTATAGAAGGACATATAAGGAAGAAAACTGATAGAAAAGCTTGGTCAATACTATCTCGTATTGTTGCAATAGCATTAATTTTATTGGCTATATATAGATTTTTAATTTTATAAATAACTCAGAAAAGACAGCAGTTATTAGAATCATTGAAGACTTGGTAAATACGGGCAGAAACATAAGTACTGGTGATATGCTGTCTCTTATACACATCTCCGAGCCCACGAGACTACGCTGCATCTCG
>OWJF01001110.1_pt1 | contig 12270 bp, 8 predicted proteins | sample 1732941 | NCBI WGS metagenome assembly OWJF01 (sample SAMN05065770, study PRJEB22554) | human gut metagenome | biome: ENVO:2100002; feature: ENVO:00000062; material: ENVO:00002003 | host: Homo sapiens | place: USA
AAGGAATACACCTTGGAGCTAACATTCAAGCGCCAACTCTCGGAGTCAATCTCCATTCAACCTTCTTTCCAATATATCTCCAACGACGATGGCGACTTCACCGCCGCCGCTCTTCGTCTGTGTTATAGCTTCTAAAACTATCGAGTGCAAAACTATCGCATAATGTATGCTTTAGTTTTGCACTCGATAGTTTTTTGTTATTAAGCAGTAATTGAAATCACATTGTGCACCTCGCGGATAAAGTCTTTGAGACTTACAAACTGGCTACCAAAGACATCGCGCCAACGATAAAGCTTCAATGGATATTCCATGAAGTCGCTAAGCTGAATGTCACCATTCACGCTGATATAGTCGAGAATATTCTTCAAGTATTGCTCTTGCTCAGAAGTCAGATTTGCAGACTTGATGAATTGCCCATACTTCTCTAATGCCTTCTTGCGGTCTATTCCTTGTATGACGCGGATGAAAGCAGCCACATTATTATTATAGCGTTTGCCTCCTGTTTCCTTGTTATATTCCTCGCGTGTGCCCAGTTCCTCCCAGAATATGCGCTGTAGCTCTTCTATATCGGCAGCTGTTAGCTGTTCGAAATTCTGAATCTTATTCAGAGTTGCGTTGTCGGTATGGTTTGCCAAATATTCTATCACTCGCTGTTTGTATGTTGCCTTCAACTCTACTCTTGCTGCTTCGTCATCTGACGATGTGGTGTCTTCAATATCTATGATGAACTTGCGGTCGTCACGTCCTTCTTCAAGCACATGAACTAAGTCGCGCAACTCCTTGCGTACACGTTCCAGTATATCTATCGTACTTGTTTCCCAAAACTGCACGGTCTGCACTTCGCGAATAGTGTCTATTCGAGCCTTTACTACAGGTATCGTAATTTTATCCTCCAACAGCCGGGCTATAGCAATAACGCTTGTGCGGCATTTGTCTGCATTCACCATGCTGTCTACCTTCTCCAACTGTAGATGAAGCATCAGAATATCAAACTTCTTGGCAGCTTCGTTTTCGTTAGGACGAGGCAAAACAGAGGCTATGCTTTTTAGCTTAGCCAAATCAACCTCGTTTAGGCAAGTCCAAGCTTCCTTGTTGCGATATGGCTCAATATTAGCTATTTTTTCTCTAACGTCAATTCTTGCCATGCTCAGACTGTCTACCTGGCTATGCAGAATATCCTTCAATTCATCATGCAGCTTCTTGTCTTCTTCCCTTTCCTGATGTTCTGCCGACTGTAATGCAAAGGCTATATCCAGGCGAAGCGAGAAGAGGCGTTCGGTCAACGATTTTACTGCTACAGGGTCAGCACCCTCTGTGTGTACAGAGAAATACTCAAAGTTGTTGCACCAATCAAAGATGTAGAACATCTTCTTATCCTTGTTGCCAAATAATCCTGGGCATAGTCTGGTGCCACGCCCTATCATCTGCATAAACTTAATCTTTGATTTTACTCGCTTAAAGAATACAAGGTTCAGCACCGATGGCACATCTACGCCCGTATCGAGCATATCCACGCTAACGGCAATCTGTGGCATCTTCTCAAGCTCTTCAAAGTCAAGTATCAAGGCACCAGCATATTTCACATAGTTATCTATCAGTTGGCAGTATTGTTCTCCCTTTTCAGGATAAAGCTCACGGAATCTCTTCACTATCTGTTCTGCATGCAGGTGGTTCATAGCAAAGATAATGGTCTTACCAATTTCTTCTCCGCTCTGCACCTTCAGTCCTTTCTTCATCAACTCCTGTAGCACTCTGTCTATGGTGTTATTGTTGATAAGATAGCTGAATATTTCCTTCGACTCTATGTCGCGATGATATTCTTCTTCGTCGCTCATGCCAGCCAATGCCTTCTCGTAAGCCCATACTTCTTCGAGTTTGTCTTGCTGTTCTTTAGGCAGATCGTCCCATTTTATACCAGTCTCCATAATCTTGGAATGATACTGCAGCGTTTTGTATGGCACAAGATATTCATCGGCAACAGCCTCCTCATAGTCGTAGCTATAGTTTGGTGTTCCATTATCCAGTTGCAGCAAGTCGTAAGTGCTGCGGTCTATCTCGTCGCGTGGGGTGGCAGTAAGACCAATAAGCAAAGAGTCGAAATAGTTGAATATTGCGCCATATCTTCCAAACACGCTTCTGTGTGCCTCGTCTATAATAATAAGGTCGAATTTTCCTATGGTGAATTTCTTATCATCCTTATCTATATAGTTTATCATGGTTTGATAGGTAGAGAACATGATGCGTGCTTTCATATTAGGCTCTTTCTCTTCGCTCAAAACCGTCATTGTTACATTAGGCAAAAATGCCTCATAGTTTTTATGTGCCTGATTGACAAGAGCCGTGCGGTCTGCCAAGAATAACACATTCTTCACCCAGTCGTTGCGCATCAATATATCGCAGAGCGAAATGCTGACACGAGTTTTGCCTGTACCTGTGGCAAGTACCAGCAGTCCACGACGATGTTGCTGATTCAGCCATTCCACAATACTCTTGATGGCTGTCTGCTGATAAGGTCGGTTGGTGATATTCTCATTAATGCTCAGATTGCTAATCCTTGCCCTACCTCTCTTCTGAATCAATCGTTCCAGGTCGTCCATGGAGTGGAAGGCGTATACAGGTCTGTCCATATAGCCCAGACCATCAATCACATTGGTCTTAAATCCATTTGTATAATAGATTACTGGTCTTACACCATACTTGTGTTCCAGGGCATCAGCATAAAGTATGGCTTGTCGGCGTCCTTCTTCCAATTCATGAGTCGCAGCCTTAGCCTCTATCACAGCCAATGGCTTGCCACCACGGTTAAACAACACATAGTCGGCATATCCTTTGCCCGACTTGCTTGGCATGCCGTCAACCTCAACCTCTATGCAAGCCTTGCCACCTTGCACATCGCCTTTCACCTCGAGCACATCCCATCCTGCCTCTAAGAGCATATAGTCGATGAGATACTTGCGTGTGATAGCCTCGCTCGCCAGACTTTCCTTTGGAATAATTGGCGACTTTGGATGCTCTACATTCTCCTTAGGCACACTATTCACCACATCTGGCTCTACCTGTGGACTTGGCGATGTAGTCTGCACAGGACCATCTATTCTTCCTGGAATTATCGTAGCATCAAAAGCGGGGATACTCTTCATGGCTCCCCAACGATACATGAATCCTGCCACCACATTATATAGCGCACGCAGACAGCGGAAAGCCTTTACCCTCTTTACAGGTTCGCCACCATCATGGCTTGCGGAGTTTCCAATCTTTCTAACCAGACGGATATCATCGTCCAGCTTCGTATCATTATTGATAAAAGCATAAGTCTCAGGCTTATGAAGCAAATCGTTGAGTGTTTCATGCTCATCCATCTGAGCATCTTTCATCCTCAACATATTCTTCACAAGCCATTCCAAGGCTTTGCGCGAACTATTGGCTGAAGCCTCAGGATATGTTGCCTGCAATGTTTCAGCCATGTCGCAGTATTCGTGCAAGCGTTTGAAGCCTGGCAACTCTTCTGCTAAAAGCAGGATATAATCAAAATTCTTAGCCATATATCGTTATTTCTTTTTATATGTTCTGTTCTTATTGCCGCCTTGTGCTTCGATATAGCCGAACTCCGTAAGTTGGCGCAGGTAACGTTTGGCAGTTGTTTGAGTTAGGTTAAATTGCTTGGTGATGATCTCTGTAGTGATTTCATCCTTTCCGTCTGCAAAGATTAAAATATCGGCCAATTTCTTAGCTAATGCTGGCTTTATCGACCATTTATCGACCATTTCCTCTGCAAAATCAATTTTATCGACCATTTCCTCTGCCATAGACTTGATAAATTGGTCGATATCCCATTTTAGATGCTTACAATGCAATTGGGTCATACAGTCCAGAAATATCTGAATATCTTCATTCTCTCTTGTGTCTATCAAAGCCTGAATATATTCAGCTTTATCCTCCCTAAGCACTTTGGTAGGTAACACACCATATTCTATTTGGAGCAAATTCATCAATAGTCTGCATGTTCTGCCATTACCGTCAGCCCAAGGGTGAATGGAAACCAATTCAAAATGTGCCCAAAAGCTTAGTTCATAGATAGCTGCAATATCTGTCTTATCAATCGCCATACGGCGTTTGTTCAGTTCCTCACAGAATGCTTCAAGTCTTGAGGGTACTTTCAAGTACGACATATACGACTTCCCTCCAAAGCCTGCTGTCACATTCAGTTTTCTTAATTCGCCTTTGGCTGCAGAGAAATCTCCCCCAAGAGAATGATATTCACTTCCAGTACGAGCCATAACCTTTGATGCAAGTGTGATTAGCCAATTTACAGTAATAGCTTCATGGTGTTTTATCCACTTCATGCCATAGTCGTATGCTGTTTTAAGGTCAAGGTTCATCAGCTGTTCTACCAAGGTGCGCTTTTGTGATGTGATGCCTTCATCAAACAACAGTTGAGCTTCCAATTCTGTAACAGTAGAACCTTCGATGGCTGTAGAGTGCGTGATGATAGAGTACAGATAGAACTTTTTGTAGTCTATCTGCTCACTAATGCCTAACTCCTTGTGTTGTTGAATGAGGCTCAATAGCATTTCTTTATTCTCTTTCGTCATATAGCTTCGGTTTTATTCAAACCAATACTGCATACGTGATGCAAGCAAGGTTTCAAGGTCGGTAATCGATTTCTGTACCTCCGCCTTCTGATGCTCTATCTGCTCTATGCGATGGGCAAAGAGCTGCTGAAGAGGGAGAGGAGGAAGAGGGATGCTGACATGCTTAAGTGTATTATTGGATATTACTGGTTGGGCAGCAGCATTTGCATATTGTCGTAAATTTAAATGGGTTAATAATGAACAAACAAAGACTTCATTCTGACTTGAATTGTCATATAACAATTCAAATGCATTATCTGTTAACCAAAACCGACCTTTTACAATTCGCACATTCCCGCAATAAACTCCAACTCTTCCAATTATAATATAACTACCATCTTTATTGTATTGGTTGTGATAGCCACTTATACCATTGCCTCCATATACAGGTATATCGCCTTCTTCAAATGATTTTGTAGAAAGACTATCACCACTTTTCATCTTGTATACTTCTCCCAACTTCTTCACCTCCCATCCCATTTCATTCTCCACAGGGTCTCCGAACATCTCATAGAAGAGGCTTTGAGCGAGGTTATCGAAATCTTTCAGTTGCTCCTTCTTTAAACGAATCAACTCGTTTATCTTGTCAAGTTCGGAAACTATCGCAAGCTGAGTCGATTTGGGTGGGAGAGGAATTGATAGAGAAGAAAGCTGTTTTAAATAAATCCCCTTTTGGGCAATGCCATGAGCTTCCTGATTAAGCGTATGTCTATTACCTATGAGACAATGCATAAGATATCTTGGCATAATTTGGTCAGACGGATGTAGAGCTGCAACACTTCTTTGCAAGGTTAAGCAACCTTCATTCCCCTTTAAGACACACGAACGTCCAATTGTTCCAACTATGGTTAACAATACAACGTCCTTTTGCAGCTTAGTTCGTTTGTTCTCACAAAGATGGTCTGACTCTGTTATATATCTTACGTTATCTTCCGTTATTTGTAAATTATCATCAAACACATTTTGGGAACTAATCATCCTGTATAATGAATGATCAATTCCCTTTGGTGGGTTGTGACTTCCATCTGAAATTGAAGTACACAATTCCCCTAGCTTCTTATATTCCCATCCTTCTCTCATCATTTCCCCTCCTTATTATTTTCTTCATGTTGCATCATGAATAATTGTTTTTGTCGTTCAATTTCGGTACGCAATTGCTCCTCTGTCGGCAAGAATGTCTTGTATTTTGCAGCAAAGAGCTGCTCGTTGCCCTTTAGGATAGAGTATTTGGCTATATCCTTACTAGTTTCTGAACACAGCACGATGCCGATGGTTGGATTGTCGCCTTCTGTTCGTTTCAGTTCGTCATACATTCGCACATACATATCCATCTGCCCTACGTCTTGATGTGTGATGGTACCAATTTTCAGGTCGATGAGCACATAGCATTTCAATACCACATTATAGAATACAAGGTCAATGAAATAGTCTTGCGTGTCTGTGCGCACCAATTGCTGACGTCCCATGAATGCAAAGCCACGTCCCATTTCCATCAAGAAGTCTTGCAAATGACTGATAATAGCAGTCTCCAACTCTCCTTCAGAAAAAGATGTGTCAGCCTTGAAACCAAGGAACTCCGCTATTATGGGACTCTTGAGCAACTCAAATTTATTAGGCTCTGTTTCGACTGTAGGTAGCTGAGGCTGCGCAAAATGTCGCTCGTAATATTGCGTAGATATATTGCGGTCGAGCGTGCGAACACTCCACATTTCTTGAGAAGCGGTTTCTAAATACCAACGAATGGCAATAGGGTCATCTACACGCAAAGACTTGTATATATGTGTCCAAGTAAGATTTGGAAATCGCGATTTCCAAATCTCATAGCTATCAACAATCTGATAAAATTTTCGGAATGAACGCAAGTATCTTGGACCGAATCCTCTGCCATAGCGAAGAGTGAGTTGCTTGGAGAGTTTTTCAATGATTTGCTCTCCGTATTCGGCACGCTCTTTACCTTGCTGTTCTTCCTCCACGATGCGTCTGCCTATATTCCAGTAAGTCTCAACCATCTGTTGGCTCACAGCATTATAAGCTCGCTCTCTACCTTGCTCTATGATGTGGCAAACATCTTGATAAAGAGAAACGCCCTGCTGTTGCTTGTATTCCGTCGTTTCGACTATGTTTTTCTTTATGTCCATATTTATTCCTCCAACATTCCCTTCAACTCCTCAAAGCCTTTGGCATAGTCGCCTTCGGTTTGCTGCAAGCGTGCGAGAATGTCTTTTACAGGTTCGTACTCCACCTTCTCACGCTCCACCTCTTTATATTTGTTGATAGAGAGGTCGTAATCGTTGTCGATGATGTCTTGCACAGGCACGAAGAAACTCTGCTCCTTGCGACTGCGGTTTGCCTCTGCCTCAAGATTCTTGAAGCGGGCAACAACATCGGGAATATCATTATCGGCAATAGGCGAACGCTTGTCGTCGAGCGAGAAACCATCGGCTTTCATATCGTAGAACCACACTTTGTCGGTGCCGCCACAGTTGGTCTTGGTGAAAATGAGAACTGCGGTAGAAACACCAGCATAAGGCTTAAAGACTCCACTCGGCATAGAGATGACAGCACGCAACTGCTGATTTTCTACTATCTCCTTGCGAATGGCGACGTGGGCTCTTGATGTGCCAAACAACACACCATCGGGAACAATGCTGGCACAACGACCACCCAATTCAAGCGAGCGAACAAACTGAGCCAAGAAAAGCAACTCGGTCTTGGTGGTGTTGGCATAAGCCAGAATCTTCTTGTTCACATTGCCTTTGTCGAGACTGCCAGCAAATGGAGGATTTGCCATAATCAAGCTATAGCAAGCCTGATCTTCATTTTGTTCGGAAAGCGAATCACGCCACGCCAGCTGAGGTGCTGTAACATCGTGGAGCAGCAAGTTCATGGCTCCAATGCGGAGCATGGTCTGGTCGGTGTCGTAGCCATTAATCAAGGAAGTCTTGATATGATGCACTTCGTCGGCAGCATAGAATGCTGTCTCATGATTCTCTTTGATATATTTCACTGCCTCTACCAAGAATCCTGCACTTCCCATGGCAGGGTCGCAGATATAGTCTTGTGGTGTAGGCTCCATCATTTCTACTATCATGCGGATGATATGACGAGGTGTGCGGAACTGACCATTAGTGCCAGAGGCAGCCATTTTGCCAAGTATATACTCATACACATCGCCCATGGCATCGCGGTTGTTCATATCGAGTGCATCCACACCATCTACAATCTTTGTAAGCGTGCGAGCATTTGGAATCAAAAATATGGCAGTCTTCATGTATCGACTATAGGCGCTCTCTTCGCCAGTACCGATATGCTTGATAAACTCGAATACATTTTGGCGAATCATATTGAACATATTCTCAGAGCCTGTATTGCGGAACACCGACCATCGCATGCTTTCGTATGGCACTTCCTGATTGGTATCTGGATTCAGCCACATCTTGCCCGCAGGGAATGTAGGATTCTTTACTTCGCCATCGAAGTCGCGTGCGTTGTCTTCCTCTTGCAGTTGCTTATCGTCGAGCATCTTCATAAAAAAGATGTAAGTCATCTGCTCCAATACTGTGATTGGATTGGTGACTCCAGCCACAAAGAATGTGTCCCATATCTGGTCTATCTGATTTTTGATTTCGCCTGTTATCATATTCTTGGTATTTCTTTTATTATATTATTGTATTTCTTTTTGTTGTTTTTGTTGCCGTAAAGGTACTATTTTTTATTGACATTTACTTAAGTTTTAGTAAAAAAACTTAGAGAACAATATGATTTAATACAAAGGGTAGCTTTGTTATCCGCATTTATATATAGAGAGACGAATATCATAAAGGGCTGTCTTTTATTGCAAAAGGCAGCTCTTTTATTTGGTTGTTCGTTAGAAAAAGTGTGGAGTTTGGGTGATTATTCGTTAGAAAAAGTGTGGAGTTTGAGTAAATATTCGTTAGAAAAAGTGTGGAGAAAGGTAATAAGTACTTATAAAAAAACAAAATAACACGAAAAAGAGTGGGGCAAAAAGAGTGGCGTGAGATATTTTATCATATCTTTGCAAAACCTAACTATAACTAATTATGAAGAAATTATTATTGTCGATAGCCTTGTTGCTGCCTGCCATGGGAATGATGGCACAAACGCAGGTGAAGGCTACAGAGGGTGTACTCGAAGGAAAAGACCTTTCGGGCATTACAGTATTTAAAGGTGTACCATTTGCTGCGCCTCCTGTGGGCAACCTAAGATGGAAGGCTCCACAGCCTGCGGCTCATTGGGATGGAGTGAGAGAGGCTAAAGAGTATGGACCAAATCCGATGCAGGAACCAATATACGGAGATATGAACTTCGGAACCAAGGTGAATAGCGAGGATTGCCTATACCTTAATATATGGACACCTGCCAAGACCATGAAGGAACATCTGCCTGTGCTGATATATTTTAATGGCGGAGGACTTATGGCTGGTAGCGGTAGCGAGGCTCGATATGCTGGCGACGCTATGGCTCGCAAGGGCATCATCTCTATCACCGCCAACTATCGTGAGGGCATATTTGGATATTTTGCTCATCCACAGCTGTCGAAAGAAACAGATTATAAAGGTTCGGGCAACTATGGTTTCATGGACCAGGTGGCAGCCATACGATGGGTGAAGGACAATATCGAAGCTTTTGGTGGCGATCCAAATCGCATCACTATCGTTGGCGAGTCGGCTGGCTCTATGTCGGTTAGCGCCTTGATGGCATCGCCTCTATGCCAAGGACTCTTTGCTCAGGCTATGGGCTCGAGCGGTTCGGTGATGGGATTCCAGAAGATTGCAACCTTGAAAGAAGCTGAAGACAAGGGCGTGGCTCTTGCTCAGAAGATACTATTAGAAAAAGGTAAGAAAACGGGTAAGAAGGTGGGCAAGGATGCTGGCAAGAAATGTCTCAACGAACTTCGTGCTATGCCTGCCGAAGAACTCATGCTTTTGGCAAGCGTTAGAAATCTTCCTGTCTATAATGTAGACGGCTATTTCTTTACCGAACAGCCTGTGGAGGTTTTTGCTAAGGGCAATCAGACTAAGGTGGCTTTGCTCGTTGGTGGTAACAATCAAGAGATGACTCCTGGAGCTGTGCTCAAGGGTAAACAGCCAACGGTAGAGAACCTGAAAGAAGGTGCAAAGGCTCTATTTGGCGAAGAAAATATCGATGAGCTATTCCGCCTGTATGGCATCAATAGCGACAAGGACGTTTTGAAGCAGCCTGGTGTAGACCTTGCGTCAGATATGTTCCTCGACTATGCCACATGGAAATGGGGCAACATGCATAAGCTTACTGGCGGACAGCCTGTTTATCGCTATCGCTATTGTCATCCTCGTCCTGTTATGGCTATCAAGGGCAAGGTGGCAGCCTTGGCTGGTGGAGTGGTGGATGCTAAAGAAGGTACAGCACCTGTACGTAGAGACAAGGGTGCCGTGCATTCTGCAGATATCGAATATGCTATGGCTACATTGCCTACCAACCGTGTGTATAATTGGCAACCAGAAGACTATATGGTTAGCGACATCTTTAGTCAGTATTATGTAAACTTCGTAAAGACAGGCAATCCTAATGGCTTAGGCTTGCCAGAGTGGCCTGCTACAAATGGTAAAGCCGTAGCACCTGTAATGCAGATAGATGTAGATACCAAGGTGAAGGCAGACGCTCAGATGGAAAAGAAATATGAGTTTATAGACAAAATATTTTGGAAGTAGAGACTTTAGCTTATAGCGACCAATGGGAGTGATAACTTCTATAACTTCTAAACAAGAACATTAATTTAAGAAAAAACAGTAGGAAAAATGAAAAAGAAATTAGTTTTAATGGCAGCAGTTGTTGCTGCATTGTTTGTTGTGTCATGCAATGGCAAAACAAATGGTAATGAGACAGGTAAGGATAGCTTGAGTGCTGTAGAAAACGATTCGCTTGCTGCTGATGGCGTGGCTATAGAGTCGCTCGTTGGTACCTACGAGGGTACTCTCCCTGCTGCTGATTGCCCAGGAATAAAGACCGTATTGACTCTAAATGCTGACAGCACATACCAGTATTCTGCCGACTATTTGGAGCGCAAGGATGGTCACGACGAGGCAAACGGCATCTTCAAGGTGTTGGCAAATAATGTGATAGAGATTACTCGTCCATCGAGTGGCGAAACTTCTTACTACAAGGTGAAGGATGCCAACAGCATCATCATGACCGATTCGCTTGGCAACGAGTCTGAGGGCGAAATGGCTAAGCTATATGTACTGACAAAGAAGAAGTAAGCATCCATGAAGAAGTAAGCATCCACACGTGTGTGGGCTTATACTCCAAATCTAAAAAATGATTTGGATAAAAATATAAGCACCAATCACATATTCGCAAACCAATATTGGTGGTCGCAGAATATGCGGTTGGTGCTTTTGTTGTTTTGATATTTAAAAATCGTCTATTGTAAAAGATAAATTAAATTATCTTAATATAGTGGAGAAATGAGGTGCTTCTTTTGGCTGTATGTGTCTAAAAGTGTAGCTTTGCAATAGAAGTATGTGTCGAAAAGTGTAACATGACGACAGTTTTATGTGTTGAAAAGTGTATATCATAATGTGAAAATAATGAAAACTCTTCCATACATAGTTTTTTGCTTCCTTATGCTTTGTGCATTAAGTTCAAGCATTAATAGTTATCGCAGAACTGAGTATATGATAGCACAGGATGTGAACCAAGCATTGGATCAGGTGCTTGCAAAAATGCCTGACAATGTAGTTACTACAGATACTATTCGCTGCTATCGTAACTGCCTGACCATTGCCGAACTGAAAGATACGGCAGGTATAGCCATGCGTACTGTGCGTAGGGATGGACGCTTGGAGACTAAGCTTGTGGCTGAGGCTAACTGTGGTTTTGCAACTACATTCATGTTGTCTGACCAAAAGGCTTCAGGCTCTCTTCTCATGGTTGGAATGTTGTGGCTATTGGGCAGTCTGTGGTACGTCAGGAGGAATGGGCCTGAGCTGATAGCACAAGGTTTGTCGTATGGAGGCATAGTGTTCGATAACGATATGTTTATGACGCAATCGGGTGAGCAGATTCACCTTACCCCGATGCAGCATTCCTTGCTCGAAATGTTTTTGAGAAAAGACACTCATACACTATCCAAACAGGAGATTTGCAACCGACTATGGCCAAAGAAACCTGATGCTAACGACACGCTCTACACTCTGATAAAACGCATAAAACCTATTATAGAGGCTCATAGCACGTTGAAGATAGAGTCGGATAGAGGCAAGAGCTATAGCTTGAAAATCAAATAGATAGGTTTTTGTTAGCCAATTGTCAGGGAGATGTCAGCCTAAATAATTGGCTTTCTTATAATGAGAACATAAATTTGCACCAAAAACAAAAAACATGGTGCAAATGAAACGATTGATTACATTTTCTATTATTCTCTTTTCCATATTCTGTGCTTATGCTCAGGATGTGGAGAAGACAATTGCGCTCGATGAAGTGACAGTAAAAGCAGCCAAGGTCGTGAACAAGGACGACGGTATGATAATCTACCCTACCGATGCTCAGAAGCAAGCTTCTAACAATGGCTACAGCATTCTTGAGAAACTCACACTTGCCAATCTTCGTATCGACAACATCAGCCATTCTATTACTG
>OWJF01001125.1_pt1 | contig 12111 bp, 9 predicted proteins | sample 1732941 | NCBI WGS metagenome assembly OWJF01 (sample SAMN05065770, study PRJEB22554) | human gut metagenome | biome: ENVO:2100002; feature: ENVO:00000062; material: ENVO:00002003 | host: Homo sapiens | place: USA
CTTCAAACAAACCCCAATCCACTTTTCTACCGTATAAACTGCAAATAACTGATAGTCATTTGCTTCTAAAAACTCTGGCTGTATTTTGGATTATAAAGCCCCCATTCTTCTCCCTATTTTACAACTATCGAAAAATGACAAGTGACCAGTGACCGTCATTTTATATGATTATCAATAAGTTAGAGGTCACTCGGTCACTTATAATATTCTTAAAATCCATGTTAACAGAACTTTAATGCCTTGATTTTATTAAAACCTTGAGGATATTTATTACTTGGTTGTGTTACCTGATGTGCATACGCTCAATTAGTACCAAGTAGTCTTACTCAAGTAGCCATGATGCTTTGTTTCTTTAGGGTAGAAATGTTGTGTGTTATGCCCCCAAATCGTTTTAGTTAAAACGATTCAGCGACTTAACTAAAACGATTTTGTAGTGTTTTAGAGGGTGTTTTAGTTTTTCCCTTGCAGTATCTTAGACTATAATGGTTAACCTGAAATGAGCCTATAAAAAGCCTAACTCGCAGCTACAATTTACTTCGATGAAACAGTGTGTTTTATCTCTTAGAATATGCGCTAAAGTTTCGTTAACATGGATTTTAAGAAAATTATAAGTAACCAAGTGACCGCTAAATCATTGATAATCAGCAAAATTGGCGGTCACTAGTCACTTGTCACTTTTCGTATGATAAAAAAACGGCTATACGCATAGCCCAGTTGCACACCTACGGCAGAATTTAATGAATAATGTATGATGTAAAATGTGTAAGGCATGCTCCATTTACATTTTACATTATTCATTATTACCCATCTCTCATACCTGGCTACCTCATTTCACCCTATCTAATGGGTTGAGACTCGTGTGAAAAAACGACCTAAAAAAGCGAAGCATTCGTATAGAATACAGAATGCTTCGCTTTTAGAATGTAAGGGAGACGCATGGTCCCTTTTTATTTTATTTAGCTTCAACCTTAAGGTTGGTGATGGTGCTCTTAAACTGTCCAGCTTGGCGGAGCGGGAATACCAAGGTGCTTTGGTAGAAAATCTTATCAGTGGGTTGGTAAACGATGGGTTCGTAAGTGTAGGTACCCTTCACTTGATAGTGCGCACGGTCTTGGTCGCGCATAACATAGAGCATCTTGGGGGCTAATTCCTCTTTTACCTGTCCATCCACAATGAGGCGTGTAAGTTTGTTGGTGCCTTCAATGGTGATGGTGTGCTTTTCGCCAACAGGGATGCGATAGTTAAAGAGATTGCGATAACCCTCGCGCTCAAATCCGAGTTTGCCTTGGTCGGGGTCGGCAAGGTAAACTACGGCAGTTGATGAACGGAAAAGTTCAGTGCCTTTTGCCTCTTGCTTGCCATCGATGGTGAAGCTCACAGCATAGTTATAGCCAATTTCCTCGACATCGAGTTTCTGACCTGCTGCAATGGTTTTTTGTTCGAATACAACAGAACCAGGCTTGCCCAAGCGGCCTAATTCGTTAACACCAGGAGCTTCGCTCAATGCTGCACGCTTGCTGTCGAATGTAGCATAAGGTAAAGATGTCTTTTTGCCTGTCCAGCACTTTACAGCGAGGGTTTGCAAGGCAGGGTACACGCGATGGTGAACATCCTTGGTTGAAATGCCGTTGCCAACGTGGTCGTTCCACACGGCAAACATGCCGCCTTCGATTTGCGGATCGTTCTCCTTGAATGTTTTGTTGCCAATTACGGCAGGAGTCCAATGCTCGTAGAGGTATTGGCAGTTTAGGTAGTCGTAGTAGTAACCTGCAGCGGGCACAATGTAGGTAAGTCCATCGGGGATGCTAACAAGTTGGTAACCCTTGTTCTTCATATCCTCGGGGTCGGCATAGCCATTATACCAAATGTCCATCAACACATTCTTAACTTTTACGGGCGTTTCGCCTTTGGCATGAGTGAGAGCACCCCAGCACACAGCTTGTTTGCCAAAGCTTTCTACGTAGTTGATGTAGTGGTTGGTAAATTCACGGAATTTTTCAACCACATCTTTCTTGGCATTTGAGTATTCGTCAGTGCCAATGTGAACGCGCTTGCCACGGAACACGGGGTCTTTACCACCGAGATATTCCTTCCACAACGCATCCATAAACTTGTAAGTTTCGGGGTTGAAGAGGTCAAGGTGGTCCATGCCATATTCCTTGCTACCAAGTTCTTTTTTATATTGTGTAAAAGCTAAGGAATGAGCAGGAGCATCAATTTCGGGGATGATGTCTACACCATTTTTCTCTGCTAACTTTTGAAGGTCAATAAACTCTTTCTTGGTGTACGAACCATCTTTAGCTGTTAAGCCTGGGAAGGTTTCACTTTCAAGACGGAAGGCTGCTTGAGTTTTTTCCCAATCATTGCCAAAGTACTGACGGAAGCCGTTGTCGTTCAGGTGAACTTGCAGTGTGTTCATCTTGTAGTATGCCATGATTTTGGTGAGGTTACGTAAGTAGTTCATGGGGATGAACTTGCGTCCGCAGTCAATCATGAAGCCGCGCAATTTATATTCGGGCACGTCAACGGTTTTACCCTTGGGTAATGCATCTTTGTTTTGTTCGCTAACTTGCAAGAGTGTGCGTGTTGCCCAAAAAAGTCCGCGTTGTGTGGCAGCTGTGAGTTCAACACTCGAGCCAATGTTCATAACATAGCCTTCTTGTCCAAGACTTTTGTTGGTTTTGAGCGTGAGCACGATGTCGCCAGCTTTGGGGGTGCCTTTCGCAAGGCTAAGTTTGCGACCAAACATTTCTTGATAGTCTGAAATGAGTGCCTCTGCCGCAGCCATAGCTTTTGAACTCTTAACGATGATGCGTCCCGAAAGGGTTGTTTGTCCCTCGGCTCCAGTCCATGTCTTGAGTTCGGGAACCACGAATGGTTTGGGGTTAATGTCCGCCCAAATGCTTCCTGCTGAGAGGAGGCAGCATGCAGCCATGACAAGCCACTTTTTAGTGCTGAATAAATTGTTCATTGAAATGTGATTAGGTAAGATTATTTACTATTTTTTTTCTTCGTATAGCTTATTAAGGTGGTTAATTTATTATTTAAACATGCGCTATATCAGAATTTTTTTTGATTTTGTGCAAAGTTAGTGCAAGGCGAGCGCATAACAAAGAAAAAAACATGTTTTTTTCGTTGTTGTGCCGAGCCGCAGCCTAACTTGGCGGAGCAGAGTAGTGCAAGGCGAGCGCATAACAAAGAAAAAAACGCGTTTTTTTCGTTGTTGTGCCGAGCCGCAGCCTAACTTGGCGGAGCAGAGTAGTGTATGGTGAGCGCATGACAAAGTAAAAACGAAAGTTTTTTGACTTTCACTTTGTCATTCGCTTGTCTTGCCGTATCTTTGCGTTGCAATAAATTGTCGAATCAAAATCGTGCAAATGCTCCGCTTGTAATATAAATGAGGGGAGCATGATACACCTTTTAAATATACATTTTTAAATAACTATGGATAATCAACTCGTTGCTCAATGTGAGCAGGTAGCCAAGCAATGGCTGGACTCTGACTGCTATGACGCAGAAACCAAGAAGGCTGTTAAAGCCATGATTGAGTGCACAGATAAAACGGAACTCGTTGACTCGTTCTACAAAACACTTGAATTTGGTACTGGCGGTTTGCGCGGTATCATGGGTCCTGGCACTAACCGCATGAACATTTACACTGTGGGTGCTGCTACACAAGGTCTCTCTAACTACTTGAACCTTTGTTTTAAAGACCGCGACGAAATCAGCGTAGTTGTGGGTCATGACTGCCGTAACAACAGCCGCTTGTTTGCTGAAACAGCTGCGAACATCTTCTCTGCCAACGGCATTAAGGTTTACCTTTTCGAGGATATGCGTCCTACTCCCGAAATGTCGTTTGCCATCCGCCACTTGGGTTGCCAAAGTGGTATTATTTTGACAGCAAGCCACAATCCGAAGGAATATAACGGTTACAAGGCTTACTGGGATGATGGTGCACAGGTGCTTGCTCCGCACGACAACGGCATTATTGCTGAGGTTAACAAGGTGAAGGTTGAGGACATAAAGTTTGAGGGTAACCCCGCACTCATCCAAATTATTGGCAAGGAAATTGATAAGATTTACCTTGAAAAGGTTCACACTTTGAGCATTGACCCTGAGGTTATCAAGCGTCAGAAGGACTTGAAGATTGTTTACACACCATTGCACGGCACGGGTATGATGTTGATTCCCGATTCTTTGAAACTTTGGGGCTTTGAAAATGTACATTGTGTGCCCGAACAGATGGTGAAGGATGGTAACTTCCCCACAGTAAAGAGTCCGAACCCCGAAAATGGTGAAGCTCTCACCATGGCACTCGATTTGGCTAAGCGCATTGATGCTGACATTGTTATGGCATCTGACCCTGATGCCGACCGTGTGGGCATGGCTTGCAAAAACGACAAAGGCGAATGGGTGTTGGTTGATGGTAACCAAACTTGCATGATCTTCCTTTATTACATCATTATGAACCGCAAGGCTCAAGGTAAGATGCAGCCCAACGACTTTATTGTAAAGACTATCGTAACCACTGAGCTTATTAAAGCTATTGCCGACAAGAATAACATCAAGATGTTTGATGGCTACACAGGCTTTAAGTGGATTGCACGCTTTATCCGTATGAACGAGGGTAAATTGCAGTATATTGGTGGTGGCGAAGAAAGCTACGGTTTCTTGGCTGAGGATTTCTGCCGCGATAAGGATGCTGTTTCAGCTTGTTCATTACTTGCTGAGATTTGTGCTTGGGCGAAGGACCAAGGCAAGACTCTTTACGATGTGCTCATGGACATCTACCTTGAATATGGCTTGGCAGTGAACAAGACAATCAACGTTGTTAAGCCTGGTAAGACGGGTGCCGATGAAATTAAGGCAATGATGGAGAACTTCCGCACAAATCGTCCTACTGAAATTGCTGGTTCAAAGGTAATTTGCACAAAGGACTATGAAGCGTTGAAGGAGTATGATGCTGATGGCACTGAAAAGTCGCTCGACCTTAACGACTTCCCTGAAAAGAGCAATGTACTTCAGTGGTATACTGCTGACGGCACAAAGGTGAGTGTTCGTCCTTCGGGTACAGAGCCTAAAATTAAGTTCTATATTGAAGTAAAGGGTCACATGGATTGCCCCAAGTGCTATGTGGGTGCAGTGGCTGAAGCTAACGAGAAGATTGAAGCTGTGCAAAAGAGCCTCGGACTTTAATTAGTAGAATTTTGATCACCTACTAATAAATGGTATGGTAGCAAGCAACAAGCATAATTGGCTTATAGTCCTTATGGCATGTTGCTTGCTACTTTTTTATTTTTCTGAAAAAAGAAGAAGATATGAAAGCCTATTATTTTTTGTTCTGTCAAGATGAGCTGTTGCTTACTGCCGACAATTCAGTGCCTTTAACTAACGAGGTGCCTGTGCGTTTGGAAGCTTGGCAACAATTGCACCATTTGCCCGATTTAGAAGGATATGCATGTTACACGGCTAAATTGGATGCGCCCATTACGGATGCGGGTTGGAAAATGATGCCTTTGCGTGCTTCGTTCGATGTGTTGCCTACTCCTATATATAATAGGGCGGGTAAGGCTCGCGAAATCTTGTATTGGGATCAAAACACAAAATTTTGTGGTGTTTGTGGTGCGCCCATGAAGTTGCACACGGACATATCAAAGCGTTGCACCAACTGTGGCAAGGAGGTTTGGCCCGCCTTGGCTACAGCTATTATTGTGGCAGTGAGTCGTAATAACGATGAAGAGATTTTGTTAGTGCAAAGCAACAAGTTTAAGAAAGACTATTTGGGCTTGGTGGCTGGCTTTGTTGAGACGGGCGAGACGCTCGAGGAGTGCTTGCGTAGAGAGGTGTGGGAGGAAACGCACATCTATGTTAAAAACATTCGTTATTTTGCCTCGCAGCCTTGGCCTTATCCCAGCGGACTCATGGTGGGCTTTACTGCAGAATATGAGGATGGTGAATTACATTTACAACGTTCAGAATTGAATAAGGGGGGATGGTTCAGACGCGACAATATGCCTGCCATTCCTGGCGAAGTTAGTTTGGCACGTCATCTTATTGATTATTGGATGGGGAGAAAAAGTAAGTAATAATTATTACGAACTATTGAGGTATCAAATTGTTACATGCCTTTATTGATGTTTGTAATGCAAGGAACTTTGAAGACAAAAGAACCTTAGCTAACATGTCCGAGTATGTTAACTTAAATCGTCAAGTATGTTAACTTAAATGGCAAAGTAAGTCAACATACTTTTTTTTCGACACTTTAGACTGCTTTTAAAAGAAGTCAGTCCAATCAGTAAAATCAGTATTCAATATTCCCCTTTTTGAGTCTATCAATTAACACGTCCGAGTTAATCAATAGAAAAGGCAAAGTTAATCAATTAACTTGCCCGAGTTAATCAATTGACTTTTTTCGACACTTTAGGCAGTCTTTGGGGAGAAATCGATAAAAACCTTTTTATCCCTTCTTACCCGAAGAAAAAGGTATCAGTTCTATCAGCTAAATCCGTATTTAAACCATTATGGGGAATTTGCAGTTGCCAAATACAACAAATGGGGGTAAAGATTTAAGTATTACAAACTACTGGAACACCAATTTAATGAACTAAGCGTAAAAAAACATGCAGCAACGAGCTTGAAAAAACTCATTGCTGCATGTTTTAGGTTATTCCTGAAGATTAGATTTACAACAGGGTTAGAACTCACTTGTGAAGTGGAACTTGATGTGTTCAAAGTCTTGTTGCGCCATTTGTAACACATAACCTGAGTCGGCAAGGAATACATCGCGACCTTCGCGGTCCTTTGCCATGTATTGGTATTTGCGCTTTTTGAAATTTTCAAGTTCTGCCTCGTTGTCGCTTTCAATCCAACATGCCTTATAAAGGTGTACGGGTTCCCAACGGCATTTGGCATTATATTCGTTTTCGAGACGATACTGAATAACTTCGAATTGTAACTGACCTACGGTACCAATAATTTTGCGACCATTGAACTGGTTGACAAATAACTGCGCTACACCTTCGTCCATCAACTGCTCAATACCCTTGTTGAGCTGTTTGGTCTTCATGGGATCGGCATTTTCAATGTACTTAAACATTTCGGGCGAGAATGAGGGCAGTCCACGGAAGTGTAGTTGTTCGCCTTCGGTTAGTGTGTCGCCTATTTTAAAGATGCCATTGTCGGGCAAACCAACAATGTCGCCAGCCCAAGCCTCGTCGATTGTGCTTTTGCGCTGTGCCATGAATTGCGTGGGCGATGAAAAACGCACGGTTTTACCATTGCGCACGTGTAGATAGGGCTTGTTACGCTCAAAACGTCCTGAGCACACTTTGCAGAAGGCAATGCACGAACGATGGTTAGGGTCGATATTGGCTGTGATTTTAAAGATAAAGCCTGTAAACTTAGGCTCATCAGGACTCACTGTGCGCTCTTCTGCCAAGGTGGGGTGAGGGTAGGGAGCTATCTTTACAAAGCAGTCGAGCAACTCTTTTACACCAAAGTTGTTGAGTGCAGAACCAAAGAACACAGGAGCTACCTCGGCATCTAAGTAGCTTTGATGATCGAAGTCGGGGTATACGCCACTGACGAGTTCCAAGTCATCGCGTAAGCTCTTAGCGTCAGCTTCGCCTACATGCGCTTCAAGCTCGTTGCTGTCAATGTCCACAGCCACCTTTTCGGTCACTTTTTGCTTATCAGCAGCAAAAAGGTTGAGTTGTTGTTCGTAGATGTTATAAACGCCCTTAAAACGTGAGCCTTGGTTAATGGGCCATGAGAGTGGACGCACTTTGATTTGCAATTCTTGTTCAAGTTCATCGAGCAAATCGAAGGGGTCTTTACCTTCGCGGTCCATCTTATTGATAAAGATGATAACGGGTGTTTTGCGCATGCGGCAAACCGTCATCAACTTACGTGTTTGGGTTTCAACACCCTTAGCGCTATCTACCACAATAATGGCAGAGTCTACTGCTGTGAGCGTGCGGAAAGTGTCTTCGGCAAAGTCTTGGTGACCTGGGGTGTCGAGGATGTTAACCTTGTAGCCCTCATAGTCGAACTCCATGACTGAAGTAGTAACAGAAATACCGCGTTGTTTTTCGATTTCCATCCAGTCGGATGTGGCGGTTTTCTTAATCTTATTATTCTTTACGGCACCTGCCACCTGTATCTGACCACCAAAGAGCAAGAGTTTTTCGGTAAGTGTGGTTTTACCAGCATCAGGGTGTGATATGATGGCAAATGTGCGTCGACGTGAAATTTCAGGATTCATTTATGTTTGTTAGGGGTTAAGTCTTTTTGGGGGAATGGGGATTGAAAAAAGTCTATCAATGCAAGGCGGTTTTTTAAGCCACCCTACATTCTTTTACAATTCCTTTATACACTCTTTGAGCGCATCCTCCCACCATCGAATTTCAATGCCGAAGGTCTTTTTAATTTTGCTTTTGTCGAGCACTGAGAAGTGAGGACGTGCTGCAGGAACAGGGTAGTCTTCGGTGTGGATGGGGCTAACTTGGCAGTCGATGCCTTCAAGACGATGAATGGCACGTGTAAAGTCGTACCATGAACAAACACCCTCGTTAGTGAAGTGATAAACTCCTGGCACAATGCCTTTGTCAACAATGTGCATAATGGTGCGTGCTAAGTCGCGTGCATAAGTGGGCGAACCTACTTGGTCGAAGACTACGCCTAAGGCATCGCGCTCTTTGCCCAAACGAATCATGGTTTTTACAAAGTTGTTGCCAAAAGTAGAATAAAGCCACGCGGTGCGAATGACCATAGAACCAGCACATGAGCGGATAACATTTTCTTCGCCAGCCAACTTGGTGCGTCCGTACACGGTTTGCGGATTGGTAGCATCCTCTTCTTTATAAGGAGTGCAACCTTTGCCATCGAACACGTAGTCGGTTGACACTTGAATCATGGTGCCACCCACTGAGGCAACAGCTTCAGCCAAGTAACCTGGTGCCACATTGTTGAGCAAGTTGCAGAGTTCCTCATTCTCCTCAGCCTTGTCTACTGCAGTGAAGGCTGCACAGTTAATGACAATGCCAATGCTATGCTTTTCGATGAATGTGTAAACTGCCTTGCGGTCAGTAATGTCGAGTTCTTCTTTATCGGTGAAGTAGAAGGTGCATTCTTCTTCATATTTTGGGGCGAGCAACTGTATTTCGTTACCCAACTGACCTTTGCAGCCAGTTACAAGTATATGTTTCATTTTTATGTGTGTGTTGTATGCTGATGTTGTTTTTTAATGGCGCTTAAAACTCAATAGGCTCTTTTTTGTCCTTAAAGTAGTAGTCGGATAATTGTCCGAGCAAGGCAGAAACGTCTTTTACAGCTTTTTCGGTGGCTTCGGTGATAGGCTTCTTTTGCAAGCGCAGCAAAACGACTCCGTAGAGCAAGTCGAAGCAAGTTTGCAATTCGGGCTCTTGGGTTGGTTGGTTTGCTTGTGTGTGCTTGCTACGCAATTCCACTACATAGGGCAATACCTTATAATACATTTCACGATAATAAGGGAATTTGCTTGATGCTAAGAGCTGCTGATTGAGCTCGGTGAGTTCTTGCAAAATGTTGCAGCATATTTGCAAGTGTCCACTTTTCATTTTTCCCTCGCTACGCATCATTTCGCAAAGGTCGGCATACCATTTCTCGGTGGCTTGTCGCTTGTCTTCGTCTAATTGAAAACGCGTTACATATTCTTTTGCAATGCGTTCGGCATCACAACCATAAGCTCTTATTAGATCCTCAACCTGCCACATATAAAGTAGATATTCTGCACGATTGGTAACCTTAAGTTTGTCTGCAATAATCATATAATGCTAATAGAGTGAAATTTTAAACAATGTCATGGCTGCATAAATTATGGATGCTGCAAGCACTATGCTACCTATGGTGCGGTTAAGGCGTTGAATGCCTCTCACACCAAACGAACTGCGCATTCTGTCGATTACATAGGTTAATCCAATCCACCATAACATGGCACCTGCAACAATTGACAAATAACCAATGCATTGTCCAAACCAATTACCCGGAATGACAAAGGTGAACATGTTGAACAGGGCAATGAATAAGAAGATGATTAGGGGGTTAGACAAGGTGATAAGAAAGGCGGTTGTAAAATTATGAACCAAGGTACCTTTGCCTCCTGAGGATTTGCGTATGCTCTTTCGGGGATCTGTTCGGAACATGTAGATGCCAAAGATAAAGAGCATAACGCTGCCTAATAGCTTTAGCCAAAAGATGTTCTCTTCATTGTCAATAAAATCCATCACAAACGACATGCCCAAACCTGTCATTAGGGCATAAAAGATGTCGCTCAGTGAGGCTCCTGCTCCTGTAACAATGCCATAAGCACGACCTTTTTGCATGGTGCGCTGAATACACAATATGCCCACGGGGCCCATGGGTGCTGATGCGATGATACCAACCATCAATCCTTTTAATATGAGCAGGAGTGGACTGGCAAACTCTATGAATATATGGTTCATTACTATGCTTTTTCGTATAAATACAAATGCAAAATTACTGAAAACTGATTGAAGTGACAAGAAACATGCTCTTTTTATTTTAGAATGGGATGCTTTTATCAAGAACACAGCTAAGCAAATGTCGAGAAATACTACCAAGTAAATGGAAGCAAAAAGCAGTAGATTGGCAGATTGTGTAAGCGTGGGAAAGGACAAGCTGAAACTTTTAGGTCTTACAATCAACCCTCTATTTTCTTTATCCACTAAAAAATAACATTTCAACCAAAAATATATCATCTGCAAAAAGCAGTTTCCAAAAAATATTGTAATTTTGTCGGCGATAGTTACATTTTTACAATTTTGAAATAATATTACAACTATGGAATTAGATGTAGAAAAGCCTTATGTAATAGGTCTTGATATGGGTGGTACCAACTCTGTTTTTGGTATTGTTGATCAGCGCGGTAACATTAAGTCGCAGACGGTTATTTCAACCAAAGCTTATCCCGATTTCAGAGATTACGTAAAGGCTGCCTACGAGGCACTTCAGCCTGCACTCGACCAAGTAGGCGGTATTCAAAATATTCGTGCCATGGGTATTGGTGCGCCCGATGCCAACTATTATACTGGTAACATTGAAAATGCTGCTAACTTGGCGTGGAAGGGTATTGTGCCTTGCGCTCAGATTTTTGAAGAGGTGTTTGGCATTCCCGTACGCGTTACCAACGATGCCAATGCTGCTGCTATGGGCGAGATGACATATGGCGTAGCTCGCGGTATGAAGAACTTTATCATGATTACCTTGGGTACGGGTGTTGGTTCGGGCATCGTTGTGGATGGTCGTGTGGTTTATGGTAGTGATGGTTTTGCTGGCGAATTAGGTCACTTTGTGATTGACAACAGCGAAAATGCGCGTTCGTGTGGTTGTGGTCGTAAGGGCTGTCTTGAAACTTACACTTCGGCTACTGGTGTGGCACGCACTGCACGTGAGTTCCTTGAGAAGAGTGAGCAACCCAGTTTGTTGCGCGAACTCAATGCGGAGAAGATTACTTCGTTCGACGTGTTTAAGGCTGCTGAAAAGGGTGATGAGTTAGCACTCGACATTTTTAACTACACGGGTGAAATCTTGGGTAAGGCATGTGCCGATTTTGCTACTTTCAACTCTCCCGAAGCTTTTGTGTTCTTCGGTGGTTTGACCAAGGCTGGCGAATACTTGATGAAGCCTCTTCGCAAGGCTTATGAAGACAATGTGCTCTTCCTTTACAAGGGCGAAGGCAAGCAAGCAAAGTTGCTTGTTTCAACGCTAAATGGTAGCGAAGCAGCTGTGCTTGGTGCAAGCGCTTTGGGCTGGGAATAAAAAATATGTGGCATTAGGCTTTATTGCCACACAATTACACGCGCCATGGTTCATCCTCTTTAAGGGGGTGAGCCATGGCGCGTTTTTTACATAAAAGCCTCACGTTCGGAAGTGAAGATATAGGGTCAGCACCCCATCGAGGGGTGCACATCCTTGCCAAACAACAAGCCGAGGCTCCGCATGTCCGGCTGCAAGGATTGTCAACGATTTTAGTGTGGCTTCAACAAAGCTGTCAAGTCTTTTAGGGCACTTAGTCAAGACTTGTCAATTATTACAGTTTATATCACCGAAAAG
>OWJF01001129.1_pt1 | contig 12086 bp, 10 predicted proteins | sample 1732941 | NCBI WGS metagenome assembly OWJF01 (sample SAMN05065770, study PRJEB22554) | human gut metagenome | biome: ENVO:2100002; feature: ENVO:00000062; material: ENVO:00002003 | host: Homo sapiens | place: USA
GATCTACACCTATTAAGTCGTCGGCAGCGTCAGATGTGTATAAGAGACAGATCTAGAACAATGAAGAAACTATTTATCGAAACGTATGGCTGCCAGATGAACGTGGCAGACAGTGAAGTCGTGGCTAGCGTGATGCAGATGGCTGGCTACGAGATTTGCGAGAAAGAAGAAGAGGCTGATGCCATCTTCCTCAATACTTGCAGTGTACGAGAAAACGCTGAGAACAAGATTTACCATCGCCTCGACACCCTACATGCTGAGCAGAAAAAGGGACGCAAGGTGATTCTCGGTGTATTGGGCTGCATGGCTGAGCGAGTAAAGGACGACCTCATCCAAAACCACTACGCCAACTTGGTATGTGGTCCAGACAGTTATCTCAACTTACCAGATATGATAGCGCAGTGCGAAATGGGCACCAATGCCATCAACATCGAGCTATCCAAGACTGAGACTTATCGTGACATCGTACCACAGCGCATCGGTGGCAATCGTGTGAGCGGATTCGTAAGCATCATGCGTGGTTGCAACAACTTCTGCCACTATTGCATCGTGCCTTACACCCGTGGTCGTGAGCGCAGTCGTGACGCTGAGAGTATATTAAGAGAGGTGCGCGACTTGCACGACCGTGGCTTCAAGGAGGTCACCTTGCTCGGTCAGAATGTCAATAGCTATGGTCTCTCTCCATCAGGCAAGCGTGAGGAAGGAAGTGTATCTTTTGCCGAGCTATTGAGAATGGTAGCCGAAGCTGTGCCAGACATGCGTGTGCGCTTCACCACCTCCAACCCAGAGGACATGACCGAGGACATTCTCCACGCCATCGCCGATGAGCCAAACCTCTGCAAGCACATCCACTTCCCAGCACAAAGCGGAAGCAACAAGATATTAAAGCTGATGAACCGCAAATATACCCGTGAGGAATATTTGGAGAAGATTGATGCCATCAAGCGCATCATCCCTGGTTGCGGCATCACCACCGACATCTTCGTAGGTTATCACAACGAAGATGAGGAAGACCATCAGCAGACCCTCTCTTTGGTAAAGGAAGTAGGGTTCGACAGCGCCTTCATGTTCAAGTACTCAGAGCGTCCTGGCACATACGCAGCCAAGCACTTGCCAGACAATGTGCCAGAAGACGTGAAGATAGCACGCCTCAACGAACTCATCAAGTTGCAAACCGAGGTGAGCGCAGAGCAGAACAAGAAGGACGAGGGCAAGGAGTTCACCATCCTCATCGAGAACTTCAGCAAGCGAAGCCGTGAGCAGATGATGGGTCGTACTGAGCAAAACAAGGCTGTTGTCATCGACAAGGGCAACCACCATATCGGTGAGTTTGTAAAGGTTCGCATCACAGGTTCCACCTCTGCCACCCTCTTCGGAGAAGAAATCAAATAAGACGCTTTTAAAGGGATTATCATCCTTTTTCCGCTAATAAGACAAAGAAAACCGCCAAAAATTTGGCGGTTTTCTTTAAAAATGCTATCTTTGCAACCTATGAAGGAATTCTTGCAAGTATTAAGACGTTTTGTCCCTCCATACAAGAAGTATTTGGGACTATCGGTTTTGTTCAATGTCCTCTCGGCGATATTGAACATTTTCTCGTTTGCAGCCTTGATTCCAATCCTGCAAATCTTGTTTCAAGTGGATGGTGGCATTCGTGCCAACGACTACATGACTTGGGATGGCGATTGGGGCACCATCAAGGAGGTAGCCACCAACAATCTGTATTATTATATCCAAGAGTTCATCGTGGCACATAGTGCGTCTGCCGCCCTCCTGGTCATCGGCTTGTTCCTCGCCTTCATGACCTTCCTGAAGACTACGGCTTATTTCCTTTCCTCAGCCACTATCATCCCGATAAGGACTGGTATCGTACGAGACATTCGCAACCAACTTTATCAGAAGATTACTTCCCTCTCTTTGGGGTTCTTCAGCGAGGAGCGAAAGGGTGACATCATAGCTCGCATGAGTGGTGACGTACAAGAGGTGGAGAGTAGCATCATGTCATCCCTCGACATGCTCTTCAAGAATCCCGTCTTGATACTTTTCTATTTCTGCACACTGGTTTTCATCAGTTGGCAGCTCACTCTTTTCACGATTCTTTTCGTGCCACCATTCGGTTGGTTCATGGGACTTGTCGGAAGAAAGTTGAAAGCGCAAAGTATCAGTGCCCAATCCCTTTGGAGCGACACGATGAGCATGGTGGAGGAGACCCTAGGCGGATTGCGCATCATCAAGGCTTTCTGTGCTGAGGACAAGATGAATATGCGTTTCAACCAAGTGAACAGTGAATACCGTGACAATGTTAAGAGAGTGAACATCCGTCAGCAGATGGCACATCCTATGAGCGAGTTCCTCGGCACCATCCTCATCGTCATCGTTTTATGGTTTGGTGGCATCCTAGTATTGGATTATGGTCGTATCGATGGACCTACCATCATCTTCTACTTGGTGATGCTCTATAGTATCATCAACCCATTGAAGGAATTTTCCAGAGCTAGCTACAACATCCCAAAGGGACTTGCCAGCATGGAACGTATCGACAAGATTCTCAAAGCCGAAATTGAGATCAAGGACAAGGAGAACCCTGAGCATATCGCAAGTTTCGAGCACCAGATAGAGTTCCGCCACGTATCGTTCGCTTATACCGACAACAAGACCGACGAACTCATATATGTCCTCAAGGACATCAACCTGATTATCCCTAAGGGAAAGACCGTGGCACTGGTAGGTCAGAGTGGTAGCGGCAAGAGTACAATGGTGGATTTGATACCTCGTTACTATGACGTACAAGAAGGTGAAGTGCTCATCGACGGCATCAACGTGAAAGACCTCGCCGTACACGACCTTCGCCAATTGATAGGTAACGTCAACCAAGAGGCTATTCTTTTCAATGCTTCCTTCAAGGACAACATCCGCTTTGGCAAGACAGATGCCACAGACGAGGAGATTGCCAACGCTGCCAAGATTGCCAATGCCTACGAGTTTATCACCAAGTCGGAAAAAGGCTTCGACACCAATATCGGTGATCGTGGTGGTCGCCTTTCTGGAGGTCAGCGCCAACGTATCAGCATCGCCCGTGCCATCCTGAAGAATCCTCCTATCCTCATCCTCGACGAAGCGACATCCGCACTCGATACCGAGAGTGAGCGACTAGTACAAGACGCCCTCGAAAAGTTGATGAAGACACGTACCACCGTGGCTGTCGCCCATCGCTTGAGCACCATCAAGCACGCAGACGAGATTTGCGTCTTGCATGAGGGTCGAATCGTGGAGCGTGGAAGCCATGACGAATTGATCGCCAAGGATGGATACTACAAGAAGTTGCACGACATGCAGCAAGTATAAAGTCAATTAAGAATTAATAATGCATAATGGTCAAGATTGTTTACGCCTTCTTCTATGCAATATCTCTGCTACCTTTTTGGGCACTCTATTGCATCGCCGACTTTGAATATCTGATGATGTATCATGTCATCAGATATAGAAGAGGTATCGTGCGTAAGAATCTCACCACTTCTTTTCCAGAGAAGAGCGCTACTGAAATCAAGACTATCGAGAAGAAATTCTATCGTTGGTTCTGTGATTACTTCTTCGAGGCAGTCAAGTTGCTCAGTATCAGCGACCAGGAACTACGCCGCCGATTCACCGTCCATAATAGTGAGGAGGTGGAGCAATGCTTCCAAGAGGGGCAGAACGTAGCAGCTATTCTCGGACATTACTGCAACTGGGAGTGGCTATCGTGCGTAGGTATCGAACTGCCTAAGTCACGCAAGATGGGCTTGATCTATCACCCACTCTACAATCATGCTTTCGATGAACTCTTCAAACGCATCCGTTCCCATGAGGAGAATGGCATCCCTGTTCCAAAGAAAGACATCCTTCGCTATCTAGTGGATTACAAGCGCAAGGGCATCCACAGCATCTTCGGCTATATCAGCGACCAAGGTCCCAAATGGGAGAACATCCACCTTTGGCTACCCTTCCTCAATCATCCCGAGACCCCAGTATTTACGGGTGGCGAGAGAATCATGCGAAAGATGAACGATGCCGTATTCTATGTGGAGATGAGCCGTCCGAAGCGAGGTTACTATACAGCTACCTACAAGCTCATCACCCGAGAGCCCAACTCTCTCCCTGAGCACGAGATTACTCGTCGTTTCTTCCAAATGCTCGAAGAGACCATCCGCCAAAACCCACCCTATTACTTGTGGACGCACAACAGATGGAAGAGAACCAAGGAGGAATTTGACAAGTTATATGACATCGTAAATGGCAAAGTTATAGCAAAGAACCATGAGAAGAATTAAGATCAACCCCAAATACGAACATCTAAGGAGTTATATAGAAAGCATCCCTGATGTTTTCGAGCAAGAAGGTTGTGAGATATACAACAAGCGCAACCTCATCAAGGTGCTGACTGCCCCCGATGGCACACAGATAAATGTGAAGCGCTACCATGTGCCTCATGGTCCCAACCGCCTTATCTATTCATGGGGCATCAGGGAGCCCAAGGGAGAGAGAGCCTTCGCCTACCCAATGATACTGAAAGACAAAGGAATCGGAACTCCTGAGCCTATCGCCCTCATCGAAGAAAGGAACCCTCTCTTTTTGTTGGGATATAGCTATCTCATCACCATCCAATGCAACTATGGACATACGCTTTATGAAGTAGGGAACGCACAACCTGGAGAATACGAGAATCTAGCGAAGGCACTCGCCCACTTTGCAGCCAACATACATGATCACAACATTTTGCACAAGGACTTCACACCCGGCAACGTGCTCTGGAAGCAAGACGACGAAGGCTTCCACTTCATGTTGGTGGATATCAACCGCATGAATTTCGGCAAAGTCAGCATCCAGGAAGGTCTCTTCAACCTCAGAAAGTTCTGGGGACCTAAGGATTTCATACGCATCTTGGTGACGGAATATGCCTTGCTTCGAAACACAGACGTAAATAAGGCGGTGAAATATGTGATGAAGAAGCGTGCTAAGTTTTGGACAAAGTATGGCAAAAAGCACGAGATTCCTTTTCAACTAGAATTGTAAGAAAACAAACACGATAACAACAATCATAACCATTATGGAGCAACAACATCGTTTATGTTATATCAGCCGCAACTATTACAACCTAACAGCAGCTGGCAACAAGGCGAAAGCCGACAATGAAGACACCCTCGCCGAGATGGGTGCCATCAACCTGGGATTGCAACGTAGCGTGAGAAATAGTAAGATACTCGCCTTCTTTATAGATTTAGCAGGCATCATCCGCGCTTGTCTGCTGCTCAAGAGGGGCGATACCCTGTTCTTGCAATATCCTGTCAAGAAATACTTTACGTTCTTGTGCAGAATCGCAAAAATGAAAGGAGCCAAGACTATCTCGCTCATCCATGACATCGGTTCGATACGTACCCATCGTCTCACACCCACCCAAGAAGTAAAACGACTATCACATAGTGATTACATCTTGGCTTCCAACACGAAAATGACAGAATGGCTCAAGGCACATGGCATGAAAAAGCCCATGGGAGCATTAGGATTATTTGATTATCGCTCCGCCAACTTCAACCAGCATGATCGCACATTCAATCCACAAAAGATAAAGGTAGCTTATGCCGGAGCCTTACACATCAAGAAGAATCCGTTCTTGATCCAACTGACAGAAGTTCTCAAATCATGGGACTTATATATTTTTGGCAACAAAAACGGCTTGCAGGGATGGAAAGAGAATCCCCGTGTTCACCACCAAGGCTTTATGGCTTCCGATGACTTCATCCATTCAGTGGATGCCGACTTCGGACTGGGATGGGATGGCGACTCCTTGGAGACTTGCTCTGGAGTCTTTGGCGAATATCTCAAATGGAATTCCCCACACAAGGTTTCATTCTATCTCCGCTCCGCCTTACCCGTTATCATCTGGCAAGAAGCGGCAGTGGCTTCCATCATAGAGAAAGAAGGTGCAGGTTTCGCCATCAAAGATCCACAAGAACTGAACGAAAGACTCAAGACCTTGACACCAACGGAATACCACCAGATGAAAGAAAACGCAAAGCGCTTGGCAAAGGAACTCAATTCTGGACATTTCCTTCGCCAAGCACTCCAAGAATATTTCACTTCAGAAGTTTGAAGTACTTATCCAAGACAAGGAGCGAGATGATTTCCTCTCGTTTCTTGTCTTTAAACTGCTCTACATATTCGTGAGCATGGTCGATAATGGCTTGTGCCTCATCAGGATGAGAAGTATAGTAGTCCATTTTTTCTTCCATATCCGATAAGTCTGGTTTCACCTCTATATAATGATAGTTAGGCTTGAGCGCGCCCTCCATGAACCAGGTCTCGCAAGTAGGCTTAGGCATGATAGCAATGGAGTTGGACGACATAATCCATTTCAAGTTACTAGCTACATCATTTCCTTCCAAAGCCAAGACATACTTGAAAGCCAAATGGTCATAGATGGAGATTTTCTCCCCCTTCCACTTAGGTTTAATCAAGTCGATGGTACGCATATCAAAGCGAGGATTGCCAAAATACTGTTCAAAGAACTTCAAACGGATGTCCTTGCCTGCGATTTTTCCACGGAATATCGCCTTGTCTATTTTTTCCGTGAATGGAATCTTATCCTTGACGAAAATAAAATGGCGCACCTTATCCATCTTTAGCAATACAGAATTCTGATTCTTGTCATTCAGTGGGCGGCTCTTCACTATCGTAGGAATACCCTCCACATAGATGATGTCACCTTCCAGCAGATTCCATTTGTTGTTGCCATCAAAAGCCCTGGCATACTCCATTGTATCCAAGAAATACACCTTTTGCTGAGTCATCTTTTGGTCCTTGATGCAAACAGCCTTCTTGTCCCAAAGCGCCTTGTCGAGATGTAGGTTCTCTGCATCCAACTTATTATAATAATCCACCCTTTGCAGAATATAACCATAGTCATCTCTCTTTTTCGCAGCTTCCAAGAGATGCTTTCTTCGCCACATCAGATAGGACGTGGGCAAATGCAAGTTGACATACTCCTTAACATAATACCAAGGCTTACTATTTTTGCCGCTATGAAACTTATATCTCAGCTTTTGTAGGTTCATCATTTTACATGTTAAAAAGTTAATACTGCTACAAAGGTAGCAATTTATCGCATTTTAGACAAGTTTTTCCGACATTTTTTCACTTGCTTTGATAAATTTTCATAAATAAGCCACTCTTACATAGCGACTTTGGGGAATATTTCATATCTTTGTAGTCTTACAAAACAAAAGTGGCAAGAAGAGGATGAACAAAATCACGAGAAGAAGACTTCCTGTAGGCATACAGTCCTTCACAAAAATTCGCGAAGGAGGATATGCATACGTTGATAAAACTGACATAGTATGGCAAATCGTTAACCAAGGCGACCAATATAACTATTTAAGTCGTCCTCGTCGATTTGGCAAGTCTATTCTTGTCGATACACTCCAATGCTATTTAGAGGGAAGAAAAGAACTGTTTGAAGGACTGAAAATCATGCAGCAAGAGAAGGAATGGATAAAATACCCTGTCATCCGACTCGATATGAGCGGAGCTGGAACAACAGCCCAACAGCTCACTTCTTTCTTTGAAGACTCTTTCGAAGAATACGAGAAGAAATATGGCATCATAACTCCTCCAAAGAGTTTATCAAAACGCTTCAAGAATATCATTATGACAGCCCGAGAACAGAGCGGTCAGAAGGTTGCCGTGTTGGTAGATGAATATGACTCCCCTCTGCAGCACTCATGGAAGACACCTCAGCATGAAGAGTGTACCGAGGTGTATCGCACGGTATTTGCCGTTCTCAAGGAAGCTGACGAATATGAAAAGTTCGTGTTTATTACTGGCATCACCAAGTTCACACAGATTTCTCTCTTTTCTGTACTCAACAACTTAACCAACCAAAGTTTCAACCCGCAATGGGCTACCGTCTGTGGTATTACCGAAGAGGAAATCAAGGAAAACTTTATGCCTGAGCTAGAAGGCATGGCACATGACAATGGATGGACTCTACCAGAAACTCATAACAAGCTGAAAAATTACTATGATGGCTATCACTTTAGCAAAGGCAATATGACGGATATCTACAACCCTTTCAGCTTGATCAAAGCCTTATCCAGTGGCAACATTCAAAATTTCTGGGCTTCATCAGGCGCGACAACATTATTGCCCAAATTCGTAGATCACATGGAATTGCGGCTGAAAGACTTCGAGAGCTGTCCTATCATGCCTCTCACCTTGGAAACATCCGATGTCACAGGCGGAGGGCCAGAGTTGTTTCTTTACCAATCTGGCTACCTAACCATCAAGTCATCAGATGAGTTCGGTTACATCTTGGGATTTCCAAACGAAGAAGTAAAACATGCTCTCCACTGGCAGAATCGACATTCTCTGCATCACTCCCCATTATACCTATGTAATAGAGTTGAAACTCACCAAGAACGGAGGTGTTGCCGCTGCCGAGAAGCAGATAAGGGACAACCAATATCTAGAGCCATTCAAGGCTGACAAGACACGACAAGTAGTAGGACTTGCTATCGAGTTGGAAGACTTGGGCAAGGGGTTGCTGGAGTGGAAGAGAGTGGAAGAATGAAGAGTATAAAAGAAATATACTATCACTCGCAAAAATATTAGCAAAAAAATGCAAGATATTCATAGTCATTTCGTTTACTAAATAAAAACATTATGATTCACATAGCTTGTAACATAGACAACAATTACATTATGCAGTGTTGTACTACACTGGAATCCATAATGTATAATAACAAAAACGAGCAAATCACATTTCATATCATCGCTTTTCAACTAAGCGATGAAGCCAAAAATATGATTACAAATGAAGTAAAGAAGTACCATCAAACTGTATTTTTTTATCAATATACTCCAAGTGCCACGTTACCAACATTTACAAGTGCTCACATCTCCCTTGCTGCTTATCTTAGGTTATTTGTTGCAGACATCATACCTGAGAATATCCACAAGATTATCTATCTTGACTGTGACATCATTGTCAATGGAGAAATTAGAGGCTTATGGGACATCAATATTGCAGAATATGCAGTGGCAGCTGTGGAAGATATGTGGAGTGGAAAACCTTGTTATTATGAGCGTTTAAACTATAGTTCAAAATTCACCTATTTCAATTCAGGTGTACTATTAATCAATTTGGATGTTTGGCGTTCAAGCCATATCGGACAAGTTAGCATGGAATATGCCATCAAACATGCAAGTTCACTCATCTTCAACGACCAAGATATTCTGAACGCATTACTTCATGACAAGAAACTACTCATACCATTTAGATGGAATGTGCAAGATGGTTTCTTACGTAGAAAAAGAAGAATACGTCCACAGGCTATACCAGCATTATTGGCAGATTTGAAACATCCTATCATCATACACTATACAGGACATAGAAAGCCTTGGCTATATTTATGCCAAAGCCCTTACCAAGGACTATACCTTAAATATCAAGACATGACTGATTGGAAAGGAATTCGTCCTAAAATTCCCATGTCTTGGAAAATCAAAACTGTCATAGACAAAACTTTATACCTATTCCATTTAAAACTTCAGAAATACGACTATAAAAATTGCGTAAGTTTATGAAACCAGAATTAAGCATTATTGTTCCCGTTTATAACACCGCACGTTATTTAACCCAATGTATAGACTCCATTACCAAGCAAACTTTTAAGAATTGGGAACTTATACTTGTAGATGATGGTTCAGAAGATGGTTCTTCTGAACTATGCGATGAATGGTGTCAAAAAGATGCCAGAATAAAAGTCATCCACAAACAGAATACAGGGCAAGCAGATAGTAGAAACCAAGCGCTTAAGATATGTCAAGGAGCCTATATTGGCTTCGTTGATAGCGATGATTGGATTGATGAGAACATGTATGAAATATTACTTCAAGAGATTAAATCGACAAATTCTGACATTGCTATTTGCACTCATTATGAAGAAAGCAAAAATGATTCTTATGCTAATGTCTCAACCATCAAACGACAGATTATCAATCAAAAAGAAATACAACAACTGATCATTAAGGATAAAATAAAAAGCTATATTTGGCAAATGTTATTCAAGCAAGAACTCTTACAAGAATTCATGCCCGCCAACAAGAACTATGAGGACTATTCCATCTTGCCTCATTGGTTTCACAATGTCAAACAAGTTGTTTACACAAACCAACCTCTTTACCATTATAGACTTCGTAAAAGTAGTATCGTACACAATTTATCACTCAAAAGATATTATGAATTCTTTCAAGCAGAAATTTCAAGATACCATTATTACGTCCATTCTCCCTTCAAGAAGATGGCAAAAAGAATGGTCGCCAAACGAGGCATTAAGGCTGCAAAATACATTTCGAGAAGCAATTCTCTATATACTCAAAAGGAAATAAAGTCATTCATAATAAAAATAACGAAAGATTTAAAAAACATACATAGAAATGGAATGGAGAAACTGAGTTACAAAGAGCGTTTTCTTCTATTTCTCCTACTTCAGCACCCCAACAAATTCATTGCATACCAGCAATTTATGCACAAATTAATATTACACAAACATCGACACATTGATTTATATGAATAATATGAGAAATAAAGTTACTATTATCACGGTCAATTATAACAATCTGGAAGGATTGAAAAGAACAATCCCTTCCGTATTGTCACAAACCTTTCATGACTATGAATATATTGTGATTGACGGTGGTTCGACAGATGGAAGTAAGGAATACATAGAGAGCCAACAACAAGGGCTCACCTATTGGGTAAGCGAAAGAGACAAGGGCATTTATCCTGCCATGAACAAGGGAATCGCCCAAGCTCATGGAGAATATTGTATCTTCATGAATTCTGGAGACCATTTTTTCTCTTCTGTAGCATTAGAACAAGCTGCGCTTGAATTAGACGGAACTGACTTTTGCGTTGGTAAGACTATAGTTATTGATGAACGTCTAGCATATCTCTGTACTCCGCCCCAAAAACTATCATTCAATTTTATTAAAGACAAAGCTTTAATACACCAATCCATTTTCATCAAGACGCAGTTGTTACAGGAACATCCCTACAATGAGAAGCTCAAAATCGTTTCAGATTGGGCTAACATTCTAGAAAGTTGGTGTTTCTACAACAGCACATACAAACCATTGTCACCTATCATATCTGCATACTATAGGGATGGACTCTCGTCTTTAAACGAGGAATTACTCAGCAAGGAAAGACTACAAGTCATCAAAGACTTATTTGGAGAGAATCTCCCTCATGAAAAAATATCCAAGGAAGAAAAAAGAGAAAGACTCGACGACGAGTTTAATTTCAAATTACGCCGTGCCATAGCGCTAGGACCTATAGCACGTGATTGGAAAATCATTCGTAATGGATTTAAATTCTTATGGAGAGACTTATTTTATTAACACAAGCAAAGAATCAATATGAAAATTTTATATGACTACCAAGCCTTTGATATGCAAACACATGGGGGAGTTTCAAGATATTTTTCTGAACTTATAAGTCATTTGCCCCAAAACATCAAGACAGACATCAGTGTCATTGAGACCAATAATATATACTTGAAAGCCCTAGGCAAAGAGCCTGCTGGAACTTTATACAAGAATTTTCTATGGCATAAAGATTCTCCGATAAAGCACTTTATGTACAAGCTATATTACAATGCTAAAAATGGAGCCTTCAGCAAATTGGATCATACACCAGCGATTAATCGTTTTGAATCAATAAAGCTTCTCAAAGAAGGTGACTTCGATTTGTTGCATCCTACATTCTTTGACCCATACTTTCTTCGGTTTATTGGGAACAAGCCGTTTGTCATCACAGTTCATGATATGATACCAGAACTGTTCCCTCAATATTATGCTTGTGATGATATACAAATCATACACAAGAACATCACCATACCACAAGCTGCACACATCATTACTGTGAGCCAACAAACAAAGTTGGATTTATGCCGTGTCATGAATATAAAAGAAGAACAAGTCAGCGTTGTTTATCTTTTACCTTTGCACCCAGGAATCAAGTTAGGATATTTGGTTAATGGGTGTTAAGG
>OWJF01001134.1_pt1 | contig 12057 bp, 9 predicted proteins | sample 1732941 | NCBI WGS metagenome assembly OWJF01 (sample SAMN05065770, study PRJEB22554) | human gut metagenome | biome: ENVO:2100002; feature: ENVO:00000062; material: ENVO:00002003 | host: Homo sapiens | place: USA
CACCTCGGCGGGCACGCCCACGGCCGTGCAGTTGGCGGGCAGGTTGCACAGCACCACGCTGCCCGCGCCGATGCGGGCGTTGTCGCCGATGTACACCGGGCCCAGCACCTTGGTGCCCGCGCCGATGAGCACGTTGTTGCCCAGGGTGGGGTGGCGCTTGCCGGTGTCCTTGCCGGTGCCGCCCAGCGTCACGCCGTGGTAGATGGTGCAGTTGTCGCCGATCTCGGTGGTCTCGCCGAAGACGATGCCCATGCCGTGATCGATGAACAGGCACTTGCCGATCTTTGCGCCGGGGTGGATCTCGATGCCGGTCTTATGACGGCCGTGCTGGCTGACCCAGCGGGCCAAGAAAAAGTGCTTATGCTCATACAGCCAGTGCGCGATGCGGTGGTAGACCAAGATGTGAAAGCCGGGGTACAGCAGAACGACCTCCAGCACGCTGCGTGCGGCGGGGTCCTTGCGCTGGATGTTCCGTGCATCCTCCAATAAACCCATATGGGGAAACCTCCCTTTTTCCAAAACCCCGCCCCTCTTGCGGCGGTACTCTCTTCTGGGTATTATGATAACACATCCAAACTTTAATGTACAGCGTTTTGCTAGGAATTGCGCTCCAAAAATCCGCCTGCCCAGAGGGATTTTGATTTTTCGGTAGAGTAGCTAAAATTTGCCGAGTTCGGAGCGAAACCTTTTTACAAAGAAAAAAGCCCGGAAGCATTGACACATTTCGCGTTTCTATGATAAAATATAACGAAAATAAAACACACGAAAAAAGGAGACGCCGGAATGCTGCCCAAAATGTACGCAAATCTGAAAAAGCAGTTTGCAGCCGTTTTTGCGGTGGGTTCGGTGTTTCCTTTTTTTGTGGTCTGAACTTTTCCCTTTGAGGAAAAGTTCTTTTTTTTGCCCATTGGAGCGCACACCAAACACAGGGAGGGTTTTACCATGCTGCTTGTAAACGCTGTCAACGCAGAGGGCCGGGCCGTTGAGGTCTATGTCCGGGACGGAAAGATCGCGGCCATCGGTCAGGGCTTGGAGGCTCTGGCCGGGGAAAACGAAGTCGTGCTCGACGCCGGGGGGCTGACCATTCTGCCCGCCTTCGTCGATCTGCACTGCCACTGGCGCACGCCGGGGTTCGAATATAAGGAAGACATCGAGACGGGCAGCCGCGCCGCAGCGGCGGGCGGCTACACCTTTGTCAACCTGATGCCCAACACCAAGCCCGTCTGCTCCTCGGCGGCACAGGCGGCCATGGTGGAGCAGAAGGCAGCGGAGGTCGGCCTGTGCGACGTGAACCAGACGGTTTCCATCACCGAGAACTTCGACGGCAAGACGCTGGATCACCTCAAGACCCTGCCCGCCACGGTCAAGTTCATCACCGAGGACGGCCACGGCGTGCAGGACAACGCCACCATGGCGCGGGCCTTCGCCATCTGCACCCAGCGGGACATCACCGTGATGAGCCACGCCGAGGATATGGAGATCAGCCCGTGGGACTACCGGCTGGCCGAGGACATCGAAACGGTCCGCAACTGCTGGCTGAGCGAGTACTACCAGACCAAGCTCCACATGTGCCATGTGTCCACCCGCGGCGCGCTGGACGCCATCCAGATGGCAAAGCTGCGCGGGGCCCCCGTCACCTGTGAGGTGACGCCCCACCACCTGTGGTTCACGAACGACACCTGCGATTACCGCGTCAACCCGCCCATCCGCACGGCGGACGATGTGAGCGCCCTCATCGACGGCATCCGCACCGGCGTGGTGGACGCCATCGCCACTGACCACGCCCCCCACTCTGAGGAGGACAAGCTCAAGGGCATGGCCGGCATGGTGGGCAGCGAAACGGCCTTCGGCGTCTGCTACACCAAGCTCTGCAAGGAGGAGGGTCTGCCGCTGGAACTGCTGGTCCACCTGATGAGCACCCGCCCGGCGGAGATCTTGGGTCTGGCCAAGGGCCGACTGGAGCCGGGCTGCGACGCCGACTTCGTGCTGGTGGATCTGGACACCCCCTACACCGTGGAGAAGGAGAAGCTCCACTCCAAGTCCCACAACTGCCCCTACGACGGTGTGCAGTTGTACGGCAAGGTGTGCGCGACCATCAAGGGCGGCGAGCTGACGTACCAAGCAGACTGACTCCCTCCGGCATCGCTTGCGCCATGCCACCTCCCCCAAAGTGGGAGCTGGACGCGAAGCGGCCTGAGAGGGCGAGGATGCTGACAAAATAGAAATCCAAAATAGAGATAGAAAGCAACGGAGGAACCAAAAATGACGAACATGGATAAACTGTACGAAGCAGTCGAGGCCCGCGGCCCGGTCTGCGTGGGTCTGGATACCGATTTCGGCTACCTGCCTGCGGATTTTGTGGACAGCACCCTGTCCAAGGGCGAGAACATCGTCCGCTTCAACAAGAAGCTCATCGACGCCACCAAGGCCGTTGCGGGCTGCTACAAGGTCCAGATCGCTTACTATGAGTCGCTGGGTCTGGAGGGCCTGAAGGCTTACGCCGACACCCTGAAGGCTGTCCGCGAGGCGGGCGTGCCCGTCATCGCCGACATCAAGCGCGGCGACATCGCCAAGACGGCCGAGATGTACGCTATGGGTCACTTCACCGGCGACTTTGAGGCCGATTTCGTCACGCTGGCTCCCTACATGGGCCTCGACTCCATCAGCCCCTACCTGCCCTACGCCGAGAAGCAGGGCAAGGGCATGTTCGTCCTCTGCCGCACCTCCAACGGCGGTGCCAAGGACTTTGAGTACGAGAAGCTGGCCGACGGCCGCCACGTCTACGATCTGGTGGGCGACAAGCTGAACGCTCTGGGCAAGGACTACATGGGCGAGCACGGCTACTCCTCCATCGGTCTGGTCATCGGCGGCACCCACATCGAGGAGGCCACCGAGATCCGCGCCAAGTATCAGGACAGCTTCTTCCTGATCCCCGGCTACGGCGCACAGGGCGGCAAGGCCGAGGATATCGCCCAGTACCTGACCCGCGGCAACGGCGGCGTGGTCAACTCCAGCCGCGGCATCCTGCTGGCTTACAAGAAGCAGCCCGGCGTCGCCTTCGACGAGGCCGCTTACAACGAGTGCGTGAACATGAAGGAGGCCATTGCCCATGCGTGCAGCCTGCTGTGAGGCCACCGTCCTGAGCCATGAGGTCGTGGCGGGGGACATCCGTCTGCTCCGCGCCCTCTGGCCGGACCGCGAGCATCTGCCCCATGCGGGCCAGTTCTTTACCCTGCGGGCGTGGGGAGCCGACGAAGCACCCTTTCTCTCCCGGCCCATCAGCGTCCATAAGTGGGAGCCGAAGACCCAGACCATCGAGTTCCTGTATCAGGTCATCGGCGAGGGCACCCAGAAGATCGCCCAATTGAAAAAGGGCGACAGCTTCCAGCTGACCGGCCCCATGGGCAACGGCTTTGACATCCCGGCGCTGGTGAAGCAGTACCGGAAGATCGCCGTCGTGGGCGGCGGCATCGGCACCGCGCCGATGTATCAGGTCACCCGCGAGCTGGCGGCAGCGGGCGTCAAACCCGACGTCTTCTTCGGCTTCCGGGATGCGCCCTACTGCATGGAGGAGTACCGCTCCATCGCGAACCTCGTCAAAGTCTCCACCGACACGGGTGCCGTGGGCTTCCACGGCTTCGTGACCCAGCTCTATGACCCGGCGGATTACGACGCGGTCCTCATCTGCGGCCCCACCGTCATGATGAAGAACGCCGCCCGCCTCTGCGCCGAGAAGGGCACCCCCTGCTTCGTCAGCCTCGAAAAGAAGATGGCGTGCGGCATCGGCGCGTGCCTCGGCTGCACCTGCGAGACCAAGGGCGGCGAGGGCAAGAGCGTGTGCAAGAATGGCCCGGTCTTTGATGCAACGGAGGTGTTCTTCTGATGGCAGACCTGAAAACAAACCTGTTGGGCTTTGTGATGAACAGCCCCGTCATCGGCGCGTCCGGCACCGTGGGCTACGGCGTCGAGTACGAGGAGCTGGCCGATTTTTCCAAGATCGGCGGCATCTCCGGCAAGGGCCTGACCCTGCACGGCCAGTACGGCAACAAGGGCGAGCGGCTGTGGGAGACGCCCTCCGGCCTGATCAACAGCATTGGCTTGCAGAACCCCGGCGTTCGGCACTTCATTGATGTGGAGCTGAACGAGATGCTGGAACTTAAGCAGAAATACGGCACGGTGGCCATCGCCAACCTCGGCGGCCACAGCGAGGAAGAGTATGTCGAGGGTGCCGCCCTGCTGAGCGAGAGCGCCGTGGACATCGTGGAGCTGAACATCTCCTGCCCGAACGTCAAGGTGGGCGGCATGGCCTACGGCGTCAAGGCCGAGGCGGCGGGCGAAGTGGTCCGGATGGTCCGCGACGCTTGCAAAAAGCCGCTGATGGTCAAGCTCAGCCCCCAAGCCGAGAACATCCCGGAGATGTGCAAGGCGGTAGAAGCTGCCGGTGCGGACGCCATCAGCCTGACCAACACCTTCCAAGCCTGTGCCATTGATCTGAAAAAGCGCAAGCCGGTCTTCAACAATATCTTCGCGGGCTTGTCCGGCCCGGCGGTGCGGCCCATCGCGCTGCGGATGGTCTGGCAGGCAGTGGGCGCGGTGAACATCCCGGTGGTGGGTCTGGGCGGCATCGCCACCGGCCGCGACGCACTGGAGTTCATCATGGCGGGTGCCACCGCCGTGCAGGTGGGCGCGGCCAACTTCGCGAACCCCCGTGCCATGGAGACCATCGCCGACGAGATGGCCGCATGGATGGATAAGAACGGCGTCAAGACGCTGGACGAGATCCGCGGCTGTGCCCGGAACGCCGGATAAAGCAAGAAATAAACGTATAAAAATGCAAATATTTACGAAATAATAAAATTAAATGAATAAATTTGCGTTTCCATAAAAAGCGTGGTACAATACTGCGTGATAAGTACGAAAAAACACGAACTGTTGAAAAGAGAGGGAGAAGTACAATGAGTGAAGCACTTGAAATTCTGAAGAGCTGTGACGCATTTCTGGAGGGCCATTTCCTGCTCTCCTCCGGCCGCCATTCCAGCGCCTACTGCCAGATGGCTTATTTGCAGCAGTACCCCGATCGCTGCGCCGAGGTCATGAAGGCTGTGGCCGATCAGGTCAAAAAGATGGATGTGGACGTCATCGTCGGCCCGGCCATGGGCGGCATCGTCTACGCCTACGAGCTGGCCCGCCAGACCGGCAAGCGTGCCATCTTCACCGAGCGCGTCGATAACGTGATGACCCTGAAGCGCTTCGCCATCCATCCGGGTGAGAAGTGCCTCATCGCGGAGGACGTGGTGACCACCGGCATCTCCTCTCTGGAGACCAAGCGCGTCATCGAGGAGAACGGCGGCATCTGCGTGGGCATCACCTGCGTGGTGGACCGCACCAAGCCCGAAGCTCCGTCGCCCATCCCCATCGTGGCCAGCGCCCTCAAGCTGGACCTGCCCAACTACGCCCCCGAAGAGTGCCCCATCTGCAAGGAGGGCAAGCTGCCGCTGGTCCATCTGGGCAGCCGCAAGATGAAGCAGGAAGCAAAGCAGACCCTGTAAAGGCCGCGCATCTGTGTTGAAACAAGGAGTACCTATGAACGCTTATCTTCTTTTGGCGAACGGCATGGTCTTTGCGGGCCAGTCGGTTGGCGCAGAGGGCGTCACCGTGGGCGAGGTCGTCTTTGCCACCGGCATGGTGGGCTTTGAAGAGACCCTGACGGACCCCAGCTACTATGGCCAGATCATCACCCAGACCTACCCCCTCATCGGAAACTATGGCATGAACAAGGACGATATGGAGTCCGACCGGATCTGGGCCAAGGGCTACATCGTGCGCGAAGCCTGTACCACCCCCTCCAACTGGCGCTGTGAGGAAACGCTGGACAGCTTCCTGAAGAAAAACGATACCATCGGCATCGAGGGCATCGACACCCGCCACCTGACCCGCATCATCCGGGAAAGCGGCGTCATGAACGGTGCCATCCTGACCACCTTCGACCCCGCCGACCCCGCCAACAAGGCTGAGACGGACAAGCTCTTGGAGACCATCCGCGCCTATGCGGTGACCGACGCCGTCAAGAGCGTGACCTGCGAAAAGCCCGAAGTCTACAACGAAAAGGGCGAGACCCACATCGTGCTGATGCACTATGGCTGCAAGCGGAACATCGTGCGCTGCCTCGTCAAGCGCGGCTGCAAGGTAACGGTCATGCCCGCCTTTGCCACGGCAGAGGAAGTGGCCGCTCTGAACCCGGACGGCATCATGCTCTCCAACGGCCCCGGCGACCCCGCCGAACCGGTGGAGGTCATCGAGAACCTGCGCCGCATCTTTGACCTCGGCATCCCCACCTTCGGCATCTGCCTCGGCCACCAGCTCTCTGCGCTGGCCGCCGGTGCCAAGACCATGAAGCTGAAGTACGGCCACCGCGGCGCCAACCAGCCCGTCACCGATTTCGAGTCCGGCCGCACCTTCATCACCAGCCAGAACCACGGCTACGCGGTGGTGGGGGATGAGCTGCCCGCCGAGATGGGCGAGGTGGCACAGGTGAACGCCAACGACGGCACCTGCGAGGGCATCAAGTACAAGAAGTGGAACTGCTTTACCGTCCAGTTCCACCCGGAAGCAAACGGCGGCCCCAAGGACACCGAGTTCCTGTTTGACCGCTTCCTGAACAACGTCAAAGCTGCAAAAAAGGAGGCACGCTGAAATGCCTAAGGACCCCAGAATCAAAAAGGTACTGGTCATCGGCTCCGGCCCCATCATCATCGGTCAGGCCGCAGAGTTCGACTACTCCGGTACACAGGCGTGCCGCGCGCTGAAGGCAGAGGGCATTGAGACCGTTCTGCTCAACTCCAACCCCGCTACCATCATGACCGACCCGGACGTGGCCGACCATGTTTACATCGAGCCCATGACCCTTGAGGTCGTGGAGCGGATCCTTGAGATCGAAAAGCCGGACTCTGTGCTGCCCAACCTCGGCGGCCAGATGGGCCTGAACCTCTCCATGGAGCTGGCCCGTTCCGGCTACCTCGACCGCACCGGCATCCGTCTGCTGGCCTGTAAGCCGGAGACCATCGACCGCGCCGAGGACCGTGAGCTGTTCAAGGAGACGATGGAAAAGCTGCACCAGCCCATCATCCCCTCCGAGGTGGTGGAGACGCTGCAGGACGCACTGGCTTGTGCCGACCGCATCGGCTACCCGGTCATCGTCCGCCCGGCCTTCACCATGGGCGGCACCGGCGGCGGCATCTGCGAGACCCGCGAAAAGCTGATCGAGATCGGCACCAACGGTCTGCGCCTTTCCCCCATCCATCAGATCTTGGTGGAAAAGTGCATCGCCGGCTGGAAAGAGATCGAGTACGAGGTCATGCGCGACCACAAGGGCAACGTCATCACCGTCTGCAACATGGAGAACCTTGACCCCGTCGGCATCCACACCGGCGACTCGGTGGTCGTGGCTCCTTCCCAGACCCTGACCGACCACGAGTACCAGATGCTGCGCACCGCTGCGCTGGACATCATCACCGAGCTGGGCATCGAGGGCGGCTGCAACTGCCAGTTCGCCCTGAAGCCCGACAGCTTCGATTACGCGGTCATCGAGGTCAACCCCCGTGTGTCCCGCTCCTCCGCGCTGGCCTCCAAGGCCACCGGTTACCCCATCGCCAAGGTGGCCACCAAGATCGCCATCGGTTATACGCTGGACGAGATCACCAACGACGTCACCGGCAAGACCTGCGCCTGCTTCGAGCCCGCGCTGGACTACATCGTGGTCAAGTACCCGAAGTGGCCCTTCGATAAGTTCGTCTACGCCGACAAGTCTCTGGGCACGCAGATGATGGCCACCGGCGAAGTCATGAGCATCGGCAACAGCTTCGAGGCCGCCATGATGAAGGCCGTCTCCTCCATTGAGCTGGGCATGGATACCCTGACCCACAAGCCCTTCGAGGAGCTGACCGATGACGAGATCGTGGCACATCTGCATGTGCAGGATGCCGAGCGCGTCTTCTGCGTCTACGAGGCCCTCAAGCGGGGCATCGATCACCAGACCATCTGGAACATCACCAAGATCGACTGGTGGTTCCTCGATAAGATGCAGCACCTCGCCAACCTCGAAAAGGGTCTGGCCAAGTGCAACGGCACTCTGAGTGTGGAGCAGTACAAGGAAGCCAAGAAGTACGGCTTCCAAGATAAGACCATCAAGCGTCTGGCACAGGTGGACAAGCTCCCCATCGAGAACTACCGCGCCGGTTTCAAGATGGTCGATACCTGCGCTGCCGAGTTCTCGGCCAACACCCCCTACTTCTACTCCACTTACGACGGCGACAACGAGGCCGCCGCGTTCATCGCCGAGAAGGAAGCCCAGAATCCCGAAAAGAAAAAGAAGGTCCTCGTTTTCGGTTCCGGCCCCATCCGCATCGGTCAGGGCATCGAGTTCGACTACTGCTCGGTCCACTGCGTCTGGACGCTGAAAAAGCACGGCTGCGAAGCCATCCTCGTCAACAATAACCCGGAGACCGTCTCCACCGATTTTGACACCGGCGACCGCCTCTACTTCGACCCGCTGAACCCGGAGAGCGTGGACAACATCATCGCCACCGAAAAGCCCGACGCCTGTGTGGTCCAGTTCGGCGGCCAGACCGCCATCAAGCTGGCCAAGCACATGGACGAGATCGGTCTGCCCATTCTGGGCACCCCGGCGGACGCCATCGACGAGGCCGAGGACCGCGAGCGCTTCGACGAGCTGCTGGAGCGCTGCAACATCCCCCGCGCCCCCGGCCGCACCGTTTTCAATCTGGAAGAGGCCCTTGCCGCAGCCGATGAGATCGGTCTGCCCGTCCTGATGCGCCCCTCCTACGTCCTCGGCGGCCAGAACATGATCGTCGCCTACACCAAGGCCGACGTCATCGAGTACATGGGCGTCATCACCGAGCACGTGGATATGGACCACCCCGTTCTGCTGGATAAGTACATCATGGGCACCGAGTGCGAAGTGGACGCCATCTGTGACGGTGAAAACTTCCTGATCCCCGGCGTCATGGAGCAGATCGAGCGCACCGGTGTCCACTCTGGCGACTCCATCTGCGTCTACCCGGCCCAGCACCTGACCAAGGCCGAGATCGATACCATGGTGGATTACACCGGCCGCTTCGCCCGCGAACTGCACGTCACCGGTCTGGTGAACGTCCAGTACGCGGTCTCCAACGGCAAGGTCTATGTCATTGAGGTCAACCCCCGCTCCTCCCGCACCGTGCCTTACATCTCCAAGGTCACCGGCGTGCCGATGGTGGATCTGGCCGTCCGCTGCTGCCTCGGCGAGAAGCTCACCGATATGGGCTACGGCACCGGTCTGCACCCCAATGCGCCTTATGTGGCCGTCAAGGTGCCCGTGTTCAGCTTTGAAAAGCTCCACGGCGTCGATACCCAGTTCGGCCCGGAGATGAAGTCTACCGGCGAGGTGCTGGGCATTGCCCCCAACTTCCACGACGCCCTGCTCAAGGGCCTTATCGGCGCGGGCTACACCTTCAAGACCCCCGGCCCGGCCTCCTGCTGCATCTTCACCGTGAAGGACAGCGACAAGCCGGAATTCGTGGATATCGCGTGGAAGCTCAAGAGCATGGGCTATAAGTTGTACGGCACCTCCGGCACCTGCGCTTGGCTGAACAAGCACATGGTCCCCTGCAACGAGGTGCGCAATATGTCCGGCGAGTCGCCCAACATCGTGGACCTGCTCCAGAGTGGTCTGGTGGATTACGTCTTCTCCACCAGCGCCAAGGGCCGCGACCCCAAGCGCGATTCCGTCCGGCTGCGCCGCAAGGCCGTGGAGCTGAGCATCCCCTGCATCACCGCCGTGGATACCGCCAATGCGCTGGTGGAATGTCTGCGCAGCGAGCATGACCTGAAGAGTATCCCTCTGGTGGATATTGCAACGCTGTATCATAAAAATTGACCGCTTCAATGTAACTCGTGCGCAAAAAGATGCGTTTCGTGCGCAATCCATCGTAATGGAGGGCCGCATTTGTTATAATCAACAACGCAAAATTTGCCAAAAGACGTTACTTTTGGACGTTCCAGGAGGATATCGATAAACATGACTCGTTCCCAGATGATTGAGACTGTGGCACGCAAGACCGGCTTTACCGAAGCGCAGGTCGAGACCACGATGGACGCTTTGTTTGACCAGATCGCTGACTGTCTGCGCGCAGATGAGAAGGTGACCATCGCCGGCTTTGGCCGTTTCGAGATGCGCCCCCGCAAGCCGAAGGCTTACACCAACCCCAAGACCAAGGTCTCCAGCCGTTTGGAGTCCACCTCCATCCCCGGCTTCAAGGCAAGCGGCCGTTTCAAGCAGAAGCTCGAAGCCGGCCGTGCCGCTGACAAGAGCGTCGAAGAGACTGCCTGATTTCCTACATAGGAACTCAAATTCAAGAGCTGTGCTCCCCAAACCGGAGCACGGCTCTTTTTGTTACTGACAAGCGGCGCATTTCATGGTATACTGTAAGAAAATCAGAACGGAACGGAGAAGGAACATGCTGTACAGTGAATTGCAATGCAGCGAAGCGATCCACAAGGCTGTGGAACAGATGGGCTTTGCGGAAATGACTGAGATTCAGGAAAAGACGATTCCCGTCATGCTGGCGGGGCGGGATGTCATCGCCAAGGCCCCCACCGGCACCGGCAAGACCTGCGCCTTCGGCATCCCGGTGGCGGAGCAGATCGACCCGGCCCGGAAAGTGCCGCAGGCGGTCATCATGGCCCCCACCCGTGAGCTGGCCCAGCAGATCGCCGACGAGCTGGCGGCCCTCACGGCCTTTATGCCGGGCGTGGAGGTCGCATGCGTATACGGCGGCGCCAATATGGAAAAACAGGCCAAACGCCTCGCAGAGGGGTGTCAGATCGTGGTGGCGACGCCGGGCCGCCTGATGGACCACTACAAGCACCACAGCATCGACCTCTCCCATGTGACCCAGATCGTCCTCGATGAGGCTGACGAGATGCTGAACATGGGCTTCTATAAGGATGTCCGCCATATCATCGAACTGATGAAGGCCCGCAAGCACCTGTCCATGTTCTCGGCCACCATCAGCCGCGAGGTGATGGACATTGGCTGGCTGTACCAGAAGAACGCCGAGGAGATCACCGTCCAGCCCAAGGAGGAGAGCCAGCCCAAGATCACCCAGTACATGCTGGAGACCTCCGGCCGCAACAAGCTGTCCGATCTGGCCCAGATCATCATCGGCGAACATTATAAGCGGGTCATGGTCTTCTGCGATACGAAGTTCAACACCGCCACGCTGGCCAACCAGCTGGCCCGCCTCGGCTTCTCGGTGGACTGCCTCCACGGCGACCTCTCCCAGAAAGAGCGCAACCAGATCATGCAGAACTTCCGGGACGGCAAGCTGGCCATCCTTGTGGCCACCGATGTGGCTGCCCGCGGCATCGACGTCTCGGATGTGGATGCCGTCATCAACTACGATGTCCCCGGCGACAACGAACATTACACCCACCGGATCGGCCGCACCGGCCGTGCCAAAAAGGAGGGCGTGAGCTATCTGTTCTATGTGCCTGAGGAGAAAAAGCGGGTGCAGGAGCTTCTCCGCCTGACCCGCAACACCGACCTGTGTACCCCGGTCCACTTTGATTTCAACCATGAGCGCATCGTGGTGGAGAAAAAGCAGGACAATGCCGATCGGTTCCAGATCAAGTGCTATTTCTAAAGGAAGAAACTCCCCCAGTCTGCTCCGCAGACAGCCCCCTCAAGGAGGGAGCCTGCCCGTACGGTAAGCCTCCCTCTCTGAGGGAGGTGTCGAGCGAATGCGAGACGAAGGGAGTTCTTTTTTCAAAAAACCATTGACCTTCCCCTTTCTGGAAGGTGTAAGATGGTGCCTGTAAGGAGGCTGCGGAGCCAATGAAGATCAACGAAGTGGAAGCCGCCGTCGGCGTGACCAAAAAGAACATCCGTTTTTACGAGGAAGAGGGGCTTATCAGCCCCAGCCGGGAGCCGGGCAACGGCTACCGCAGCTACTCGCAGGCGGATGTGGAGCGCCTGCGCCGCATCAAGCTGCTGCGTAA
>OWJF01001137.1_pt1 | contig 12018 bp, 17 predicted proteins | sample 1732941 | NCBI WGS metagenome assembly OWJF01 (sample SAMN05065770, study PRJEB22554) | human gut metagenome | biome: ENVO:2100002; feature: ENVO:00000062; material: ENVO:00002003 | host: Homo sapiens | place: USA
TTTTACTATAATCCCATCCGTATTTCTTGGCAAGTATTTTCATAACCTTGTGGAAATGTGTAACTTCTGCTCTTGCTATGTTGCTTTCATTCCACCCTGTTTTGGTTAGATAACTATGCCCCTGTTTAGATACCGTTCTGTTCGCATCCGCAAAAGCCTTTGACGCAACATCTGCTGATACACCCCAACCGCCCTTTGGTCTTTTCACAGAAAACGTGTATGTCGGGGTTACGGCTCGCATTTCTTTTGCATTTACCTTAATGGCAGACCTTATATCATCGCTTGAAAACGAGTTACCTATGCGCCTAATGCCATTTGTGCCAAGTGAGCGAGGGTGATTGTGGGTCAATATACTATTTGCGGGTATCTTCTTAGGGTCAAATACTACCTGTGCGCCCTTGCCTCCTATTGAAGAAACAATATCGCCCTTGGAGTTGAAAACGTGCAATGTTTCATCTTTGTTGCGTCTGTACTTCTGCTCCATGCCGACAATGTTCTTCACCATTTTTGCAGTATATCCCTTTTCTGTTGCTCCTTTGGACCCGCCAGAGCTACCACCCTTACCGCTTGATGTTACGCCTCCGCTGTTCCTACCCATAGCTTATTTCTTTTTAGCGTTGATAAAATCGGTAATGTAGAGCAACCCGTGCTTTCGGCAAAAGTCTTGGATTTCCTCACCACCACCATAGACCACCAAGTTAGGGCGTTCCAATCCGCTTATTTCCTGTGCCACTTGTAGGTCAGACTTCAAACTTTCCATCCAGCCATCCAAACCACGGGTAAAGAAAGCGTTGTACCCCTTTGGTATGCCCATTTTGTTGTAATCAATAAACTTGTGGCTTACATTGAGGTCTGCATACACCTTAATGCCGCACTCTTGGAAATAGCGAGAAAGCCACCGCTTTTTGTAGATAAGCTGAATACCCCACGCTTTAGGCGTTTGGTCGTGGCAACTACAATTCGGCTCAACAATAGCCTTGCATCCGCTTGTGAGTATCTTTATAGGGTCTTTGAACAAAGCCTCGAAACGGTAATCATCCACATAGAAATGATAAGTCGCTACATCCTTGCGTAGTCTGCTGTTTGCACCCCACGGACTAAGTGGCAGCTCAACCTTGCCAGCTTGCATTTCAAGCAACAGGTTAGGTATTTCCATTTCGTTGTCGCTCTCATACAGCACATCCTTGTACATTGAACGATAGAAAGCCTCCTTGTCGTTATTTTCATCGTCAGTATCGCTTTCATCATCTTCTGTGTCGGTGCTATCATCTTCGCTTTCGTCTGCCTGTTCCACCGCTTTTGCAGTTTTCTTGCCCTTTCCCTTTTTCGGCTCTTCATCTTCACTTGGAAAACTCAAACCGATAAAATCAAAGTTCACATCGGCAAATGTCGTTTCCACTTGCAAGGCGTTGTAGTCCCATTCGCCATTATTGATGTTGTCCCTAAGTATGAGGTCAGCCTCTTCTTCGGGTGTTACATCCGTGTAAAGCACGGTTGGCACTTCTGCCACCTTGCACCGCTTGGCTGCTTTCAACCTCTGATTGCCACAAAGGACAATAAACTTACCCTCACGTTCTACAATAGCAAGCGGTCTGTGTTCCCAAAAACCATTGATACGGATTGAATCAACAAGCCTATCCAAGTCTGCTTTGTTGATTGTGCGAGGGTTTTCGGGCAGTGGGTGCAACTCCGACACCTTGCGGAATTTCATAGGCTCACTTTTCATCTGACACCTCGCTTTCTTCATTGTCGGTTGCATTATCCGTGCAATCGGGAATGAGGTTGCCCTCATCCTCAATCACACGGAAACATTTGCGTATGTATTCAGCCAAGCGCACAAGGCGGTAGTGCTTTCTGTATTTCAGAAAGACAAGCCTACTGCCGTCATTGGCATCAACACCCCAACCGTAGAAACGACCTCTATAATCAAGCGGTAGCTTTATTCTGTTGTTGTAGAGATACACGCTATCAGCCACAACCTTTGAGATTGTAGCCGTGCGGTTGTATCTGCCATTAAGGAAAATAACCGCCTTATCGCCCTTTTGGAGCGTTGCTTGTGGCAGCAAAAGAACTGCCTTTGAGCCTATCCATTCCCAACCGCCCAAATACAGGACAGCCAGAACGATTAAAGCCGTTGCTATGCTTAATATTGCCGTTGTCATATCGTTGTAAATTTACTTGGTAAATACCCTTTGCAAAGATACTAATTTTGTGTCTAACAAACACATATTTGAATAAAAATCTGCTTATAAACCATAAACAAGCATTGCTGCATCACGGTTATGCTCATTTGTGCGACCTTGCCACTTTGTTATTGCCTTGAAACTCTCGCCTGTCAGCTTTGTTACATTGCGCTTTGGAGCAACCATTTCATACTTGATGTTAGCCTTGTCTTTACACAGGTCTGAAAGGTAATCATCCCATATACTTGCATCACGCTTAACAGAGCCGACACCTTGCAGTTTCTTTCGCTCTTGCTCACGGCTCATTCTCTCTGTACCGAACCAAGTTCTTTGCCTTGGGTCTTCGACACGCACAACCACTTCAATGCCCGATTGGACGTATTCGTTCACAATCTTCATCGCCTCGTGGATAGCCATTGTTTCAAGCAAGAGAAACTGCCCACCGCCCCATATAGCCACGCCTGTATGCGTTCCCGTGTCTATGCCGATATAAGCCTTTCCAATTATCTTAGCCATTGCCACGTTTGATTTTGATATACTGATTACCTGTATTTACATACTGTAAGGTCATAATGTACATAACCCTGTAAAACACGCCCCGCTACTTTGATAATGTCCTTTTTGAGTTTACGAGGTAAACGAAGAGGCGTATTCCTGTCTTTCTTTCCCATGTTACTTTGCATTTTTATATTCTTTCATTGCCGAGTGCAAGCTGCTTGTGCTGTCAAGCAGCTTAATGAGCCTATCAACATCAACTGTCTTTTCTCCGTCCAGATATGCCCATACGCTACGCAATGCGTCTGCAATGGCTTTAGCTTGCTTACTGTCCTTGAGGGCACTCTGTACCTCTTTGTTGGTTGCCGTTGTCTTGCCGTTTGCTTTTGCAGTTCTTAGAGCTGTCTTCGCTGCCCTTACTTGGTCGTTCTCATGGGCGTATGTGCTGCTAATCTCCCTTGCTGCCTTTGCCGACAATTCACCGTTGGCAATTTTATCTTGTAGGTATTGCGGCAAATCCAACAGTGAGAGGCACTTGCTGATAAATGCGGGCGATTTTTTGAACTTTTCGGCAATCTCAACTTGCGAATAGCCAAATTCTTCTTTGAACCGTCTAAACATTATAGCGCACTCCAATTCAGAGAAACGCTTGCCCTCATTGCGCATCATCTGTTCAATGTAGAGTTGTTCGGTGGTTGCGCCCTTTGGAGCTTTAAGAGCCTTAATGAACGGAATGCTTGCACCCTCACTTATGGCAAGCATGGTCGCACGGTATCTTCTTTCACCATCCACCAGCTTGTATTTCTCCACTCCATCCTCCTTGAATGGAATGACGGTAACGGGGTTAAGCACACCGTTTGCCTTTATCTGTTCTTTGAGTTCGTTCAAATCGAAATCTCTACGCACGTTAAAACCGTCCATAACCACAATGTTACGAGGGTCTATCAGAAACAGGTCTGTGCGTTTTGTTGCGTTCAATTCCATATTAAAATCGTTTTTTGTTAAAATACTATTCCACAAACAAGCAAGTAAACATTGTAAGCCACGTTGTCGCTTGGGTGTTCATTGCAATATTCACCCAATTTTCTTGCCATGTCCCTTACTCTTTCCTTTTCTCTTTTCAGCCTCTGTATTTTCATACCGTATGCCCTTAGAATAAATACTGTTGCCGTTGTTCCCATTCAAGCCGCTTCATTGCCTTCTCAAAGTATTTCGGCAAAATCTCACAGCCTATGAAGTTACGTTTTTCTAAGTAACACGCAATGGCAGTTGAAAAGCTGCCAGCATACGCATCAAAGATTGTATCGCCCTCATTTGAGTGTAACATCAACAAGTGGCGCAATAGGTTGATTGGCTTTTCGGTTTCGTGTAATCTGTTCTTTGCCTGTGGCGGTTGGTCGTGAAAGGTTTTCATTTGCAGTTCATATCCGAGATTGTTGTAAGTAACACCCTTTGAACGGACATAAACTATAAATTCAAGATTGTTGATGTAGCACCCATTCCCCAACGGCATAGGGTTTGGCTTATCCCATACGAGCAAAGTTGCCACATATCCCTTGTTTTCCCACCATGTCATTATTCGCCCGATTTGCTTGTTGGAGCAAAACACGCAAATGTTCACGCCTTTACAGATACGCTCAAACTCGCTAAATACCTTGTCGTAGTCAATACCTTGCGAAACGAAGTAAAGGGAGCTGTTCTTTCGTGATTGAATTTGCTTTCGTGTGCAAAAATCACCATGTGAGCCGCCACCGTTCAAGTCCAAGTCGTAGGGTATATCAGAAAGTATGAAATCAACGCTGTTGTCTGGCATTTCTTTCATCACCTCCATGCAATCGCAATTATAACAAGTGCAATTGCCCAAAATTATGCGGTCACTCTTCATCGTCAAAGTAATCTTGGTTTTCGTCAATGAAATTGTCAAGTGCATCATCGCACCATGTACCCTCGCAAATACTATCGCATCTACGGTCTATCTCGCCATTGCGCCACGGACAGTATTCACAAATTTCTTCACCAAGTATATTTTTGTATTCTTCTCTGCTCATAGTCGTATCTGTTAAATAGGCTAATATCTGAATGGTGTAAAGTGAATAACCATACCCTCGAAAACATTGCTCTTGCAACCACACTTGCCAAAGAAATAATCTACGAAGTCTTCAACGCTCAATCCGTCATTGTTAGCAATGTCTTCTATCGGCACACGCTTGTTGTCAATCCAGCATTGGGGCAGCGCATCGTCAGACGAATATGTCATTGTTATGTGTTGCAGCCCTATCTGGGCAAGCTTCTTTATCTCTCGTTGTTCTGAACGGTACGGTCTTTCCGTCCATTCACGAATGGAAAGTATCTTCTTCCCGCTGTTCACCTCATCACAACGCTTTGCCCATAGCCCTTTTTCATCCATACGGACAGTATGTATCTTGTGGTTGGCATAGAGCAAGTTCGCAAACATTGTCGGTGTTCCAGCCTTGGTATGCTTAACAGGGAACACCCTGTTAAGCATTAGTATTACGTTTTTCTTCATGCGCAAATTGTTTGTCAAACACACATCACGGGTAAAAATAAAAGGCTACTTGCGCCTACTACCCCCGTGTAACTCAATCACGTTGAAACTCTTGAAGCGGTCTATCAGACGGCTTTCAAAGCGTTCTTTCAGTTCAGTAACAGTAAGGTTGCTTGTAATGTGATACCGCTTTCCGTACTGTTGGTATATCTCATAGCGAGCGAAAAGAAACTCATCGGTAATCTGGGTAAGCAGCGTTCCGAAACTCTTTTGCTTTTCTGTTGCAAGTCCGAGGTCATTAAGACATACAGCAAATGGCATAACACCATCGTAGCACTCTTGCGAGCTTGCACCCTTAACCTCATTGTAGGTGTACTTGTCAATGTGTCCATACACCTTGTGGTAATTCATAAGTTGCGTCATACTGATATTGCGAAACATATTCTCGTTATTGGTTACTCTTAGATAGTCAGAGAATATTTGCATTATCATTGTCTTGCCTGTGCCTGGTTCTCCAATAAGCAAGATATTCTTGTGCAACTTATAGTTTTCGTTGGGGAATACGTTTTCTGCTAAAATGCAGTTGTTAAAGTAGTAGGTCAAGAAGCGCAACACCTTAGAGTTGTGTTCATCCACAATAAAGTCTGAAAACTCACGCAGCATATAGTTCTTGCCAATGCTGACAATGAGATTAACGTGCTGTGAATACTCTTTAGGGTCTGTTAGGTCGTATCTAAAACCTTTCAGAATACCCTTTCTGTGTTGGACTGTCAGAGCTTCCGCCCGCTGTTTCGTCAAGTGGAATCGTTCCGCTTGCATATCCTGTATGATTTTCAATGCCTCTTCCTGTGTCTTGGGCAGTTGAAGCTGCTTTCCGTTGAGTACCATATTTAATATATTCTTCGTTATACCTATCAACTACCCAATTAAGGATAGCCTTATAATCTGACTTGTACCGCTTGCCTTTTGAACCTTTGTAGTTATCAAGTATCTCTATCATCCGCTTTGCCGCATCCTCTCCGTGTTCGGCACAGAGCTTTGCGTATTCATCACGGGTAAGTTTGACACATTCGGCATAGTTGTACTTTTTCTTTTTCTCCACCATTTGCTTTTGCTTTTCTGTGAGTGGTGGCGGTGCATCATCGCTACTTGGCTCGTTAGGGAATAACAAAGGCTGTTCTTGTTTAGAAGTAGGCGGTGACTCAATAGGGCTTGGTGTTGCAGCCTTATTCCCTTTTTTCGGTGCTTCGCTAATCCTATGCTTCATCGCATCGCCGCCTTTCTTGCCAGCATTGCGCCTTTTTTCGCTTATATCAGCTTGTTTCACCATGTCAGCGGAATAGTACACGCCTTTGTGGTTTAACGACAGCACACCGCAATCTATGAGTTCCTGTATCGGTTCATCATCAGTACACCCAGACAATGCTACCAACTCGTTAAGCGTATATGGCGCATTGTTGGGCTTTACCAACATTCCACGTTGGGAACTTTCCCACATATAGCAGAGCAAACCGACCCACGCACCCTTAGCCATAAGCGAAAGGGTATTGACACGAGGGTCTGTAAGCCAAGCCCCCGTGTCAAAAGGCATAAGTGAGTGTTTCCGCTTATCTGCCATACCCTTAGTGTTTATGCTTCCATAATGGCAATGTCGGGCGCAATCTCACGGATTTTACCTACAACATCGTCAATGCAACGGTCACGGTACTCATCTGCTACCTCCTTGGCACCAGGCGATACGAGTTGCAAGTACACCTCTCCGTCTGAAAGGTAATGGTCAAACTCCACAACAATAGGTGTCTTCTCCGTACCTTTGAAGATGGCGATATTGACAGTGAAGTCCTTTGGCAGATTGCTTTCCACCTGTGTACGGTACACATCAGCACGACTGCCAGACGGGTCACGCTGCTTCTCAATCTCTGACTTTGCATTTGCAGTGAAGTTCTTGAGGGCAGAAACGAGTTTCATGTTTTCCTCTTTCTTGTCGAACACGGCACGGTTAAGGCGCAAGAACTGTCCGAGCTTTGCGGGAATCCAGCCCATCTTCTCATCGTTGATGTGGAATTTCTCGAAGATTTCAGAGTAAGCAGCCTTGCCTGTGAATGTGGACTTGGTGTAGTTGTCACGCTCGTTGATAGTAAGCGTTATAGTCATTGCCTCACGGTTCACAACAATGTTGGCTTTCTTCTGGTCAATCGTATCAACTCGCTTAACGAGCCAATCAAGCGGTGTAGAAAGCACACCCGAAGCATCAATCTTTTCGGGCTTTTTGAGTTCCAACTGCTGAACCTCTGGTGCAACACCCTCACGCAATACAATCTCAATAGGCTTTTCGCCTGTGTAGTTGCCGATATTAACGGCAATCTTTTCGTTGTTCTTTTCCATTTTTCTTTTGGTTTACTTAGTGAATAAATTAGTTGTCTGTTCCTGTTCTACGCACGAATTGCATAACAGTACGCTGACGTTCTTCTGGGGTAATCGGGCGTTCCTCCAACTTGTAGCCTTCGGGCGAGTAGAATGCAGTCTTTCCCTCGTCCACATCTACAAACTTGAAGCAATCTCCCTTAACGTACTCGCCACGGGCTTTCAGCTCATCAAGGATAAGTCCCCGTCTTTCCAACAGCGGCTTAATGCGTCCCTTATAGTCCGCTCTGATTTCAGCGAGTTTGTCTTCAAGCTCTGACACTTGGATAGACACGTTCTCCAGCTCCTCACGCCTTGCGTTCACTTCGTGCTGCTCAAACTTGCGTGTGTAACTACGCTCTACGATTTGGTCGCAGTTGTCACGCAATAGCTGTTCCCTTTTTTCAACGGGTTCTTCAGCAAACATTAAATCTTGCATAACTTTCTATTTTTGGTTCAACAATTATTTTAAGCGTTCTCCAACTTTGAAATTGTATGCGAGGTATTCTGTCCACAACTCCAAGAACTGTGTTCCAAAATATCTTGCCTTTTCGTATGTATCAAGGCACAAGCGGAAGCCACAGGACGCATCCGAGTTCGAGGAACGACTATCCGTATACGCATACCCCCAGCCCGCATTCGCACCACCATACGCATTAGCAGACAGAAGCAAACCCCTTTCTTCGCTATCCATGCGCTCCACTTCATCTTTGGTATATAAGGCAAACCAAGGATAGTAATAGGTAGATTGCCGTTAGGGTCGGGATAGACCTTAACCTCACCACCCCAAAGAGCCTTGCAAACAAGCTCCAACTTCATAAGGGCGATAATGTGCTTTGGTACTCCAGCATTAGTTAGCGTAACCTCATCAATCTTTTCACCAAGCGCAGTGCAAGCGTCCTCATAGGTCTTGATAGTCTTGTAATCTTTGAGGTTTGGAATGTTAGGGCGAATGTCTGTAACATAAGACCAGAACACAACATCTTCGTCTTCTACAACCTCATTCCAATCCTTATCATCAGATACGAACCGAAAAGACGAAACATTATTTTCGCTGTCAATAAGCATTACGGGAATGACATTATCGCCATATCCTTTGTTGCTTGGTTTCTCGCTTGGCTTTCGCCAGATACTTTTGAGGTATTCTTGCACCTCAACCGTTTTTGTTTCTTTGTTCATCGCTTAACTTTTTGAGTTTCTGAATATTCTTTTTTGTTAATCTCACAGCATTGTAAACCCGTGTGCTTGTATTGTCGGGCAACAACTCTAAAATCATTGGAATGTGTCTTACCAAGTCAGTAACCACATTGTTAGGCACCTGTATCATCGTTAGTTCTCCAATATTTATCGGGGTCGGGTATTTCAATTCCAAGGTATTCACGCCCATACTCCCTTAGCTTTTCGCAATATGTGGAGAATGTCAGAGTGTCCATAGTTGCAGTTGATGTGGGAAACTCCACAATCTCGCCCGTGTGCTTATTCACCACACTATCCTTTGCAAGCATATTCTTGAAGTATTCGTGTACTTGTTCAACACTCACAAACTCCCAACCAGCCTCTAAGAGTGCATCAAGCAGCATAGGGTATATGCAACCCCACAGCCACCCGTTTTGGTCGTTAGAGCGTGGCTTACGCATACGCTTAACCTCAATGCGGTACATTCCATCACATACCTGTGCAAACCATTCGTACAATGGTTGTAGCGTGAATAGTCCTTTTCTTTTTTCCACCAAGACCTTTGCCATATCAGAACTTTGTAATGTCTATGCTAAGATTTGGGGCAGCAGCATACACCACCTTGCCCGTATGTCTTTCGATTTCAGATACAAATTGCAACCTGTCGCTATTGTGGTCTGACAAGTGCAAAAGCACTATGTTATACACATTGGAAAGGTCTATATCAGAGAGTACCGACTTGCACGTTTGCAGTTCCATGTGAGAATTTGGCAAGCGGTCTATTTGCGTTCGAGGCGTTATTCCAGCATTGACAGCTTCAATGAGCTTAGGCATTGAATAGTTGCACTCAATCAAAACGTGGTTAAGATTAGAGAACAAGCTAAGACACTCGCAACTGTCAGTAAGAAACATCACACGCCCACATTCTGGGTGTTCTATGAGGTAGCCCACACAAGGGACATCATGGCAAGCGTTGAACGGCAGCACCTTAAACCGACCGAGTTTGTACCCATGTTTGGGAACAATGGGGACAGAGCGTGAACCCCATACACCCCTTGTTTCCCAAACATCTGGCAAAGCCAATGTGTAAAAGCCATTATCTACCATAGCCTTTATATACTTGGCGTGGTCTTGATGTCGGTGCGTTATCAGACAGCCAACGACTTTTCGGAGATTGTAACCCAAAGCCTTTTTCACGTCTTGGAAGCGTACTCCAGCTTCAAGTATAAGAGCCTCCTTGCCGTTGTCAAGAATGTAACAGTTGCCGCTACTGCTTGAACCTAACACTTTCAACTCCATAGTTCACTTGGTTAATCAAAAGCCTGGGTCTGGCTCTGTTTCCTGTCCGTCTTGCTCATCACATTGTGGCAGTGACTGAACATCTGTAACATCTTCGTACTCCACATCTGCATCGTCAAAGGCTTCGGGAGATTGAGCGACAACAGTAACATCTGGCTTGTCTTCCGTATCGCCTTGCGTGTCGGATGCAATGCCCTCTTGCAATGATACCGTGAGATAGCCATATTTGCCCAAGAGATTGCGTAACACGGTCTTTATCGCCATAGCGTGAAAGTTTCCTTGCCAACCTACTTGTGAGCTGTCAGCATTGACAGGCAGCTTTGCGAGGTTTAGCAGCGTGTCAATAGTAACACCCTTGTTGTATGCTATCGCCTTAGAGTAACGCTTGGCGTGTGCCGCCATATCCTCAACGCTCATATAGAGAGCCTTGTGGTAGCCGTCCACCAACTGAATGTAAGCAAAGTAGCCTACGACATTTTCAGATACCTTACGCCCCTCAACATCAATCTCTCCCGTCAGTTTACATGTGCGCTGTAACTCACCCTCGTACACGACATCAGCGTTAATGATAGCATACTTACCTGTACGCATTGCAAGCTGATACAAGCCCTTGTAGCCTATTTGAAATACAGGCTCGTACTTCTTCACACGGTTGCCTTTCTCGTCAATCACCGTGTTGTAATACGGAATGATGAAAGCCTGTCCCAAAGCCTTGTTGATAGGCAAGTGCAATACCGCTGCTTTCAGTGCTTCTTTCACCACTTGGTTAGGGTCGCACAACTGTAACTTGCCATCCGAACTATACAAGTCTATGAGTGACGCAACGAATGTAGATGCGTTCTTGCTAAGGGCGTTCTTGAACTGTGTCATTACCGAATCAGCGTTAAGCACTCGTTTCAGCGTGTCTAAGTTCTTCGCTTGTGGTTTCTTTGCGACAGCACCGCCCTGTTGTTGCTGCGGTGCAGTCATTGATTTCTGTTCTTCCATATTGATTACTCTATAATGGTTAGCTGTTTATCATTGCTTACCCTCAAGTTCACAATTTGCGAGATAGTAGGAATGATATTGTTAAAGCTCTCTCTGTTGTCAATGAATATCGGTGCAGAAATACCCTTAGTGGCACAAATGGCGTTGATAATATCCAAGCCAGCGTTCACCTTGCCGCAAGCGTTTACATCTGCATAAGGCACACCGTTCACGCTACAATAGCAAGTGATTTTCTCGCCACCGTTCTTCTGGTCTTTGACAAAGGAAAACGAAACGACACTGAACAAGCCGTTGATACGTTGCATGAGAACTTCATCTTTTGACTTCTGAAAGCGTGTATATACATCTTCCCAACGCTCCAAGTCTGCCTTGGCTTGATTGTTGGAGATACGCTTTTCTTCAAGTTCTGCCACCTCTTTGCTGACACGCTCAATCATGGCACGTTTGCCAAGTCGTTTGTTGATGTCGGCAATCTGGGCGTTGATGTTGTTCTTGCTGCTTTGCAGTTCCGACACATCAGCTTGTGGCACCTCAATTTTCAGTTGGTTGTCAATGTCCGCTATGTCATTGCGCAAGGCAATACACTGTTCATCAGACGCAATGGCTTCGTCCGCATTGCCAGCAACGGGGATATGCGCTTTCTTGATTTCGATATTGCCTTTAATTGTAAGGGCTTCGTCTTCAAGTTTGGCAATCAGTCCTGTTAGTTTGGTCTGCTGCTCGACTGCCTTGTCATATTCAGCCTTGTATTGCTTGCCCTTGGTCTGAATGTCCTTTTGTCGCTTTGCCTTGTTTTGTTCAAAGTTTCCACGGAGCTTCGCAATTGCGTTTTCCAAGTTCTCGCCCTTGTAAGGTTCACCACAAGTAGGACACACAAGCACATCGCCATTTGGTTCTGTGAACTGTTCTTTGGCAATGGTCTTGAATCTGTCTCTTATACACATCTCCGAGCCCACGAGACTACGCTGC
>OWJF01001139.1_pt1 | contig 12014 bp, 10 predicted proteins | sample 1732941 | NCBI WGS metagenome assembly OWJF01 (sample SAMN05065770, study PRJEB22554) | human gut metagenome | biome: ENVO:2100002; feature: ENVO:00000062; material: ENVO:00002003 | host: Homo sapiens | place: USA
ATCTGGGAGAAGTCGATGCCCTTGGCCTCGAACATGCCCCGCAGCTCCTCAAATGTCAGCACGAAGTCCACATCGCTGCGGACGGAGCGGCGGCTGGCCTCCAGCTTCTTGGCGGCGCAGGGGCCGATAAAGGCGATGCGGCAGTTGGGGTCCTTCTTTTTCAGCAGCCGCGCCGTCAGCACCATGGGCGTCATGGTCATGGAGATGTAGGGTGCGAAGCCCGGGAACTCCTTCTTGGCCATGACAGACCAGGCGGGGCAGCAGGAGGTCGCCATGAACGGCTGCTTCTCCGGCACGTCCCGCAGGAACTCCTCGGCCTCCTCGATGGCGCACAGGTCGGCGCCGATGGCCACCTCCTCCAGAGAGACAAAGCCCAGCATCTTCATGGCCTCGCGGATCTGGCCCGGAGTCACGTTGTCGCCGAACTGACCCCAGAAGGCCGGCGCGATGATGGCCACCACCTTATCGCCCTTGCGGACGGCGTGAATCAGCTGGAACAGCTGGCCCTTGTCCACGATGGCACCGAAGGGGCAGTTCACCAGACACATGCCGCAGTTCACGCACTTGTCGTAGTCGATGTCCGCCCGTCCGTACTCATCCTGTCCGATGGCGTGCATGCCGCAGGCCTCCTGACAGGGGCGGGTGAACTTGATAATGGCCTGATAGGAGCAGGCTTCCTTGCACTTGCCGCATTTGATGCACTTATCCTGGTCGATGACGGCCTGACCCCGCTCCGTGGAGATGGCCCCCTTGGGGCAGGCGTGCTGACAGTGCCTCGCCAAACAGCCCTGGCATGCGCTGGTCACCTCGTAGTGGGTGGGCGCGCAGGCATTGCAGGCGTACTTGATGACGTTGATCAGCGGGGGATCGTAGTACTTCGCGGCAATGGCACTCTCCTCCACGCCGTCGGACAGCACCGAGTGCTCCGTCACCGGCCGCAGCGGCAGGCCCATAGCCAGCCGGATGCGCTCACCCACGATGGCCCGCTCCAGAAATACGGACTCCCGCTGCCGCCCCACCTCGCCGGGCACGATCTCATAGGGCAGCTTCTCCATGCGCGTGTAGTCTCCACCCTCATAGGCCAGCTTCGCCACCTCGGCAAAGACCCGCTTGCGGATGTCCGCAACACCGCACTTGATATTTCTCATTCTTTTTTGTCCTCCCAAAATCCACCCTAAAGGGGTTCTATACCAATTGTGTATTATACCTGCTCCCCCCATAAAAAGGCAATATCTTTCGTAAGGAATTTTTTTCACCCTCATAGGTGAATTCTCTTGCAACCTGCACAATCCCCCTATATAAAGCCGCTATTCCCCCATTATATCCGCAAATATTCCGTAAAAAATACACGAAAAATCCGCATCATACTTATAGGAGAAATATTTTTCCCCAGAGTAAAATCGCTGCATGTTTTCTCTTATACACGTCCCCGCAGCGCTTCCTCCAGCTTCCCCAGTGCCTTCTTCTCGATCCGCGATACATAGCTCCGGCTGATGCCGTACAGAGCCGCCACCTGCTTCTGGGTCTGGGGCAGTCGTCCGTCCAGTCCGTAGCGCCGCCGGATGATGTCGGCCTCCCGCTCCGTCAGCACCTCCGCCACCAGCCGCCGGATGAGCTTGCGGTTCTCCTTGTCCTGCAGCTCCTCCAGCATGGTGTCCTCCTCGCCCACCACATCGCTGAGGTACAGGGCATCTCCCTCCGGCCCCGTCTCGATGGTGTCCGACAGCGACACCTCCCCCTGCAGCTTCCGCTGCGCCCGGAAGTGCATCAGTATCTCATTCGCTATCCTCTCCCAACGGATACATCGGTTGGTCAATGGGCGGCAAATCCGCCTCTCCATCCTCTGCAAAAAGGTAAACATAGGCGTTTTTGCCGTCCCAGACCACCTTTTTGACGATGGCGCGCAGCAGGCGGCGTTTTTCCTCCAGCGTGGCAGAATCCACCGCGCTGGCAAAGGATTCGATCATTTCCTGATGGAAGGCGAACTCCTGATGGAGCATCCGGCTCTGTTCAGTGAGGGCTTCCATCTCGGCAAGGCGCAGCTGCTGGGTCTCGCTCTCCTGATGGAGTGCGTCAATCTGCTCCATGACGTACTTCGCGGAGGTGTCGCTGGCAACGGACAGGGACTCCACCAGCCGCTTGATGCGCTCTTCCGTCTCGGTGTGCTTTTCTCGGAGCAGCGCCAGCTCTGCGTCGTAGCCCTCCTTGCTGCCGCTGATAACCTTCTTGGTCTGCGCCAGTAGTTTGGAGAGTGTCTCCTTGTCGGCGGACAGCTTGCGGATCTCCTCGATGATCTTGGCATCCAGTGTGTTGCCGTTGCAGTTTTTCATAGAGCAGACCGTGCCGTGGCTGCGCTCCTTGGTGGAGCACATGTAGGTGTAGATCAGCTCACCGTCCGCCGTGCGGCGGTTGGTCAGCTTCGGGCGCATGTAATCGCCGCATTCGCCGCACCGTAAAAGGCCGGACAGCAGCGCCACATTGCTGCGCGGTCTGCGGTAGCTCTTGGATTTGTTGACGTCCAGCATGGCCTGCACCCGCACCCAATCGCTGCCCGCGATGATGCCCGGATGCTTACCCACCGCCACGATCCATTCCTCCATGGGACGGATCTGGTTTGCCTTGCCGGGGCGCTGGAGGGTGCGGTTATATGCCATGACGCCGTGCTCGCCGTCGAATTCTGCGCGTTCGGCAAACAGGTCAACATTGTTTTCTTTCAGATACTGATACGCCGTCTCGTCGGCAATCATGTAGACCGGGTTCGTGAGAATGCCGCGGATGGCAAAGCGGGTGAACTGCTTGCCGCGCTTCGTGACGCAGCGGTGCTCCAGCAGGTACTGATCGGTCTTGCTGAGAGAGCCGGTTTCCATGAACACCTCGAAGATCGTCTTGACCAGCTGGATTTCCTCCGGGATGGGCTTGAGCTTGCAGGCCTTCTTCACCTTGCCGTCCACCGTCACGCTGGACAGGCTTTCCGAGGCGTAGCCCGTGGGCGTTGTGCCGCCCAGCCAGCGCCCGGTCTTGGACAGCTCGTGCATATTGTCCCGGATGCGCTCGGCGATGGTCTCCCGCTCCAGCTGGGAGAACACGGACGCAATGTACATCATGGCGCGGCCCATGGGCGAGGACGTGTCGAACTGCTCGCGGATGGAGATGAAGTCGATGTGCCGGTCGCCCAGATCCTCGATGAGCTTGGCAAAGTCGCCGATGTTGCGGCTGATGCGGTCGAGGCGGTAGACCACAATGGCGGCAAAGGCGATCTTCAGGGAGTCCTTCATCATTTTCTTGAACTGCGGGCGCTCCAGATTGCCGCCGGAAAAGCCCTCGTCCTCGTAGACCAGCACGTTTTCCGCCGCTTCCTCGCCAAAGTGCATGGCGATGTACTGGCGGCACAGCTCGATCTGGTTCTCGATGCTCTCGCCCTTGCCGGTGAACTTGGACTTGCGGGAGTAGATGACGTATTGCTTCGCCTGCGGCTTGCCCTTCATTTTCATAACGGCACCTCACGTCGTTTCGTAAGCTTGATAGAGAACACGGCCGAAGCCTTGCATCTCCAGCGGGGCGATGATAAAATTCCGCCTTGTTCATTATTATCGCAAAAGCAAATAATGTTTGCGCAAAATTTCCGTTCTTAACAGAGACTTTAACTCTTTTGTACTATGATGGCAGCAGAAAACAGGAAGGGTGATGAAAATTGAACCACGGAAAAAAGGCGGCGCAAGTCACGCTGCTGCTGGCGGGAGCCGCCATGCTGTGCTTCGGCGTCTGGCGGGGCGAGGCGGCGTCGGTACTGAGCAAGGCCATCAAATTATGTCTGGAGTGTGTGGGCATTGGGTAAGAAGTTTTCAAATGTATCACAGGCCCTGTCCCGCCTTCGGGGCTGGATACAGGCGGGGGCAGCCCTATTGACCAACCTGCACCTGCCGAATTTCCTCAAGGGCGGACTGTATCAGGGTGCGGGGAAAACCGTCTGTGTGCCGGGGCTGAACTGCTATTCCTGTCCGGCGGCTTCCGGCGCCTGCCCCATCGGAGCGTTTCAGGCAGTGGTAGGCTCGTCCAAATTCAGCTTTTCCTATTACATCACAGGTTTTCTCATTCTGCTGGGAGTTCTGCTGGGGCGCTTTATTTGCGGCTTTCTGTGTCCCTTCGGCTGGTTTCAGGAGCTGCTGCATAAGATCCCCACAAAGAAGCTCTCCACAAAGAAGCTGAAGCCCTTGACATACCTGAAGTACGCCGTTCTGCTGGTGATGGTCTTTCTGCTGCCGGCATTCCTTGTGAACGACGTGGGCATGGGCGACCCCTTCTTCTGCAAGTACCTCTGCCCCCAGGGCGTGCTGGAGGGCGCCATTCCGCTGTCCCTTGCCAATTCCGGCATCCGGGCGGCGCTGGGCAGCCTGTTTACCTGGAAATTCAGTATTCTGCTGGCAGTGATCGTACTGAGCATCGTATTTTACCGGCCCTTCTGCAAGTGGCTGTGCCCGCTGGGTGCGTTTTACGCGCTGTTCAACAGGGTATCTCTGTTCCAGATGAAGGTAGACAGGAGCAAATGCGTCTCCTGCGGGAAATGCGCCAAGGCCTGCAAAATGGATGTGGACGTGACAAAGACGCCCAACCATACCGAGTGCATCCGTTGCGGGATGTGCGTCCGCGCCTGTCCCACCAGTGCCGTCAGCTTCCGCTACGGCTTTGGAGACGGTAAAAAAGAACCTGCAAATGAATTAAAAACGGAGGAAACAAAATGAACGCAAAGAAAATCATCACACTGCTGCTGGCGCTGGTGCTGGCCGCCGGTACGGTCGCCTGCGGCGCGAAGCAAGCGGAGGGGAATGAGGACACGGACAAGGAGCCGCAGACCGCCGAGGAGGCGGCAGCGCTGTACGATGAGCTGATGGCACAGGAGAACGCCATCCAGGCAGAGAACACCGAGCTGTGGGAGAAGATCTTTCTGTCCGCCGACAAGGGCATGGCCACGATGGAGAACGGCAAAAACTACGGCGAATTTCTGCTGAGCACCATTGAAGCCGCCAAGGAGCAGTTCACCGACGAGGAGTACGAGCTGCTGAAGGAAAAAGCCACGGAAATCAAAAATATCGAGGACCGGCTGGCTGCATTGGAGGAAAAATTCCCCAGCTTATCTGGGACGCCCGCAGAGGATGGCGGCATGAGCGTACCGGCGGGCAGCGACATGACCACGCCGCCCGATGACGGCAGCACCGCGCAGAAGTTCCCCGCCTTTACCGGCAAGGATCTGGACGGAAACGATGTGGACAGCAGCACTCTGTTTTCCGGCAACGCCGTCACCGTTGTGAATTTTTGGTTTACCACCTGCAATCCCTGCGTAGGAGAGCTTGGTGAGTTGGATGCCCTGAACAAGGAGCTTGCGGAGAAGGGCGGCGCCCTCATCGGCGTCAACACCTTCACGCTGGACGGCGATGAGTCAGCGATCGCGGAGGCGAAGGATGTGCTTGCCAAGAAGGGCGCGACCTATCAGAACGTGTATTTTGCTTCCGATGGAGAGGCAGGCAAGTTCACCGCCAACATCTTTGCATACCCCACCACCTATGTGGTTGACCGCAACGGCAATATCGTGGGCGATCCCATCGTGGGTGCTGTTACGGAAAAGAATCAGGCGGAGGCGCTGCAAGCCCAAATCGACAAGGCGCTGGCCGCCGATAGGGGCTGACAAACAAAGGTATCTCCGCAAGGAGGAATACGCGCCATAAGGCGGCGGACATCACCTGTCCGCCGCCTTATGGCTATTTAATATATAGCATAAAACGCCGCCCGCCGCAACTCTTTCCTGCCGGGCGGGAAAGGAAGCGGAGGACGCTCCTGAGAGCGTCCTCCCGCAGCAGGCCCGTCAAGATATCCTTTATGGCAGCGGGAGGCTCGCTCCTTACGCAAGAGGCGGGGCATCATGACGCAGAGGCGAACTCATAGCTCGCCCTTTTCCTTCCGCGCCATAAGCCAGACTGTCATGTCCCGCAAAGTCTCCCCCACGGGGCGCGGCTGATACGCGAAGCATTCCGATGCGGCGGCATGGCTGAATTGCCCGTTTGAGGCGAGGACCGTAACGGAATAGGGGGTGAAAAACAACGGCTTTCGATCCTTCAGACTCCGGCGTTCGCAGTATGGAGCTGCCAACCTTGCAAGGCCCAATGGCAGACAGACGGGGCGATATTTCAGCTTTGCGGCCTTTCCGACAAGCTGAAGCATCTTACGGATCGTAATGTAGTGGCCGGACAGGATGTAGCCCTTGCCGGGCTCTCCGCTTTCGGAACAGGCCAGAATGCCTTTTGCAACGTCCCGTACATCCACGAAGTCATACCCACCGCGAACGGCAAAGGGCAGCCTTCCGGCCAGGAAAGACCTTACCATGGAAGTAAAACTCCCTCCCTGTACGTCACCCGGTCCGATGATGCCGGAGGGAAAGACAATGCCGGCATTCAGCCCACGCTCCGCCGCGGCAAAGACCAGTTCGGTTGCGGCCGCCTTGCTCTTTGCGTAATCGCCGTCTACAAGACCCGGGGAGAAGTCAGCGCTTTCCGTGATAACGCAGCCCTCCGGTTTTTCCGGTATGGCATGGACGGAGCTGACATAAATGAATCTTCCCACATCGTGCTCCATGCATTGCCGGAGGATCCTCCATGTGCCGCCCACATTGACCTGATAGAGCTTCGGGCCGGGTCTGGACGCGACGGAGATAATGCCTGCGCAGTGGATCACACAGGTACGGCTGTCGGCGTCCGCAAAGAAGTCCGCAAGAGAGCTTTTATCACACACATCGCCGGCGACGGTACGGACCTCCTTCGGGAGCAGGCTGATATAGGGGTCGTTATGCAGCACAAGCGCACGCACCTGAGCATCGTGGCGTACCAGCTCCGCCGCAACGGCTCTGCCGAGGAAGCCGGTAGCGCCTGTAATTAGGTATTTATCAAACATTCAAAAAGCCTCCTCTCAAAATAATTGCACAAGTGTTGATTATCTTTCACAAGTATAGTATACTTGAAGTGAAAAACAGAAACAATCAGCACTTACTGCACAGCTGAAATTAAATCAACACAGCCCGCCGGTGTGTTGAGGAACGTGATGATCTTTTTGAGGGAGATTTCCGGATGGCGAAACTGGATGCGAGGAAACGCTATACGCAGATGATACTCAAGCAGTCTTTTTTGAAGCTGCTGAAGGAGAAACCGGTCAATAAAATCACAGTAAAGGAACTCTGCGAACTATCCCAGATCAACCGGGCTACTTTCTATACCCATTACAGTGACTGCTTTGCACTGCTGGAGAGCATTGAGAATGAGCTCATTGATGAGTTTGAGAAATCCCTCCGATATGTTAATTCCTTTGATGTGGCGGCTCTGATCGAAGCCCTCTATGCCATGGTCGATCAAAATCAGGAAGCCTGCCGGACACTCATTCTGGGGAATACCAGTTCGGCTGTCATTGCGAAAATGATCGCTCTGGCAAAACCGGGCAGCCTTGCTTATTGGCACAGGGAATTGCCGAAGGCCAGTGAAACCGAGTTGGAGATGATGTATACGCATCTTTCCAACGGGTTGATGCATGTTATTGTAGAGGGCTACGACAAGTACAGCAAGGAGGAGATGATCCGCTTCGTCAGTCAGGTAGCGAAGGTTAGTCTTTTGCTGTTCCGATAAAAGAAGGCGTGCAGGAAGAAAATCCTCAAGATCGCTTCATTCTGGACACGGAAAAGAGCGCAGCATCAGCTCAGCCGCCATCCGCCCGCTATGGAGCGCCTTTGTCTGGGCCTCGGAGGGCGAAATTAAAAAGGGAGGGCAACAAGCAAATGGTAAGAACAGAATTCCGAGCGGTACTTTGTAATGATCCATATGAGATACAGCTCATGCAGAACCTCTATGATTCCGCTGTAAAGCAGCTGTCACTGAAATTTGAAATACTGAACAATGAGTTCAAGGTGCTCTATGCAAGAAACCCCATCCACCACATTGAAGGACGCGTAAAGTCTGTGGAAAGCCTTGCGGCCAAGCTGCTGAATAAAGGGCTGCCGCTGACCATTGAGGCAGCGCGGGAGCACATCAATGATATCGCCGGTGTCAGGGTAGTGTGCAGTTATATCGACGATGTGTACCGGGTGGCGGAGATGCTGGAGCGGCAAAAGGATGTCAAGATCATCAAAAGGCAAGACTATATCCGCACACCAAACTATAACGGATACCGCTCATTACATCTGGATATCCGGGTACCGGTGTATCTGTCAGACAGGACGGAGCTGGTAACTGCGGAAATTCAGATCCGCACGATCGCTATGGACTTTTGGGCCAGTTTAGAGCACGATATCCGGTATAAGGTTGATAAGACAAAGCTGCCGGAGGGCATCAACGAGGAGATGCTTGCATGCGCGGGCAAGATCGCCGAAATTGACCGGCAGATGCAGGAGATGTATCGGAGGATCAAATCCGCGCAGGGAAATACGGATTGTTAGGGGATATCAAATCCTTCATAAACGGCATATTCAAAAGGCGCTGCGCCTTTTCACCGCAGTACGGGGCGTGATGATATCCGGGAACACCGCCTTCAACGGCGGCCGCTCCGCCGGAAGCAGAAACCGGGATAATATCTCCGGATAAAAGTATATGAAAAAGAGAGGATGGTGCAGCTGCACCATCCTCTCTTTTCCGGCTCATATCCGCATCTTTTTCAGAAAGCGATTTCTCCTGACATTATTCCGCCGCATAGATGACCGGATCAAGTATCCCGGTTTGCACATAGTATTTGGGACATTTGACATGCGCAATGTGCGAAGCGTCTACATATACGCCCGAAATCGCGCATAAAGTGAACCATCAAACTCTCCGGGAAGAGGGACAGCGATGGAAGTATTTCTGATTTTTCCCAAATCACCGCAGGCAAAGCAGGAGCTTGCACGGGAGCTGGCAAAGTTCCAGTCCGGTCAGGTGCTGAAAAATGTCCGGAAGCTGCCCTGCTCCACGGAGCAGAAGCTGGAACTGGTAGACGCCGCCGTGAAGCACCTGAAAGCGCAGAAGTAATACATAGACCATTTTGCCCCAAAAGGTTCATGGCTTTTCCGCCACCTCAACCGCCATTTGTTCCGCTGTGAGAGGATAGCATTTTCGATGCACCGGCTCGCATACGTAGCCAACCGGATACCCTTGTCGGCGCGGAACGTGTTCACCGCCTTGATGAGCCCGATGGTACCGATAGAGATCAGATCCTCCTGGTCATCCGCCTGGGTGTAGTACTTTTTCATAATGTGCGCCACCAGCCGCAGGTTGTGCTCCACCAGCAGGTTCCGTGCCTCCATGTCTCCCTCGGCGCACCGCCGCAGGTACTCCCGCTCCTGGGCGGCAGTCAATGGCTTGGGGAAGGACCCCGTGCCGCCGGACAGGTGCAGCGACAGGAACAGGCTGTTGCACAGCAGCAGCAAAAATGCAGAGATCATACACGCATACCTCCCTTTTCCATGAGCGTATGCCCCTGCGGCAAGTCCCTATGCCAACAGCGGCCGCCCCCCTGAATGGAGAGCGGCCGCGCCGTCTGTTATTCGCTTTCCCGCTGGGGGTGATAGGTGCTGACTATGGCCGCCACCCGCTCCTCGATGTCGCCGCAGTTGGCCTCCGCCGCCTCCTTCAGCGCCGTGAGCCCGTCGAAAAACGTCTCGTACCGGAACGGCACCGGCTTTCCGATGTGGATGAGGTCGTTGGCCGTTTTCTCCAGTCCCTCCTCCGCCATCAGCTTCTCCTCGTACAGCTTCTCCCCCGGCCGCAGGCCGATGTATTCGATGCGGATGTCCTCGTCCGGCCGCAGGCCCGACAGGCGGATAAGGTTCCGCGCCAGCGTGTCGATCTTCACCGGCTCGCCCATGTCCAGCACGAAGATCTCGCCGCCCTTGGCATAGACCCCCGCCTGCAGTACCAGGCTCACCGCCTCGGGAATGGTCATAAAGTACCGGATGATGTCGGGGTGCGTCACCGTCACCGGCCCGCCGGTCTCGATCTGCCGCTTGAACAGCGGCACCACCGAGCCGTTGCTGCCCAGCACGTTGCCGAACCTCACCGCCACGAACCGCGTGCCTCCCTGCATGTCGCTGTGGGACTCCTCGCCCCGCCCCAGCTCCGGCAGCAGGCCGTACTCGCCGGTGCAGCTGACCCGATCCATGGCCTGCACCACCATCTCGCACAGCCGCTTGCTGGCGCCCATAATGTTGGTGGGGTTCACTGCCTTGTCCGTGCTGATGAGCACAAACCGCCGCGCCCCGTACTTCAGGGCCGCGAACGCCGTCTTATACGTGCCCAGCACATTGTTTTTGATGGCCTCGTTGGGGCTGCCCTCCATCAGCGGCACGTGCTTGTGTGCCGCCGCGTGGAACACCACCTCCGGCCTGTACTCCTGAAACACCGCCTGAATACGCCTGCTGTCCCGCACGGAGCCGATGAGCACCGTCAGCTCCAGCGCCGGATACTTCCGCCGCAGCTCCTGCTGAATGGCGTAGGCGTTGTTCTCGTAGATGTCGAAGATCATAAGCCGCTTGGGGTCATGGGCCGCGATCTGCCGGCACAGCTCGCTGCCGATGCTGCCGCCGCCTGTCACCAGGATGGTCCTGCCCTGTATCTGGGCGAAGATCTCCCCCATCTCCACGGAGATGGGCGGCCGCCCCAGCAGGTCCTCCACCGCCACCGGCCGCAGCTTGTTCAAGGACACCTCGCCGTTGGCCAGCTGGTACAGCGCCGGCAGCGTCTTGAGCCGGCACCCCGTCTCGCTGCACAGCGTCAGCAGCCTGCCCCTCTCCTGCATGGACAGGGTAGGGATGGCGATGAGGATCTGGTCCACGCCGTAGCGCTCCGCCGTCTCCGCAATGACCTCGCGGCCGCCTACCACCGGCACGCCGTCGATGGTGCGGCCCCACTTGTTGGGATCGTCGTCGATGATGCAGCGGGGCACGGCGTCCGCCGCCTCGCTGGTTTTCAGCTCCCGCAGCACCGCCTGTCCCGCGGCGCCCGCCCCGATGATCATGGCGTTGTGTACTGCCCTGGCGTTTTTCCGCCGGCTGGCGGACAGCAGCCGGATGAACCGATAGGCGAACCGGATGGCCGTCACCATCAGGAACTGTCCCAGCGCGCCGATGACGTAGTAGGCCACCGGCATCCGGCACACGAAGGCGTTCATGCCCACCCAGTGGAACACGCAGGTAATAACCGTGGCTCCCAGGCTGCGGGCCAGCTCGTTGAAGCTGGCGAACCGCCACAGGCTGTTATACAGCCGCAGCAGGAAGAACACCGCCAGACACACGGCGGTGTACACCGGCGCAAACCGCAGGAACGCGGCCAGATACTCCGGCGGGATAGCGCTGTACCGCATGTCATAGCGCAGCCACAGCGCCAGAAAGTAGGCGGCATTCACCGCCAGCGCGTCGTACAGGAGCAGGCCCAGTGAGACGAATTCCCACCGCTCCATTCTCCTGTGAAGGTTCTTTTTCTCCTTCACATTGATTTCCCCCTTGCGGACAGCCGTGCTGCCCGTCCGATGATAGATGCCGCCAAACGGCATACACTGTTATTCTACACGGTTCCGCGCTTTCCCGCAAGTCCTTTCACCGAAATTTGGCGTTTTTGGGCGAACGCGCTTTCCCCATTGCAGCCCTCCGCCGGATGTGCTACACTGGTGACAGAAATCATTTCCCATAAGGAGGAATCACCATGGAGACCGCACGTTCCCGTTTCCTGCGCTATGTCACCTATTACACCACCTCGGACGAGCACACCGGCGCATCCCCCTCCACGGAGCGGCAGAAGGATCTGGGCCGCGTCCTGCTGGCGGAGCTGGAGAGTCTGGGTCTTGCCGGTGCCCACATGGACGGTGCCGGCAACGTCATCGCCACCCTGCCCGCCGCGGCGGGCGTCACCGCGCCGGTGCTGGCTCTCATCGCCCACATGGACACATCCCCCGACGCCTCCGGTGAGAATGTGAAGCCCCGCATCGTCCGGTATGAGGGCGGCGACCTGCCCCTGTCC
>OWJF01001149.1_pt1 | contig 11910 bp, 5 predicted proteins | sample 1732941 | NCBI WGS metagenome assembly OWJF01 (sample SAMN05065770, study PRJEB22554) | human gut metagenome | biome: ENVO:2100002; feature: ENVO:00000062; material: ENVO:00002003 | host: Homo sapiens | place: USA
ACGACAAGGACATGATGCTTGCTGCCGACTGGATTGTAGACATTGGTCCGAAGGCAGGTATGCGTGGTGGCGAGGTGGTGTTTCAGGGCACTCCGCAGGATATGCTCAAGCACCATACACTCACAGCCGACTATCTCAACGGCGACCGTAAGATTTCCGTGCCTACCGAACGCCGCAAGGGCAACGGCAAGGCGATAACGATACACGGTGCACGTGGCAACAACCTGAAGAACGTGGACGTGTCGTTCCCGCTTGGCGAACTTATCGTGGTGACTGGCGTGAGCGGTTCGGGCAAGTCGACACTCATCAACGAGACGTTGCAGCCCATTCTGTCCAAGCATTTCTACCGCTCGCTAAAGAAGCCGATGCCCTACGACTCGATTGAGGGAATAGAATATATAGATAAGGTGGTGAATGTCGACCAGTCGCCATTGGGGCGCACTCCGCGCTCAAATCCTGCCACCTACACCGGCGTGTTCTCCGACATACGCTCGCTCTTCGTGGCTCTGCCCGAGGCTAAGATTCGTGGCTACAAGCCCGGTCGATTCTCGTTCAACGTGAAGGGCGGACGCTGCGAGACCTGCAAGGGCAACGGCTATAAGACTATCGAGATGAACTTCCTGCCCGACGTGATGGTGCCGTGTGAGGTGTGCCACGGCAAGCGCTACAACCGCGAGACGCTCGAAGTGCGCTACAAGGGCAAGAGCATTGCCGACGTACTGGACATGACCATCAACCAGGCGGTGGAATTCTTCGAGAACGTGCCTGCCATATTGCAGAAGATAAAGACCATACAGGACGTGGGACTGGGCTACATCAAGCTCGGACAACCATCGACCACGCTGTCGGGAGGCGAGAGCCAGCGCGTGAAGCTCGCCACCGAACTGAGCAAGCGCGACACGGGCAAGACGCTATATATCCTCGATGAGCCTACCACGGGACTCCACTTTGAGGACATACGCATACTGATGGACGTGTTGCAGCAACTGGTAGACCGTGGCAACACGGTGATAATAATCGAGCACAACCTCGACGTCATAAAGCTTGCCGACCATATCATCGACATTGGTCCGGAAGGAGGTCGTGGCGGTGGACGCCTGCTCATAGCCGGAACGCCCGAAGAAGTGGCTGAGTCGAAAGAAGGCTATACGCCGAAGTTCCTGAAGATGGAGCTTGAAAACAAGTGATATCAACTACGGCATAATGCTATAATATAGCTCGTAAAATTTGCTGTTGTGTAAGAAAAATGGTAAATTTGCCACAAAAAAGATGCACATACAACTCAATAACCTCAAAAAATGTTTCGGCGAGCATGTCGCTGTGGACATTCCACACTTCACTATTGGCAATGGACAGGTAGTGGGACTTGTGGGAAACAACGGTGCCGGCAAGACGACTTTGTTCAGATTGATGCTCGATTTGGCGAAGGCTACCGAAGGCAATGTGCTCATTGACGGGATAGACCCAGCCACGAGCGAGGACTGGAAACTGCTGACTGGCGCTTTCATCGACAACTCGTTTCTCATCGACTTCCTCACTGCCGAGGAGTATTTTGAGTTTGTTGGCAAGGTGTCGGGCATGACAAAGGAGCAGGTGGAGATACGACTCAAGACGTTTGAGACCTTCATGGGCGACGAGATAATAGGAAAAAAGAAGTACATACGCGACTTCTCGGCTGGCAACAAGCAGAAGATAGGCATTGTGGCAGCACTGCTCAACAGTCCGCAGCTCGTGATACTTGACGAGCCGTTCAACTTTCTCGACCCCAGCAGCCAGAACCAACTGAAGCGTATACTGACCGAATTCAACCGTTCAACCGGTGCTACGGTAATGGTGTCGAGCCACAACCTGCAGCACACCGTAGAGATATCTACGCGTGTGGCGCTGCTTGAGAATGGCAAGATAATAGAGGATATCGACAACTCTGACGGTAAGGCGGAGGAGATACTCGACAAATACTTCAATGTATAATATTTACGAAACAAAATACTTATAAATTTAATAACAATAATGAACAAATCAACCCTGACCCTTCTGGCTGCTCTGCTGGCTTCGCCAATGTACGCCCAGACCACACAGCTTGGAGGTTTCTATTACGGACAGATGCAGGCTCCTACGGGATGGGAGTGGCAGAGTCCTGACTCTGTAGCTTACAACAAGCAGCAGCCACATGCGTGGTTCTTCTCGTTCAAGAACGTTGACGAGGCTCGTCGCGTGTTGCCCGAGAACTCATCGCTTTGGAAAACGCTTGATGGCGAGTGGCTGTTCCACTGGGCAAAGAATCCCGACGAACGTCCGAAAGACTTCTATCGTACTGATTTTGACGCATCGGCTTGGGATCGTGTGCAGGTTCCTATGAACTGGAACATGGCAGGTGCCAAGGACGATGGAACTTTCAAGTATGGAATGCCGTTGTATTCCAACCAGCGTGTCATATTCCAGCACAGCGTAAAGGTGGGCGACTGGAAGGGTGGCGTGATGCGCACTCCGCCTCAGACATGGATGACCTACAAGAACCGTAACGAGGTAGGCTCTTACCGCCGCTCATTTGATGTGCCTGCCGATTGGCATGGCAAGGAGGTATACATCAACTTCGACGGTGTAGACTCGTTCTTCTATCTCTACATCAACGGCAAGTATGTAGGTTTTGCAAAGAACTCGCGCAACCTTGCTCAGTTTGACATTACACCTTATCTTAATAAGAAGGGCAGCAACGTAGTGGCTGTTGAGGTTTACCGTCATAGCGACGGCTCCTTCCTTGAGAGCCAGGACATGTTCCGTCTGCCGGGTATCTTCCGCAGCGTTTCGCTCACCGCCAAGCCTAAGGTGCAGGTGCGCGACATCAAGGCCATTCCTGATTATGACGAGACATATACCGACGCTTCGCTGCATATCTCAGCCAATGTGAGCAACCTCACTACTAAGGCTGTAAAGGGATATACCATCGACTATAAGCTGTACGAAAACCGTCTCTACTCTGACGAGAATACTCTCGTGCCTGGTGTAGGTGCTACTGCTACAGTAGGCGACATCGACAAGAACGGCAACCTCACAGCTTCGGTTACGCTTAAGGCTGGCAACATCGTGAAGCCGTGGAGCGCTGAGGCTCCGCATCGCTACACTCTCGTGGGCGAACTGAAGGACAAGAAGGGCAACACTGTGGAGACATTCTCAACCAACGTTGGTTTCCGCAAGATTGAAATCAAGGACACTCCTGCCGATAAGGACGAATTCGGACTGGCAGGCCGCTACTACTATCTCAACGGTCAGCCAATCAAGATGAAGGGTGTGAACCGTCATGAGAACAACCCGGCTACTGGCCACTACGTATCGCGTGAGCAGATGGAGCACGAGGTGTTCCTCATGAAGCGTGGCAACATCAACCACGTACGCGACTGTCACTATCCTGACGCTCCCTACTGGTACTATCTGTGCGACAAGTATGGCATATATCTTGAGGATGAGGCAAACATCGAGAGCCACGAATATTACTATGGCAAGGAGTCGTTGTCGCACGTCAAGGAGTTCCGCAATGCTCATGTGGCACGCAATATGGAGATGGTGCACGCTACGGTCAACAATCCTTCAGTTGTGATATGGAGTCTTGGCAACGAGGCTGGCCCTGGCGACACATTCAAGGACTGCTACGCTGCCATAAAGGCTTACGACACAAGCCGCCCCGTACAGTACGAGCGCAACAACGATATCGTTGATATGGGTTCAAACCAGTATCCGTCGATTCCTTGGGTGCAGGAGGCTGTAAAGGGTAAGTACGACATCAAGTATCCTTATCATATCTCGGAATATGCACACTCAATGGGTAATGCCGTGGGCAACCTCGTTGACTACTGGAACGCCATAGAAAGCACCAACTTCTTTATGGGCGGTGCAATCTGGGACTGGGTAGACCAGGCTTTGTACAATGTAGACCCGAAGACCGGCAAGAAATACTGGGGCTATGGTGGCGACTTCGGCATGGACAACAAGCCTAACGACGGTATGTTCTGTATGAACGGTATCATGCGCCCCGACCTTTCGCCCAAGGCACAGTACTTTGAGGTGAAGAAGGTTTATCAGAATGTGGGCGTTAAGGCTGTCGACATGACCAAGGGCCGCATTGAGATATTCAACAAGAACTACTTTGAGCCGCTGCGCGGCTATCAGATTGTATGGTCGTTGTGGAAGGACGGCGAGTGCATCAAGAGCGAAGGACAGCTCATGGGCGCAAAGAACATCGTTGGTCCGCGCGAGCGTCAGGAGTATACTCTCGACTACGACTACTCTAAGCTCGATCCGCAGAGCGAATACTTCGTTAAGGTGCAGTTCCTGCAGGGCAAGGATATGCCTTGGGCAAAGAAGGGATATGTACAGATGGAGGAGCAGTTGCGTGTGAAGGGTGCCGACGTGAAGGCTGCTGCCGTTAAGGCTGTGGCTAATGCCAATGGCAACATCACTTATACCCAGGACGCAAAGACTGTCACTGTGAAGGGCGACAACTTCAATGCTACATTCAGCCTGACTGATGGTGCTTTAAACAGCTTGTCGTATGGTGGCAATACTGTATTTGCCGAGGGCAACGGACCTAAGCTCGATGCATTCCGCGCTCCTACCGATAACGACGCTGGTATTGGCTATCACAACGCATGGTTCAAGTTCGGACTCTACGATCTCGACCATCGTGTAGTAGGCAAGCCTACTGTTATGAAGCAGAAGGACGGTTCGCTGCAGATCAGCATGACGGTTGAGAGTCAGGGCAAGGAGGGCTGCAAGCAGGTTTATGGCAACCGCGACCGCAACCCGCAGTCGGCTTACAGATTTGATGTGGACAAGCAGAAGCTTGGCAAGGACGACTTCAAGTTTGTCACCAACCAGATTTACACTGTCTACAAGGATGGTTCTATAGAGCTCAACAGCGCAATCTCTGCCAACCGTAACAGCGTAATCCTGCCACGCATTGGCTACGCTATGAAGTTGCCTAACACATATAAGCAGTTCGACTACTACGGACGCGGACCTGTGAACAACTACAACGACCGTAAGACTGGACAGTTTATCGAGCACCACCGTGGCATCGTAGGCGAGCAGGACATTCTCCTGCCAAAGCCACAGTCGATGGGCAACCGCGAGGAAGTACGCTGGTGTGCACTCACCGAGCAGGGCAAGCAGAGCGTAGTGTTCGTAGCCGACAGCACAATGTCGGTATCGGCATTGCCATGGAGTGCTCAGCAGATGACAGTAGTGGCTCATGCCAATGAGTTGCCGGTTTCTGACGGAACCTATCTGCACCTTGATGCTAAGGTGACAGGTCTTGGTGGAGCCAGCTGTGGACAGGGTGGTCCGCTCAAGGACGACCGTGCATATAGCCAGAACTACAACTTCGGTTTCGTGATACGTCCGGCTGCCGACGCAAGCGCAAAGGCTATGGCCGATGCTGCCAAGGTGTCGCTCTCAGGCGAACAGCCTATCAGTATTGAGCACCGCGTCAACGGCAATGTGATTCTCAGCACACCAGCCAAGAACCGCACTATTGTCTACAGTCTTAACGGTGCCAAGAAGCCTACGGTATACAAAGGTGCAATAGACATGAGTAAGGGTGGAACTATTACCACATGGTATAAGGAAACACCTAACCAGAAGACCACGATGACATTTGATAAGGTTGACTTCGTGCCTCTGCAGATTGCCTTTGTATCGTCGGAAGAGCCAGAGGAGGGCGACGCCGTTCATCTTGTAGATGGTGACGAGTCAACTATTTGGCATACTATGTACTCAATTACTCTGGCTAAGTTCCCACACTGGATTGACTTCGACGCTTCAGAGCCAAAGACAATCAAGGGATTTAAGTTGCTGCCACGTCAGGATACAAGCTATGGTCGCATCAAGAACTACGAAATATATGTCAGCAACGACGGCAAGACATGGGGCTCACCTATCATGAAGGGTAATTTCGACAGTTCTGGAGAGCTTAAAAAGGTGATGTTCGACAAGCCGGTAAAGGCACGCTACGTACGATTCCGTGCTCTCAACGCACACTACGGTGTAGACTATGCATCGGCTGCTGAGTTCTCGCTCATCGCTGAGTAATCGATATGGTATAATATTCATGCCCTAATTGGGCATAAGCACATAGCCCTGCAAGAATAAAAGCACACATTTTCAATGCTTTTGTATTTGCAGGGCATTTTTTATGTAAAAAAGTGCACTAAAAATTTGGATGTATCAAAAAATATATCTACCTTTGCACTCGCTAAATCGGAACGGGGTGTAGCGCAGTCCGGTAGCGCGCCTGGTTTGGGACCAGGTGGTCGCAGGTTCGAATCCTGTCGCCCCGACATAGAAGAGAGGTTTTCCAATAAAAACGGAAAACCTCTTTTTTGTTATATATTGTTGTTATTTTGTTGTGAACTACATAAAATCGAATTATTTTATGTAAATTTGCATAGATATATTTTTTACTACGCATCAACCATTGATATTACTAAAACAATAAATAAACAACAATGATCAGAAACAAAATCTTACTTACCGCACTGCTTGCTGCGGCTTTCAGCGGCGTGCAGGCACAGGACGACGGCTTCGACCTTAGTTCGCAGCGAGGCGAGAAACAGGATGTCAACGTTGTACCGGGCAAGAAGCTCGACCACCAGGGCATCGTCGTAAACCCCACACCGCACAACTTAGACATCAACCGCCAGAACTGGATCTCTTTTGAAAACGGACTGAACATTCAGGACAAGCAGAAGCGCTTCGCTGACGACCTGGCTTTCCTGAAGCAGTACAAGAATGGCTTTCGCCTTACCATCGACTTCGGCGAGAAGCAGGCAAAGAAAGCAGGCTTGAAGAAATTGGTGTCAGGAGCTTATCTCCTCACCGTCAATGGCAAGGGCATAAACATCGTGGGCTATGACGAGCGTGGTGCCTTCTATGCCATCCAGACCATGAAGCAGATTCTGGCTTCTCCGGCTGCGAAGGGCAAGATGCATCTGCCTTACCTCACCTGCAACGACTATCCCGACCTGCCCCTGCGTGGCGTAGTGGAGGGATTCTACGGTACACCCTGGTCGCATCAGGTGCGCCTGTCGCTCATCGACTACTATGGACGCAACAAGCTGAACGAATACGTATATGGACCGAAGGACGATCCTTACCACAGCTCACCCAACTGGCGCAAGCCCTACCCTGCCGACCAGGCTCGCAATATTCACGAACTCGTTGAGGCTTGCCGTCGCAACCGTGTCGACTTCGTTTGGGCCATTCATCCGGGCAAGGACATAAAGTGGAACGAGGAAGACTACCAGAACCTCGTCAACAAGTTCAATCATATGTACGACCTTGGCGTGCGTTCGTTTGCAATACACTTCGACGACATCGAGGGCGAAGGGACCGACTCGAACAAGCAGGTTGACCTGCTCAACCGCCTCACCAAGGAGTTTGTTAAGGCCAAGGGTGACGTAGCTCCGCTTGTAGTATGTCCTACAGACTACTCACAGTTGTGGGCAAGCCCGAAGGAGAACGGACAGCTCGCCATCTATGGCAAGCGTCTTGATCCGTCAATCAATGTGTTCTGGACAGGTGCCGTGGTTTGCTCTGACCTTACAAAGGAGACTCTCGACTTTGTAGACTCGCGCATTAAGCGTCCGGCTTACTATTGGTGGAACTTCCCCGTGACTGACTATGCCCGCCATATCATTATGCAGGGTCCTGTGTACGGACTTGAGACCGACCTCACCGCTGAGCAGACATGCGGAGTATTGAGCAATCCGATGGAGCACGGCGAGGCTTCGAAGCTCGCTCTCTATGGTGTTGCTGACTATAACTGGAACGTTTCGGCATACAACGCTATCGACAACTGGGAGCGCTCGCTTGTTGACGTTACGCCTGAGGCTCACGATGCCTACCGCACATTTGCCATACACTCGTGCGACACCGAGACAGGCTATCGCCGCATAGAGTCGTGGGAGACCAAGACTTTCCGTCTCGCCGACTACAACAAGAAGGATTATGACAATCTGTATGCAGAGTTCGACCGTGTGGAGAAGGCACCTGCCATCATGGAGCGCGACTGCAAGAACGCACTGCTCATGAAGGAACTGCGCCCATGGCTGGCTGAGTTCAAGAAGCTCGGTACACGTGGCAAGAACACGCTCACATTGATGAGCCAGTTCAAGGACGGTAAGTATGAGGCTTTCTGGAACGGATATATCAGCAACCGCATGTCGACTGCCGACATGGCTGCTTATCAGGCACACAAGTCGGGAACAATGAAGCTTCAGCCGTTCTACGAGAATGGTATGGACGATATGGCTATCGAGTTCTTCAAGAAGGTGGCTGGCAAGACTCCGGCGTTCTATAAGGGCGTGGGTACATACAAGTCGCTCGGCACCACACAGAACAAGCTGATGCTTGACAACGACTCTACTACGTTCTATCATTCGGGTGCAAGCCAAAACACTGGCGACTGGATTGGTCTGGACCTCGGAGCCGTTCGTCCCGTGCGCGAGGTGCGCATTCTGCAGGGACGCAACTCGGTTGACGACGTCGACTACTTCGACAACGTCATCGTTGAGGCTTCTGCCGACGGTAAGACATGGACACCGCTCACTGGCGAATTGAAGAAGACATATATCATCAACTGGAAGGGCAATCCGGTAGAAGCTCGTTATGTACGTATGCGCAAGTTGCAGTCTGACAAGAAGAGCTGGTGTGCAGTTCGTGAGTTTGTCGTAAATCCGGTAAATCCCGAGAATCTTGCATTCAAGGTGGAGTCGGCTGACATGCTCGGCGCAATGAATTGCTTCGACGAGAATCCTTGCTCTTCGTTCAAGAGCGAAGGCAGTCTGGCGTTCGGCGTTGAAAAGGGAACCAAGAGCTACACCATGCTCGTAAACCTGCCTAAGGCTGGTGGAGTAGTGCTCAAGCAGTATAACAAGAAGGACAAGCTCGTGGCAAGCACACCGATTGAGAGCAATATGGCTAAGGTGAATGTAGACGCCAACGCCGTTAAGTGCCAGCTTGAGGGAGCTGTAGAAGTGTTTGAGATTATCCCTAACAAGTAATTGAGGTCTCTCGAATTATATAGATAACAAAAAACGAGGAAGTTTCCAGAACAACGGAAACATCCTCGTTTTTTTTGTTATAGCTTCAAGCGCTTGCTTGATTATTATACATGCTTCATGATGTCGAGAAGGTGATCCCAAACCATCTGTACTGTCGGGATGTAAAGACGCTCCTCAGGAGTGTGAACGTCGCGCAGTGTAGGACCGAACGATACCATGTCGAGGTTAGGATAGCGCTCTGAGAACAGACCGCACTCCAGTCCGGCGTGTATGCCACGTACGATAGGCTCCTTGCCGAACAGCTTCTTGTACGACTCAACAGCCACCTTTGTCAGCTTGCTGTTAGGGTTCATCTTCCATGCAGGATAGCCGTCGCTCTGCTTAACTTCAGCACCAGCCAATTCGAATACAGCCTTGATGGTGTTCGACTCGTTCTCGAGGTTGCTCATTACGTTAGAGCGCTGTGAGGTGATGATATTGATTTCGTTCTCCGAAGAAGCAACGCTTGCAATGTTGTTAGAAGTCTCAACCATGTCAGCCAAAGCCTCGTCCTGGCACATAGCAAATACGCCGTTGTCGGCAGCCTGCAATGCGAGGATTACGCGGCGGCTTGCGTCCTTGGCGATAACCGGCTCTGCATCAGTGCTCTCAAGGTGGAACTCCATAGCAGTGTCAGTAACGTGATACTCGTCCTCAACGTTGGCTGTGAATACGTTCCAGTCGACACGTACAGTCTCCTTTTCGGCTGCGGGAACGGCAAATACGATGACACCGTCGCGAGGAATGGCGTTGTGCAGCTTGCCCGAGTTGAACTGAGCCAGACGCACGTCCATCTTGTCCTGCTCGAGGTAGAGGAAACGGTCGAGAATCTTTATGGCGTTGGCGCGCTTCTTGTTGATATCGTCGCCCGAGTGTCCACCCTTCAGACCCTTGATAGAAGCCTTCATGAAGAAGTAACCTTCAGGAGCCTGCTCGCGGTCGAATGTGAACTTCACCGAAGTAGTCTTGCCGCCGGCGCATGATATGAAGATCTGACCCTCGTCCTCAGAGTCGAGGTTGATGAGCATATCGCCCTTCATGAATCCCGGCTTCATGCCCAGAGCACCGCCAAGGCTTGTCTCCTCGTCGCGAGTGAAAACGCATTCGATAGGACCGTGCTCAATGTCGTCGCTGTCGAGAACAGCCAGCTCGATGGCGCAACCGATACCGTCGTCGGCACCAAGTGTTGTGCCTTTGGCTCTGAGCCATTCACCGTCGATGTAGGTCTGGATAGGGTCGTTGAAGAAGTCGATATCAACGTCGACGAGCTTGTCGCACACCATGTCCATGTGGCTCTGCAAGCTAATCATTGGAGCGTTCTCATGGCCCTTAGTAGCGGGCTTGCGGATGATAACGTTGCCAGTCTCGTCAATCTCGGTCTCAAGGTTGCGCTTACGGCCAAACTCTTTCAGATACTCAATCATCTGCTCCTCATGCTTAGAGGGGCGAGGAATTTTGTTGATTTCTGCAAACTGCTCGAATACGCGAGCCGGTTTCAATTCGCAATTACTCATTTTTTCTTAATTTCTTTATGTTGTAACAATAATAATCTGAATTTTCAATAATTTATTTTGTCATGCGACCGATTTACATTACCTTTGCACGTAAATAAAGATGTCGCTTTGGGTTTCCCATTTCGATACAAAGTTAGTAAAAATGATTAAACTTCTGCTTTTAAGCCTGTTAATTATTGCTATAGCGTTTGCTTTGCTATCCATTAAGCTTCTGCTGAAACGCAACGGCAAGTTTTCGTCGCAACATGTTCACGACAATCCCGGTCTGCGCAAGCTCGGAATCCACTGCGTTATGGATCAGGACCGCGAGGCACGCAAGCGCAATGGTGCCTATTAAGTGGATGCGTCAGGTGTGAAATAATTAAATAATAAATACAAATGAACAAGAAAAACTTTTTCCGTACACTTGCTATCGCCGCTTTTGCTGCTGTGGCAATGACATCTTGCGACAAGTCAAAGTCGCAGGTAGACGATAAGGAGCCGGCAGCTCAGGCTACAGCTACTGCAACTAAGATTGCTTATGTAGAGGTAGACAGCATCATGTCGCAGTACAAGTTCTGCAAGGACTACTCACTCATCCTTCAGAAGAAGGGTCAGAATATCCAGAACACTCTCGCACAGAAGCAGCAGGCTCTTGAGGCTGCCGCAGCCAACTTCCAGCAGAAGGTGCAGCAGAATGCCTACACACGCGAGCAGGCACAGTCTATTCAGATGTCACTTCAGAAGCAGAGCAACGACCTTCAGGCTCTCAACCAGCGCTTGAGTGGTGAGTTCCAGACAGAGACCGAGAAGTACAACAACGCTCTCCGCGATTCTATCCAGCACTATCTCGCTTTCTACAACAAGACTAAGAAGTATACACTCATCCTTAGCAAGGCAGGCGACAATATCCTTTATGCCGACAAGGCTCACGACATAACCAACGAGGTTATCGCCGGACTTAACAAGGCATACAAGCAGGCTCCAACAGAAAAGGCTGCAACAGAGAAAAAGAAGTAAAAAAATATATATAAAGCCGTCCGTAGAGATGAAACTCTATAGGACGGCTTTTTTAATGTCTATAATAAGTATTGTATATATACGTCTAATAAAGGGCAAATCCAGCCAAATTAGGCTCAAACAAAGAATTTTCAAATAAAATCGAAAAAAGTTGCATAAAAGTTTGGAGGTATAAATAAAAAGCCTTACCTTTGCACTCGCAATTCAGAACAATGCTAATCGCTTATAAATCGGAATTGCAAACAAAATGGTTAATATCGCGGAGTGGAGCAGTTGGTAGCTCGCCAGGCTCATAACCTGGA
>OWJF01001160.1_pt1 | contig 11833 bp, 8 predicted proteins | sample 1732941 | NCBI WGS metagenome assembly OWJF01 (sample SAMN05065770, study PRJEB22554) | human gut metagenome | biome: ENVO:2100002; feature: ENVO:00000062; material: ENVO:00002003 | host: Homo sapiens | place: USA
TCGTCGGCAGCGTCAGATGTGTATAAGAGACAGGTATTGAACTCCTGCTCGTTGAGCTTTTCGCGCTCCATCAGAGCCTTGGCCAGCGCATGCAGCTGGTCGATGTGCTCCGTCAGGGTGCGGCGGCAGGTCTCGTACGCCTCGTCGATGATATCCCGCATCTCGCTGTCGATCTCGGCAGCGGTGGTCTCGCTGTAGCCCTTGCCCTGACCGAAATCGCGGCCAAGGAAGGTCTCCTCCTGCGAGGTGCCGTAGACCACGGGGCCCAGCCGCTCGGAGAAGCCGTACTTGGTGATCATCTGGCGGGCGATGTTGGTGGCTTGCTGCAGGTCGTTGGAGGCGCCGGTGGAGATATCCTCCAAGATCAGCTGCTCGGCCACACGGCCGCCCAAGCTGGACACGATGTCCTCGAACATCTCGCCCTTGGTCACATAGCTGCGATCTTTTTCCGGCAGATACATGGTGTAGCCGCCCGCCTGACCGCGGGGGATGATGGTGATCTCATGCACACGGGGGTGGTGCTTGCAGTAGAAGCCCGCCACGGCGTGACCGGCCTCGTGGTAGGCCGTGAGCTTTTTCTCTTCGGGGGTCACCACACGGCTCTTCTTTTCGGGGCCGGCCATGACCTTCATGGATGCTTCCTCGATGTCCTCCATCGTGATGGCCTTGCGGCTGCGGCGGGCAGCCAGCAGGGCGGCCTCGTTCACAAGGTTTTCAAGGTCTGCACCCGCGAAACCGGCGGTGCGCTGGGCAATGACCTTCAGCGACACATCCGGGGCGAGGGGCTTGTTCTTGGTGTGGACCTTCAGGATCTCCTCGCGGCCCTTGACGTCCGGCAGACCGACATAGACCTGACGGTCGAAGCGGCCGGGGCGGAGCAGGGCCTTATCGAGGATGTCGGCACGGTTGGTGGCCGCCATGACGATGACGCCATCGTTGGCCTCAAAGCCGTCCATCTCCACCAGCAGCTGGTTCAGGGTCTGCTCGCGTTCATCGTGGCCGCCGCCGAGGCCGGCACCGCGCTGGCGGCCCACCGCGTCGATCTCATCGATGAAGATGATGCAGGGCATGGTCTTCTTGGCTTTGTCGAAAAGGTCGCGCACACGGGAGGCGCCGACGCCCACGTACATTTCCACGAAATCCGAGCCGGAGATGGAATAGAAGGGCACGCCCGCCTCACCGGCACAGGCGCGGGCCAGCAGGGTCTTGCCGGTACCCGGAGGGCCCACCAGCAGAACGCCGTGGGGGATGCGGGCACCGAGGGAGTTGAACTTGTCCGGGCTCTTGAGGAACTCGACGACTTCCTTCAGCTCTTCCTTCTCCTCGTCCTCACCGGCCACATCGGCGAAGGTAGCGGTCTTCTTGTTCTCGTGCTCGTCCTTGACCTTGGCTTTGCCGACATTCATGATGCCGCCGCCACCGGCACCGCCCCGCATCATGGAGAAGAGCAAAAAGCCGGTGCACCCCAGCATACCGAGGTAGAACAGGATCTCCATCCAAGGGATCGATTCCTTGAGGGTGGTGTAGTCGTAGGTCATCGGGGCGTCGGGGTTGGCCGCGTCGTAGGACGCGATATACTGATCCACGTTCTCGATGAAGACATAGGCGTAGGGCAGCTTATAACGGACGGTCACGGTGCCGTCGTCGTTCTTCACCGCGCCGACCGAGGCCGACGAGGAAGTGGAGAACATACCGCTGAGCAAGCCGCCGGTGGCCTGTGCAGCGCTGGCCGCCGAGGTATCCGGCAGGGCGAGGTCGCCCTCTTTCAGCGTCAGGGTGATGATGCTGGTATTCCGGTCAAGGGTGAAGTCCGTGACCTGATTGTGTTCGAAGTAGTGCACCACAGTGGAGTAGCTCATGGTCGAGCCGCTGGTGCTGCTGTCACTGGTGCCCAGCACCGACCAGATCATCAGCACCGCCGCAAGGGCCAGCGCGAGGATCAGGGGGTTAAAGCGAGGTCGTTTCGGTTGCAAAAGGGATCAACTCCAGTTCTGTTTCTTACTTATTTTTCGTAGACAGCGGGCTTGAGCACGCCGACATAAGGCAGATTGCGGTATTTTTCGTCGTAGTCCAGACCATAGCCCACCACGAACTCGTCCGGCACTTGGAAGCCCTCGTAATCGGGCTGGATGTCGGCCTTGCGGCGGCTGGGCTTGTCGAGGATGGTGCAGATCTTGACGGAGTTCGGGTTGCGCATCTTGAGCATCGGCACCAGATTGGACAGGGTGATGCCGGTATCGAGGATGTCCTCCACGATCAGCACATCTTTGCCGGTGAGGTCGCCGTCGAGGTCCTTGATGATCTTGACGAGGCCGCTGGAGGTGGTGTTGCTGCCGCCGTAGCTGGACACCACCATGAAGTCGATGCTGCACGGAATGCTCACGGCACGCATCAGGTCGGCCATAAAGACCACCGAACCCTTCAGGATGGAAACGAGGACGAGGTTCCTGCCCTCATAGTCTTTGCTGATCTGGGCACCCAGCTCGGCCACCTTGGCCTTCAGCTGTTCCTCGCTGACCAGAACCTTCTCGATATCATCGTGCATGCTCATTGTTCTTCCTCCATTTTTTGCGCTTCCATCTGCAAGACAACTTCGCTGTCCGCCGTGGGAGCCAGCCCGTCGGCGAACCCTGCACCGCAGACCCACACGACCTCGCTCCCCGCCGCAAGCAGCGGCAGACGATCCCGTTCTTCGGGCGGGATGCCCGTTTCATTCATCCATTTGCGCAGCTCCTTGCGCACGCCCCGCCCCGCCGGGCAGAAGGTATCCCCCGGCCTGCGGTGCCGCAATACGAGCGCAGAATATAACATTGTTATTTTAGCATAATCCGCCTGATTTTTTAAGTCTTTTTTATGAACACCCTGTGTTTTTTCTGGAAAACCGCCCGGAATCCGCCGGGTTTCCAGCATCCAGCCGCCCGGAAGCCGGAGTTCCAGCGCTTTTTCAGGCGAAAACGGAAGGGGCAGCGCGGTCACACCGGCCTCCGGCAGAGGGTCTTTTTCCACTGCTTCCTCCACCCAGAGCACGCCGCCGCCCGCCCAGAAGCGGACTGCTTCGGTCAGTTGGACGGCCCCGCTCCCCTGCTCTACAAGGGTGCAGAGCAGCCGGACATACTTTTCCTCGGCGTCCCGCACCGGGCTCACCAAGCGGTGCAGCGCCGCTTCCAAGAGCAGCGGGTCCGCCTCTTGGAGGGGTTCCAGCGCCCAGACAGGTTCTTCTTTTTGCATTGCGTACACGGCCCCCGCCGGGAGCCGTTGGGGCAGCAGGGCCTCGGCGTCCTCCAGCAGTTCGCCCGCCTTTTGGGCGAAGTAGGCGTCCGCACGGGCGGCCTTTTCGCAGAAGCGGGCAAGATTTTCCTCGGCGGCGGCGTTGGCGCTCCGCAGCGCCGGGAGGGCCCCATGGCGCAGCCGGTTCCGGGCGTAGGCGTCAGAGTCGTTGGTCTCGTCCTCCACCCAGCGCTGGCCGCAGCCGGTGCAGAAGCGTTCCGTCTCCCCGCGGGTCAGGCACAGCAGCGGGTGGCAAAAACCCTGCCGCTTTGGCCGGATGCCCGCCGCGCCGTGGAGCCCGGTGCCCCGCGCCAGCCGGAACAACAGCGTTTCCGCTTGGTCAGTAGCAGTATGGGCGGCAGCAACGGTGGTTATCCCTTCGGCGTGCAGGGCGTCAAAACAGGCGCAGCGCAGTTTCCGGGCCCAGTCCTCCCCGGCGCGGGGCGGCACGGCAAAGCCGACCTCCGCCGGGTGAAACACCCGCAGCGGCACGCCCAGCCGCCCGCACTCCCCCCGGACGAAGGCTTCGTCCCGGTCGGCGGCCGCGCCCCGCAGCCCGTGGTTCACATGGCACGCCGTCAACTGATAACCGAACTCCGGCTGCAATTCCAGCAAAATGCGCAGCAGCGCCATGCTGTCGGCCCCGCCGGAGACGGCGGCGCAGAGCTTCTGCCCCGGATCAAACAGCTCGTTTTCCTGCGCAAAGGTGCGTACTTTTTCCAAAATTTGTTTCATCAGCGTTTGAAATCCACATCCATGAAGCGGGTATGCGCGCCGTCCCAGCCCAGCGGCACCGTGCTGGTCTCGCCGTGGCGGTTCTTCGCCACGATGCACTCGGCGGTGTCAGCGTCCACCTCGCCGCCGTCGGGGTTCTGGCTGGCGTAGTAGGAATCGCGGTAGAGGAACAGGACGCAGTCGGCGTCCTGCTCGATGGAGCCGGAGTCACGCAGGTCGGACAACTGGGGCCGGTGGGAGGAGTTGTTGCCCTGCTTTTCCACGGCACGGGAGAGCTGGGAAAGGGCGATGATGGGCACATTCATTTCCTTGGCCATGATCTTGAGGTTTCGGGTAATGGAGCTGATCTCCTGCACGCGGTTCTCGCTGCGCTGGCCGGTGGTCATCAACTGCAGGTAGTCGATGACGATGAGGCCCACATTCGGGCGGGTGGGGTCCTGATTGACCCGGCGGATCTTCGCCTTCATCTCGGTGATGGTGATACCGGAAGTGTCGTCCATATAGATGGGCGCATCGTGGAGCTTCTCGGTGGCGAGGGCCAGATACTCCCAGTCCTCCGCGCGGAGGGCACCGGTGCGGAACGCTTGGCTGTCGATGCCCGCCTCAGCGGACAGAATGCGGTTGGTCAACTGCTCCTTGGTCATTTCGAGGCTGAAGATCGCCACAGGCACCTTCTGCTGCATGGCCACGCGGGTGGCGATGTTCAGTGCAAAGCTCGTTTTGCCCATGCCGGGGCGGGCGGCCAGAATGATGAGGTCGCCGCGGCCAAGGCCGGTGAGGACGGTGTCCAGCAGCCGGAACCCGGTGGGGATGCCCTTGTACTTGTCGGCGTCGGGGCCGCTGATCTTCTGCAAATTGGTCAGCGTTTCCACCATGCTGGAAGAAAGGGGCGTCAGAGCGCTGGAATCCCGGCCGGAGCGGATCTCATAAATGCGCTGCTCGGCGTTTTCCAGCAAAAGGTCGGCGTCCGGTTCGTCCCCCGCGTCCTGCAAAATATCCTTTGCTACCCCCATGAGCTGCCGCACCAGATATTTTTCGTTCACGATCTGGGCGTAGGCCTTGACGTTGGAGATGCTGGGCACCGTCTCGGCAAGGCCGGTCAGGTAGACCTTGGCCTCGTCCGCGCTGGGGAAGACGCCGTCGGAGATGACGGCGTCCAGCAGAGTGACGAAGTCGATGGTCTGGTCGCTGGTGAACAGGCGCAGCATTTCGGAGTAGATCTGCCCGTTCTGGCGGGTGTAGAACATCTCCGGGCGGATGATCTCCACCAGATCGGTCAGGACGTCGGGCTTGAGCAGCACCGCGCCCAGAACGCTCTGCTCCGCCTGCATGTTGTAGGGCAGGTTGATGCCCACACTTTCGAGATTCAGTTCGTTGTAATGTCGTTCGTTCGGCATGATATCGTTTTCCTCTTAAAACCCAAAAAGCGCCCCCTGCCTTGAGGGGGCGCTGACAGGCAGCCAGAATCAGGCCTGTTCGACTTCCACCATGATCTTGAAGGAAGCCACGACGCCGACATGCAGACGCACCTTGGCGTTGAACACGCCCGCGTCCTTGATGTCCTTGGTCTCCAGCTCGATCTTCTTCTTGTCGATGGGAGCACCGGCCAGCTGAGCCAGCGCCTCGGCGACTTCCTTGCCGGTGACCTTGCCGTGCAGACGGCCGGATGCGCCGCCCTTGGCCTTGATGGTCACGGTCTTGCCGTTGATCTTTGCGGCCAGCGCCTGCGCAGCAGCCACATTCTCGGCCTCATGGAAATCCGCAGCAGCCTCCTTGCCGCGTGCGATATTCACCGCGCTGGCGTCGGCCACAGCGGCCAGCTTGCGCGGGAACAGAAAGTTGCGGGCGTAGCCGTCGGAGACCTCGTGGATCTCGTCCTTCTTGCCAATGCCCTTGACGTCCTGCTTCAGAATCACTTTCATGATAGTATCCCTCACTTCTCACCGGAGATCCGGTGCAGTTTATGGTTTTAGTATACAGCAATTAAGCGCTTCCGTCAACTTACGCCAGTTCTTTCTCTGCCACGGACAGAGCCACCTCGATGACCTTATCCATGTCGTAGTACTTGTACTCGCCCAGACGGCCGCCGAAGATGACCCCCGGTTCGGCGTCGGCCAGCTTCTTGTACTCGGCGTAGAGGGCACCGTTCTTCTCGTCATTGACGGGATAATACGGCTCGTCGCCCTTCTTCCACTCGGCGCTGTACTCCCGGCTGATGACCGTCTTGGGCTGGGTGCCGAACTCGAAGTGCTTGTGCTCGATGATGCGGGTGTAGGGGGTCTCGGCGTCGGTGTAGTTCACAACGGCGTTGCCCTGATAGTTGTCGGTGTCGAGGACTTCCGTCTCGAACCGGACGCTGCGGTACTGCAAAGCCCCCAGCTTGTAGCCGAAATAGGCATCCACCGGGCCGGTGTAAACGACCTTGTCGGCCAGTTTGTCCATCTGTTCCTTCTCGGCCAGATAGTCCACATTCAGGCGGACTTCCACGCCGTCCAGCATCTTTTCCACCATGGCGGTGTAGCCGCCGTTGGGGATGCCCTGATAGAGGGCGTTGAAGTAGTTGTTGTCGTAGGTAAAGCGGACGGGCAGACGCTTGATGATGAAGGCGGGCAGCTCGGTGCAGGGGCGGCCCCACTGCTTGCCGGTGTAGCCCTTGACCAGCTTCTCGTAGATGTCGGTGCCCACAAGGCTGATGGCCTGTTCTTCGAGGTTTTTCGGCTCCGTGATGCCGGCTTCGGCCTTCTGCTGCTCGATCTTTGCCTTGGCTTCGGCCGGGGTGACCACGCCCCACATCTTGTTGAAGGTGTTCATGTTGAAGGGCATGTTGTAGATCTCGCCGTGGTAGTTGGCCACCGGGCTGTTGGTGTAGCGGTTGAATTCCGCGAACTGGTTCACATACTGCCACACCGCCTTGTTGTTGGTGTGGAAGATGTGGGCACCGTAGCGGTGGACGTTGATGCCCTCCACCGGCTCCGTGTAGATGTTCCCCGCGATGTGATCTCGCTTATCGATGACGAGGCAGCGCTTGCCCGCCTTCTTGGCCTCGTGGGCAAACACTGCGCCGTACAGACCGGCACCGACGATCAGGTAATCATACTGTTTCATATCAGCGTTCCTCGCTTTTTATTTTTTGGTTTCCGTATCCGGCACACTCTTTTTCTGCGCTGCACGGTATTGGTCGATGGCGGTCTGGATGCGTGCCCGCGCCGCCTCCGGGGTGATGTGCTTGAGCTGGGCCGCCGCCATGGTCTGATGGCCGCCGCCGCCCAAGGATTCCATAATGACCTGCACATTCACAGCCCCCAGACTGCGGGCCGAGATGTTCACGCCGCCGCCCACCTGAACGGCCACGAAGCTGGCATCCACGCCCTGAATGGTCAGCAGGTCGTTGGCGGCCTGTGCCACGGCCACGCGGGCTTCGGGGGCAATTTCGCCGCTCACCGAGATGGCGCAGCTCTTGTACATCTGGGCAGCCTCCACCAGCGCGGCCTTGGCGTTGTACTCCACCATGGTCACATCGAAGAGCTGGCGGACCCGCTCGGTCTCCGCGCCGTAGCGGCGGAGGGCCGCCGCGGCTTCAAAGGTGCGCACACCGGTGTGCAGGGTGAAGTCGCGGGTGTCCAGCATGATGCCGGAGAGAAGGCCCTCGGCCTCCACCCGGTTGGGCTTATCGTCGCGGGTGCCCACGTATTGCAGCAGCTCCGTGACCAGCTCACTGGCCGAGGAGGAATAGGGCTCGTGGCAGACCAGCGCCGCGTCCTCGATATAGCCCACGCCCTTGCGGTGGTGGTCGATGACGGCGATCTTGCCGCATTTTTCTAGGATCTCCTTGCTCTCCACAAGGCCGGTCTGGTATGTATCGACCACGATGCAGAGCGTCTTTTTCGAGATGATGGGCAGAGCGCCCTTGGGGTCGATGAAGTCATCCTCCTGCCCCGCTTTCACAAGGGCATCGATGAGGCTGCCCGCCAGCGTCGCATCCCGGCGGACCGCGATGACGGCAGGGACATCACAAATCTTGCAGATGCGCAGCACGCCCTCCGCCGAGCCGATGGCGTCGAGGTCGCTCATCCGGTGGCCCATGATGACCACATGGTCGGCCTCCTTGATGAGTTTGACCAGTTGATCGGCCACGATGCGGCTGCGGACCTTGCTCCGCTTTTCAACACCGTGGCTGACGCCGCCGTAGAAAGTAAAGCCGTCCGGGGTCATCTCGGCGGCTTGGTCGCCGCCGCGCCCCTGCGCCATATCCAGCGCCTGAACGGCCATATCCTGCGCTTCCCGCAGGGTCTTTGCCCCGCGGCCGATGCCGATGGAGATGGAGAGGTTCACGCTGGGGTCGAGGGCGCGGATCTTATCCAGCACATCGTAGCCACGCTTGGCATACTGCTCCAGATGGCGCTCTTCCACCACGGCGATATACCGGCCGCTGGCCACGCGGCGCAGAAAGCCGCTGCCCCGGCCGATCATCTCTTCCAGCACCCGGTTGATGCCCTCCAAAAGGCGGGCACGCTCGCTGTCCAGCATATCGCTGAAAACGTCGTCGTAGCCGTCCACGAGGAAGACCATGTAGCCGGGGCGGCTGGCCTTGTATTCAGCCTCCACCCGGCGCAGCGCGGTCTCCTCGTTGAAGACCAGCAGGGTCACGCTCTCGCTTTGGCCCGGCACGGTGGAGCTGTGGACGCTCCACACCCCGTCCGCCAAGTTGAGCTGCTGGCCGGTCTTTTCCCGGCAGAGCTGGAGGTCCAGCCCCGGCAGCAGCTTCTGCGCCCGGCTGGCCAAGCGGTCCTCGCCGCCCAGCAGCCGCTGGCGGAATTCGGCGTTGTACCACAGCACCGTCTCGCCGGAGAGCACCGCCGCTGGCTGGGACAGGGATTCAAGGCTGTATTGGGTCTTGGAGTTTTCGAAGCTTCCGCCCGCCACCCAGCGTGCCAGCCAGTTGCGCAGCCGGCAGCGGAACACCCACATGCCGATGCCCCACAGCACCACCAGCACAGCCAGCACCAGCCAGTATGCCGGGCGGTAAACCAGCAGCACCAAGGTCAGCAGGGCGCAGAGGATGGCCAGCGCACCGGTCAGCATCTCAAGGGTCCATCTCGGTTTTTGTTTCATCAAATTTTCTGCCTCCTGATCTGCCGCCGCGCTCCGGCGGCCTTTGTCAGACCTCCATCAGGATGGGGAGGATCATCGGGCTGCGCTTGGTGCGGCGGTAGATATAGCTGCTCAGCGCCTCGCGCACACGGGTCTTGACGCTGTTCCAGTCGCGGACGTGTTCGTCCACGCAGCGGTCCAGCGCGTTTTCGACGATGCTCTGGGCACCGTCCATCAGGCTCTCGTTCTCCCGCACATAGACGAAGCCGCGGCTGACGAGGTCCGGCCCTGCCAGCACCTTGCCGGTCTTGCTGTCCACGGTGGCGACGATGATGACCAGACCATCCTCGGACAGGTGCTTGCGGTCCCGCAGGACCACATTGCCCACGTCGCCGACACCGAGGCCGTCCACCATGACGGCACCGGCGGTGACCGGCTCGCCCAGCTTGATCTCATCCTTGGTCAGGATGACGTTGGAACCGTTCTCCGCAATGAGGATGTTGCTGGTGGGGATGCCGAGGCTGGCGGCGGTCAAAGCGTGCTTTTTCAACTGCTTGTACTCACCGTGCACCGGCAGGAAATACTTGGGTCTGGTCAGGGTGAGCATCAGCTTCTGCTCTTCCTGACAGGCGTGGCCCGAAACGTGGACGTCGTACATGCTCTCGTAGATGACCTCCGCGCCCAGCAGCAGCAGACCGTTGACGATCTTGGTCACGCTCTTCTCGTTGCCGGGGATGGGGTTGGCGGAGATGATGATGAAGTCGCCGGGGCCCACGCGGACCTGACGGTGGCTGCAGGATGCCATGCGGGAGAGGGCGCTCAGCGGCTCGCCCTGACTGCCGGTGGTGATGAGGACCACCTGCTCCGGCGGGTACTGGTTCAGCTCTTCCACGCTGATGAGGGTGCCCTCCGGGATGTGCATATAGCCCAGCTCCTGCGCCATGGCCGTGTTGTTGACCATGCTGCGGCCGCTGAAGGCCACCTTGCGGCCATCCTCCACCGCCAGATCAATGATCTGCTGGACGCGGTAGATGTTGGACGCAAAGGTCGCGATGATGATCCGCTTGTTCCGGGCGCGGGCAAACAGGTTCCGCACACCGGCGGCCACCTTCTGCTCGGTGGCGGTAAAGCCGGGGCGCTCCGCATTGGTGGAGTCGCTCAGCAGGGCCAGCACGCCCTTCTGGCCGTACTCGGAAAGGGTGGTCAGGTCGGTGACGCCGCAGGCCAGCGGGGTATAATCGATCTTGAAGTCGCCGGTCTGGATGATGGTGCCGGCGGGGCTGTCGATGGCAAAGGCCACCGAATCCGGGATGGAGTGGTTCACATGGATGGGTTCCACGGTGAAGCAGCCCAGCTTGATCTTCTGCTTCGGGGTGATCTCCACGAACTTTGTCTTGCCCGCAAGGCCGAACTCTTCCAGCTTGTTCCGGATCAGGCCGCAGGTCAGGCGGGTGCCGTAGATGGGCAGGTCGAACTTCTGCAGCAGGTAAGGGATGCTGCCGATGTGGTCCTCATGGCCGTGGGTGATGAGCAGACCCTTGATCTTATCCTTATTCTGCACCACGAAGGTGAAGTCCGGGATGACCAGATCCACGCCGTACATGTCGCTGTCCGGGAAGACGAGGCCGCAGTCCACGATGATCATATCGCCGCAGCACTCGTAAACGGTCATGTTCTTGCCCACTTCACCGAGGCCGCCCAGCGGGTAGATGTGGATGGGCACAGCGGCCTCCTTGGGCTGCTGAGGGCGGCGGGGACGCCGCTGATAATAAGGCCGGCGGGTGCGGGGCCGCTTTTCACCGGTGGATTCGCTCGCGTTGTTGTTTCTGCTCTGAGCCACTGCCTGACTCTGTTCTTTTGCCTGTGCCATTCGTACCTCCAAAAAATCAATCACAAAACGCAGGCACGCCCATTTTTCCGGGCGGCCTGTCCTGTTGAAGAAGCGGGCAAGCTCAGCCGCCTCCATCGAAACCATCGTATAGAATTCAGCATTCCAGCGTGTTTTTCACACTGCCGGGTCGGTGCTGCAAAGCCTTGTGCAGCCAGTCAGTCCATCTGTTCGATGCGACCGCGGCGCGGCTGTGCAGCCACCTGAGCGCACCCCTCCGGCGCGCCCCTATACGCATTTTGTTACAAACAGTATAGTATTTCTCACCCTTTTTGTCAATTCCAAGGTTGGGCTCTGCCGGGCCGAATTATGCGTGTCCCTCTTGACAGAAACGGAAAAACAGTTCTAAATAGAGGTATCACACATTCAGGAGAAGCCCATGAAACAAGTTGAAGTTTACACCGACGGCGCATGCAGCGGCAACCCCGGCCCCGGCGGCTGGGGCGCAGTGCTGCGCTACCGCTTTAACGGCAAGGTCTACGAAAAGGAGCTTTCCGGCGGGGACGATTCCACCACCAACAACCGCATGGAGCTGACGGCCTTCATCGAAGCGCTGCGCCAGCTCAAGGAGCCCTGCGAAGTCCGCCTTTGCTCGGACAGCCAGTATGTCATCAACGGGCTGGAGAAGGGCTGGGCGAAAGGGTGGAAGCGCCGGGGCTGGAAAAAATCCGACGGCTCCCCTGCCCTGAACCCCGACCTGTGGGAACAGGCATTGGAGCAGGAAGCCCGGCACAAGATCACTTATGTCTGGGTCAAGGGCCATGCAGGCCACCCGGAAAACGAACGCTGCGACCAGCTGGCCGTAGCACAAAGCAAAGCACATGGCGGGAGGCAAGGAACATGAGCTGTCTC
>OWJF01001173.1_pt1 | contig 11665 bp, 8 predicted proteins | sample 1732941 | NCBI WGS metagenome assembly OWJF01 (sample SAMN05065770, study PRJEB22554) | human gut metagenome | biome: ENVO:2100002; feature: ENVO:00000062; material: ENVO:00002003 | host: Homo sapiens | place: USA
TCAAGCCTTGTTTGAGGTTTGACGATTCGTCATGCACCTACCGCTGAATAGTTACAAGATTTAGCGTAGAGCCAATGTGACGAGAGGGGCTACCTTCGGGGGAAAAGAGAAGGCAGATGGTGTCACGTCGATAGGGGAAATCGATTACTTAACTGCACGGGAGGACACGAGTTTGTAGGTAGGTAGTTGTGACTCCTGTGACTTGGAAAGTTTTTTCTATATATATTATAGGTGTAGGTTGGACTAACGAAACAGACGAACCAATTCAAAAGGAGAAAGAAGAGGTGTGCAATTTCAAATGAGTAGGTAGTGCATGGGTGCAAGATGTAGGTAGCGCACCTCTATGCTTTGAAAATCACACATTTGTTTGCTATTACAAAACAAGTTTTTAAAAAAAACCACACGCAAGCATTCAGATTTTAATCCTTAGGCGTTCTGATTTTTTCACTTATTCTGCAGAAAAACAAACTTCTGCCGTGTTAATCATACACTTCTGTCATATAATTCGCGCCAAAGGTACGGCATTCTTGGTTATAAAACAAATATTGAACCAAAAAAATAATTAAATAGCATCCATTCGACACTAAAACGTAAGCTATAGTTTACAATTTAATAGCTTTAAATACTAACGGATGTTTTTGTGAATTAGAGAATGTAAGTTTTTTATAAGAAATTCATGAAAAAACAAAACTGCGCATGCCGTAAATGTAGCAAAGGGTTGATTGAAAGAGATTGTGGACTATCACTCCCTCAAAACCAAACAACTACAAATACGGCATGCACAGTTAAAGACAAGGCTCAAACAGCCCACCCTATTTCCTTGCACTACGCAAAGTTTGCAAGGAACTGTCAACACCTACAATCCATAAAGCATCGTTGCGCACAATGATACGTTCGGCTTGAGCAGGGATGATATTGCCAGCCGAATCCTCGAAGCCCACTACCATGCAATGATAGTGTGAACGGATGCCACTCGAACGAAGGTCGTGTCCGATGAAAGGACTATCCTCACGAATAATGACCCGACGCAACTGCAACTTGCTTGCAGCTAAAGGATAAGTGCGATGCTCTGAGTCTAAACGCTCTTGAAATTGCTGCAAACTCTCGTCACTACCAATAGCCTCAATGCGATCGGAAGGGAAAAGCATAGTATTGCCATCGGGAATGTTTAAACGATGCGAACCACGAACAATGGCTGCAATCATTACCCCACAACGATGACTGATGTCTAACTCGCTCAAGCGTTTGCCTGCCCAAGCAGAATTTTCAGGCACCTCGAGTTCGGCTATGTGAATGTTGCGACTGGTTAAACGACCTGCATAACCAGGCTCGGCATTGTCAGCCTGTGCCAAAACCTCGCGCGAACGTAGGTTTTGTAAGAACGTGCGCTCTAACTTGATGCTGACCCACTTAACCTGTCGCGAAGCAATGATGAGACCCACCAACAAGAGCGAGACTGCCACATGCCACACCCACCAGAAGGGCGAAAGAAAATTGAGAATGTAGTAGACCGCTGCAGCAGCTATGGCATAGCGCACGGCAAAGGTGAACCACAATGCAACATGATTTAAACGACTGCGACAACGCAATTCTTTCCACTCTTCAGAATGGTTTTTGCGCATAACAATGGCACGCAAAAAAGGCGAAGCCACCAACAAGGTGAGTAAACCGCAGGTAATGTTGCCCGGCCAATGACCAAAAGTGCCACGACAAAGCGGAAGCAAGACCGAAAAAGAAATAAGAATGACGGCAATGCTCAAGGTGAGGTAAGCACCCACTTGTGTGGCAAGTGCGGTGAGTAGGCGTTTCCACACATGTGGATGATTGCCCGTTGGGGAACTATGATGACTGCCACGGTTCGCCAAACGGTGTAAGACGGCAGGAGGCACCACACGCTCAATAAACGCACACACGGGTTGTGAGGCACGTATCATGTAGGGAGTGAAGAAGGTGGTGATAATGCTCACTGCCACCACTACGGGATAAAGAAAGTCGCTTGTAACCCCCAACGAAATGCCCAATGAGGCAAGAATAAAGGCAAACTCGCCTATCTGTGCCAACGAAAAGCCACACTGCAAGGCGATGCGCAAGGGTTGACCTGAAATTAAGAAACTAACGGTGCCAAACACAGCTTGTCCCACAATGATGGCAACACAAATCACCACAATGGGCAACCAATATGCCACCAATACAGCAGGGTCTACCAACATGCCTACCGACACAAAGAAGATGGCTCCGAAAAGGTCTTTAACAGGCGAAACTACGCGTTCTATTTGTTCAGCCTCAACCGTTTCTGCCAAAATGCTACCCATCATGAAAGCTCCGAAAGCTGAGCTATACCCTACTTTCTCGGCAAATACCACAAGCAGGAAGCACAGACCAATGCTCACAACAAGCAAGGTTTCGCGATTCATCCATCGATGGGTTTTGCGCAAAAAGATGGGAATGAGGTAGAGACCTACCACGAACCACAGAATAAGGAAGAAGCCTAATTTAAACAGACTGCCTACGAGTTCCATTCCTTGAAACTGACGAGACACGGCTACGGCACTGAGCACAACCATTAGTAAGATGCCGAGGATATCCTCTAATATCAACACGGACAGTACCTCGCCTGCAAACTTCTTTTGTCGCAGTCCAAGGTCCTCGAGTGCCTTATATATAATAGTAGTACTCGACATGGCAAGCATTCCCCCAAGGAAGATGCTGTTCATACTCCCCCATCCAAAGACATGTCCAACCATGCTTCCCACACTCATCATGCAAAACATAACGCTGCAAGCAGCTATGACGGGACCTATGCCCATTTTCACAATCTTCTTAAAAGAAAACTCAAGTCCTAAGGTAAACATTAAGAAGATGACACCTATATCTGCCCAAGTGTGAATACTGCTCATATCGGTCACACTGGGTGTGTATGCCATGTGGGGACCTGCCAAAAAGCCCGCCACAATATAGCCAAGCACAAGCGGCTGTTTTAATCGCTTAAAAATAATAGTAACAATACCTGCAGAGATTAAAATCAGTGCCAAGTCAGATATCAAGTCTTGCATAGGGCTGAAATTTTGGGGTGAAAGATGTGGAATTTGTGGATTGCCATTGGGGGATGCCGATAATGCATGCCTGCACGGGCTGAAAGCCCAAAAGCACATAGCCCCGGGGCAAGCGAAGCGACACCCTGGGTCACGGATTTGCCATAGTATCGGCGCCCTGTAAGGGCAAAAGCATTCAATGTTGAATAATTTATTTAAGGCTTCTGCCCTTACAGGGCGTCACTAACGAACGTGCTTTGACCCAGGGTGTCGCTTCGCTTGCCCTGATAGGCGCTGTTGCCCTTTCAGGGCGTGCATTATTGGATGCAAAACCATGCCGAAAATATCATGAATTTTGAACACCCTATCTAACGGGGTGAGGTTGGCGCATAAAAGATTCTAATGAAAAATTACTACCTATTTCTGCGGAAGTTATTTTTTGAACATTATTAAAGGTTTTAGATATGGATAAATTACTTAGAAGAAAGGTTGATAGCTATTTGATGGCTTGGAAAACAAATTCGGATAGGAAACCGTTAATTATTAAGGGTGCTCGTCAGATTGGTAAAACACGCTCAATAGAGTGGTTCGCTCGTCAGAACTATGAAAATGTTATCCAAATTAACTTTGTAGAGCAAACAAAATTTAGGAATATCTTTGACGATGGATTTGAAGTTGATGCGATTCTTAAAAACATCTCATTACTCAATCCTGAATTGAAGTTTATACCTGGTAAAACTATTTTCTTCTTTGATGAGTTGCAAGCTTGTCCTAATTGTGCTACTTCATTGAAGTTCTTTAAACTTGATGGTCGTTTCGATGTTATCTGTTCAGGATCATTGATGGGTATTAGTTATCGGGAAATAGAATCCAACAGTGTAGGTTATAAGGAAGATTATGAGATGCATTCTATGGATTTCGAGGAGTTTCTTTGGGCTAAAGGATACAATGAGGATTTTATTGAGGATTTATATCAGCACATGTTGGAGGTTAAGCCACTTGCTCAATTGCAAATGGATGTTCTGTTTGGCTTGTTCCGTGATTATGTTACAATCGGAGGTATGCCCGAGGTTGTTAATACATATATCAAGAACAAAAACTTCAGTGGAACTTTAGGCATACAGAAGCAATTGCTCAAAGACTATGAGGAGGATATCACCAAATATGTGCAAGGTTTAGATAAAGCAAAGATTAAAGCCGTTTATAACCACATCTCTACATTCTTGGCAAAAGAAAATAAGCGTTTCCAAATTACTAAGATTGCAAAGAACGCGCGTAATAGAGATTACATTGGTTGTGTAGAGTGGCTTTCTGATGCTGGCGTTATAAACGTGTGCTACTGTTTGAATCAACCAGAGCTTCCACTTAAGGGAAACTATGATCCTAAGTTATATAAGATTTATTATAAGGACACTGGACTTTTGATTGCATCACTCGATGAGGAAGCACAAGAGGATTTGAGAGCCAATAAGAATTTGGGTACATATAAAGGAGCTATATACGAAAACATAGTTGGTGATATGCTGGTAAAGCAAGGTTACAGTCTCTATTACTACAGCAACGACAAATCTTCTCTTGAAATGGATTTTTTTGTTAGAGATGCTGATTCACTTATCCCTGTGGAAGTAAAAGCTAATGATGGTGCAACAGCGTCATTGAAGAAGCTACTAAGTGATGATAAATACCCTGATGTTAAATATGGCATCAAATTAGGTTATAAAAATATCGGGTTTAATGGCAAATTCTATACATTTCCCTATTTTATGTCTTTCTTGCTGAAAAGGTTTGTTGCGGAGAGAGTGAAATATAACAATGCATTTGCTAAGTAATTTTCAAAAATAACTTGCGCAGAATTTGATAAAGCCGGCCATCGTTAAGGAGCATTCGATAAAAGTTGTACAAGTTATTTTTTGCATATAAAATATTAAATCGCGAATTACAGAAAATATGGGTGATGTGGGGTGGTTAGTAGTCACTCCATATGCCTTTCACTGCCACAATGGTTCATTTTCCCAACACAATGGTTCATTTTCCCAACCAGAAGGAAAACCAAGAGCAGCCTTATCTACTTCTGGAAATGTAGCAAAAAGTCTGTTCATCTTATCAAGCATATCATTGTTAGGTGATATGATGTTAAGGAAATATTTGATGATGCAGATTGTGAAATACACTCTTTGAGGGGTTGTTGGCAGGGTTATCCAGGAATGAGCAATTCTTCTTGGAGTAACAGGCATGATAGAACTTACTTTGTTCCATACCCTTGAATGATGACAACAGGCATTTCGCAACAAGGTCAAAGATGTTATCCAAGATTCCAAGACGATAGGTTGCAAGCCGAAATAATGAGAGATGCGCTTGCGTATCTTGTCTGCTTTCAGATTACGGTAAACCATGTTTACATTGCCCATCGTCAACAACTCACCCAAGATCCATGACGGGGGATATGGGTCGCAATAACTATTCTTGAAATGCTTGATAAACTCTTCTGTTGATTTCGTATATTCTCTCTCGATGGTGTTCTTTGTGTCTTGAAAAGTTCTTTGATTGGCAAAGTGAACAGCATTTGTCAGCCAATAAATATCTCCTGTCATCTGAACAGGAATATTCATAATGGCACGACGGATAGCTATCTCTACTTTCTCAATCTCATTGAGAAGAAGCATACGCAACTTCTTGTCGAAGCGATATAGATTCAACACTTGTTGGAAAGTTGTACCATCTTTATACTGATGAGTTTCCTTTGGAGCTTTCAAGAATGGGTACATATAGGCAGAAAGGCGATAGTACCCGATGCTCTCCAAATACCGTACCGCTTTGTCTTCATCGAAAATAACAAGCCCACGACTTTTCAACAGAGCCATCAAGTCTGCCTCTGTCATATAATGTTTCATGAAGTGCGGTAATCTTTCCATTAGCGTATTTTGAGAGTGAACGTATATATAAAAAAAAAGCCCCACGCATTTGAGCATCGTTGAGAGGCTTGGTGGGAACTGACATCGCAAAGATACGAATAATCATTGAGAATACAAACTACTTAGCGAGAAAAATCACGCGAAAGTGGATTTCTTTGACATATTTATAGAAAGAGTATGAAATAATGTATAATGGAGCATGCCTTACACATTATTCATTAAATCCTGCCGTAGGTGTGCAATTGGGTATAGTAGTCTGTAAAGTCTAAAGGTTTAGTAAAACATTTTTTTTATTTGCGCTTCGCGCTTGGGGTAGTCATAAATGTCCATCAATGAGCCACAAATTCCCATAAATTTTTATTTTTTGAATTTCCATAAATAACCCCTTTCGGGGTTTGGGCTAGCGCGAGAGATTTATGGAAAATTTATGGCTCATTGATGGTCATTTATGACTAAAAAATAACAATAGATTCATGACAACAGAAAACTCCCACCTACTTTCAACAAGTAAGCGGGAGCTTTTTAGATTATTCCTCTGTTTGATTTTTAGATTAAGCCAGCTTCAACCATGCGCACCACGCGCTCGGTGTAGCGGTCATCACCTTCGGGGTCATATTTCTTGTTGAGGCTATTGCCAAAGAGCACGGCAACGCCTTGATAAAGATTTGCCTTGAAAGGACCAATAAAAGCTTTGGCTATGGCATAACCCGTTTGGTTACACTCGCGATTTACTAACTTAACTAAGAGACGACCTTGCGAACGCGTAAGCTTTTTAAGAGCAGGACCATATTGCTTTTTGAGTCCGTGTTCCACCTCCTTGATATGTTCATCGCGCGAACGCTTGTCTGGGAGTTGGTCAAGAACTTCCACCGTTTCGATAATGGTGAGTTTTGCCATCTTTGCCCAAGGCAAAACCTTTTTTACGTTATACACCAAACGGTTGTATTGCTCGCGTTCTCTGTCGTTTTTAAACGTCATGGGGGCGTATTTGGGCAATGCTGGCAAAATGACGTGCGGAATAGTTTTACCCTTATATTGCGTAGTACCCAACTGCGTCATGATGGGAACCTCGGTTTCTTCAATGCTGTTGTTGTTGGTAGGAGTCGTTCCGTTGGGCGTTTGTGCTCCCAAGTTAAGGCTAAAGGTCAACGCGAGCAGCCAGAGTAAAAGCGTTTTTATTTGCATAATCTTAATAAATGTAAGAGCCATTCGCCCCCTTGTAGCTATAATGGTTGTGCAACATGAGCTGTTATGGCTATTTTTACGGCAAAAATACTAAGATATTCCTTTTTCGTGCGTTATTATATATTAATTGAGTGGCATTTTCGGCAAAAAAAGCGTTACTTTGTAGTATATAACCTTTCGTTGCACCCCCAATGATGCTTTGGGAGGAGTCATTTTCCCAATGGTGCAACGACGTAAACCATGTGTAATTATGGCAAAGAAAGACAAGAAGAAGGGTGGAGCAGTGCGACTCAAAAAAAAGAATGTTGCACAAATGTTGGTTGATTTGTTCAACGCCAACCCTGAGAAAGAATATGATGTAAAAGAGCTCTTTGCAGCACTTAATGCCACAAATCATCCTGCTAAAATGATTGTGATGGACGCCTTGAGCGACCTCGTGCTCGACGATTACCTTTCAACCGATGGTAATGGGCATTATCGCAATGCAGTCCGTTCGAATGTGATGGAAGGAACCTTTGTGCGCAAACGTAATGGTCGTAACTCATTTGTGCCTGATGATGGTGGCAAAAGCATTTTGGTGTGTGAGCGTAACTCGCTGCATGCTCTTGATGGCGACCGTGTACGCGTTACGATGTTGGCACGTCGTGCAGGACATACCCGCGAGGCTGAAGTAACTGAGATTTTGAAGCGCTCAAACGATACGTTTGTGGGTCAACTGCAAGTGGAGCGTGGCTATGGCTTTTTGGTAACAGAAAGTCGTTCGCTTGCCACCGATATCTTTATTCCGAAAGACAAATTGGGAGGCGGACAGAATGGTGACAAGGTGGTGGTAAAAATCATTGAATGGCCTACAGACTCAAAGAGTCCTATAGGTAAGGTGATTGATGTGCTCGGTAAGCAAGGCGAAAACAATGCCGAGATGCATGCCATCTTAGCTCAATATGGCTTGCCTTATACCTATCCAGAAAAGGTGGAGAAGGCTGCCGAAGCACTCAGTCCAGATATTACTGCTGAAGAGATTGCTCGCCGCGAAGACTTTCGCGATGTTACAACCTTTACCATCGACCCCCACGATGCGAAGGACTTTGACGATGCGCTCTCGATTCGTGAGCTGCAGAAAGGAATGTGGGAAGTAGGTGTACACATTGCTGATGTGTCGCACTATGTGAAGGAAGGCGATATCATTGATAAAGAAGCTGAGAAGCGTGCTACCAGTGTTTATCTTGTAGACCGCACAATCCCGATGTTGCCTGAGCGTCTTTGTAATTTTATTTGCTCCTTGCGTCCCGATGAGGAAAAGTTGGCATATTCAACCATTTTCCACATGAACGATAAGGGAGAGGTGACTGATTGGCATTTGGCACATACGGTTATTAAGAGTAACCGTCGTTTTACTTATGAGGAAGTGCAATACATCCTTGAGCGTAATGGTTGTGCCTCAGAGGCAGACTTAAATTTGCCAGGTGAACACCCCGAAGCATTGCCCGCGGGTTCTGAACCTGAGGGGGAATATGCCCGCGAGTTGATACAGCTTGATAAGTTTGCTAAGATATTGCGTAACAAACGCTTTAAGAATGGTTCAATTGGTTTTGACCGTTCTGAAGTTCGTTTTGAAGTTGACGAGAAAGGTCACCCCATTAGCACCTATGTAAAGGTGGCAAAGGATGCCAACAAGTTGGTTGAGGAGTTTATGCTCTTGGCAAACCGCAGTGTGGCACAAAAAATTGCTGTAGTGCCACGTGGCAAGAAACCTAAGGTCTTTGTATATCGTATTCACGATGTGCCCGATCCTGAAAAAATGGAGAAACTCAGTGGCTTTGTAGCTCGATTTGGTTATCGCATTCGTACGGATGGAACGAAGACAGAGGTAAGCAAGAGTTTGAACCGACTGCTTGCCGACATCAAAGGAAAGAAGGAAGAAGAGGTGGTTGAGATGGTTGCTTTGCGTGCCATGATGAAGGCTCGTTACAGCACACACAACATTGGACACTATGGTTTGATGTTCGACTACTACACGCACTTCACTTCGCCTATTCGTCGTTATCCCGACACCATGGTACACCGTTTGCTCACACGCTATGAGGAAGGTGGACGCTCGGTTAGCCAAAAGAAGTATGAGGAACTTTGTGAGCACTCATCGAACATGGAGCAGTTAGCTTCGACTGCTGAACGCGCCTCTATCAAGTATAAGCAAGTAGAGTTTATGGGCGATCGCATTGGTCAGGAATTTGATGGCACCGTGAGTGGTGTAACCGAGTTTGGACTCTATGTGGAGATTGACGAAAACTCATGTGAGGGTATGATTCCTTTGCGCATGTTGCTCGATGATTATTATGAATTTGATGAACGCAACTATTGTCTTGTGGGGCGTCGTTTCCGCAAGCGTTATGCCTTAGGCGATAAGGTGCGCATTCGTGTGGAACGTGCTAACTTGGAGCGTCGTCAACTCGACTTTGCTTTGGTGGGCGAGGATGCTGCAGCAAACCGTCCTGCTCCCATGCCCGAACATGGCTCGAAGGGTAGTAAAAAAGACAATAAAAAGAAGAACAAACGTCCGCGTGCAGGACGTCCCAAGAGAGCTAAATAAACTTTTTTGAATGAAATGATTAAAGGACTTGCGTTAGTTGACGCAAGTCCTTTTTTTGAAAGTGTTCTTAAATGTGAAAGAAGATTTGTAATTTTGCAGTCAAAATGTAAAGCTTTATTTTAACAGGGAGAGAATGGTAGATTTAATACAAAACTTTTTAATTCAAGTTAGTGATTTTCTTTGGTCGTATATCATCATTACAATTTTGATATGCTGTGCTGTTTTTTTCACTTGGCGCACTCGTTTTGTGCAGTTCCGTCTTATAAAAGAGATGGTTAGGCTCTTGCTTCATCCTGACAAGGTGCAGCCCGAAGAGATTGGGCAGGACGAATTGTCGATGGATGTGAAAGTGGATGGAGAGATGAAACACATCTCGTCTTTTCAAGCTTTTGTAGTGGCTTTGGCAAGTCGCATTGGTACAGGCAATCTTGCTGGTGTAGCTACAGCCATTAGCATTGGCGGTCCTGGTGCTGTGTTTTGGATGTGGCTGCTTGCTTTGTTGGGTTCGGCTTCAGCTTTTATTGAGTCAACACTTGCTCAGCTTTACAAGCGTAAGGGTAAAACCTCCTTTTATGGTGGACCAGCCTATTATATGAAATATGGATTGGGAAAGGGATGGATGGGCATTCTCTTTGCTGTGTTGATGATTATAACTTTTGGTTTTGCTTATAATTCAGTGCAGAGTAACACCATTTGTTTGGCATGGCAAAAAGCGTTTGGCATAGATCCTACGGTGATGGGCATAGTGCTCACAGCACTCACTTTGGTTATTATTTTTGGGGGTATACATCGTGTGGCAAAGTTTTCGTCGACGGTAGTGCCTGCAATGGCTGTTGTGTATCTTTTAATAGCCGTTGGGGTTGTGATATGGAATATTACTTCTCTCCCCCAGGTTTTGCTTACGATTGTAGAAAATGCTTTTGGACTGAATCAGGCTGCAGGGGGTGTGCTGGGTGTTACAGTGATACAGGGTATTAAGCGAGGTTTGTTTAGCAATGAGGCAGGCGAGGGTAGTGCGCCTAATGCGGCTGCTGTGGCTACGGTGAGCCATCCTGTGAAACAAGGTTTGATACAAGCTTTGGGCGTTTTTACGGATACACTTGTGGTATGTTCATGTACTGCTTTTATTATTTTGGTGAGTGGTGTGGATGTAACTGCTTCTAATGGTATTCAGCTTACTCAGGATGCTTTGACGCACGAAATTGGTAGTATTGGCAATTCGTTTGTGGCTATAATGATATGGCTCTTTGCTTTTAGCAGCATTATAGGCAACTATTATTATGGTGAAACCAATGTGAGATATATCAGGGATTCTCGTTGGGGTGTATTTGTTTATCGTCTTGCTGTGGCTGCAATGGTGATGGTTGGTGCGGTTGTTTCGCTTGACTTTGCATGGAGCTTAGCTGACATTACAATGGCGCTTCTTACTCTTTGTAATCTTGTGGCAATTGTTTTGCTATCGCGTCAAGCCGTCTTCTTGTTACAAGACTATCGCCAACAGAAGAAGGAAGGAAAGAACCCCGTATTTACAAAGGATAAAATACCTGAAATCGCGGATAAGTTGGAGGCATGGTAAATAATTCAGGTCGTTAGGTGGGGTGTATGGAGTCATAAATATTTATATTTGCGCTTCGCGCTTTGGTTCGTCAAAAATGTTCATGAATAACCCCTTTCGGGGTTGGGCTGGCGCATTGTTTTTTTAGTCAAAAATGTCTTTGTTTTTTGGTCATAAATGTCCATCAATGAGCCATAAATATTCATGAATTATAATTTTTGAATTTTCATAAATAACCCCTTTCGGGGTTGGGCTGGCGCATTGTTTTTTAGTCAAAAATGTCTTTGTTTTTTGGTCAAAAATGTCCATCAATGAGCCATAAATGTTCATGAATTATTATTTTTGAACATTACTAAAATACCCTCTAAAACACCACAAAATCGTTTTAGTTAAG
>OWJF01001180.1_pt1 | contig 11632 bp, 7 predicted proteins | sample 1732941 | NCBI WGS metagenome assembly OWJF01 (sample SAMN05065770, study PRJEB22554) | human gut metagenome | biome: ENVO:2100002; feature: ENVO:00000062; material: ENVO:00002003 | host: Homo sapiens | place: USA
TACGGGCTTGACTTTCATCATAAAATCAACCACTCCTTACTTTTATACTCTACGGATGTTGCGTTATACGGGTCAAATTTGAGCAGACACACATAAATCGACCCGTATCCTCGGAGGAAGTTCGGCGTTTTTCACAAACTTTTCCTTCCATGCCTTTCGGCCGGTCGAATACAAACTCCCTTTTTGGCGCACTAGGCCATTATGTGATACTAATGCAGTATACACCCATAAAGCCTTGTTGTCAAGCCATTTTTCGCATTTCAAGCCGATTTTTTTGTTAAGCGCCCTCTTTCTCCGCACACACGGAAGCGTGTATGCTTTGCTCATTTTGGGCCTTGATTTTTTGTTTTTGCACGTTCTCACCTAAAACACCCTTGTGCATTTTGTACAGGTTGACTCTTGTTTTCCGCAAAGCAAAAGCACCCCGGCCGGCAGGGTGCTTTTGCATCGTTCTTATTCCAGATAATCCTTCAGCCGTTTGGCGCGGCTGGGGTGGCGGAGCTTGCGCAGGGCCTTGGCTTCGATCTGGCGGATGCGCTCCCGTGTGACGTTGAACTCCCGCCCCAGCTCTTCCAAGGTGCGGGGCTGGCCGTCGTCCAGACCGAACCGCAGGGTCAGTACCCGCTCCTCGCGGGGCGTCAGGCTCTTGAGGACGTTCATCAGCTCCTGCCGCAGCAACTGGCGGCCCGCTTCGTCCACGGGGACCCCGGCCTCCTCATCCTGAATGAAATCCTCCAGATGGGCGTCTTCCTCCTCCCCCACCGGCGTTTCCAAGCTGATGGGTTCCTGCGACAACTGCAAAAGCTCCCGCACCCGGTCAGGCTCCATCTCCAAACGGACGGCGATCTCTTCCGCCGTCGGTTCCCGGCCGTTTTTCCGAAGCAGCTCCCCCGCCGTCTTTTTGACCCGGTTGATGTGCTCCACCAAATGCACCGGGATGCGGATGGTCCGGCCTTGGTCGGCGATGGCGCGGGTGACGGACTGGCGGATCCACCACGTTGCATAGGTGGAGAACTTGAAGCCTTTGTCCGGCTCAAATTTTTCCGCCGCCTTCATCAGGCCGAGGTTGCCCTCTTGAATGAGGTCAAGGAAGGGCAGCCCCCGGCCCGCATAGCGCTTGGCCACCGAGACCACCAGCCGCAGGTTCGCTTCGCTGAGCTTCTGCCGGGCTTCCATGTCCCCTGCCTTGGCGGCACGGGCCAATGCCCGCTCTTCTTCGGCGGAAAGCAGCGGCACCCGGCCGATCTCTTTCAGATAGGCTTTCACCGGGTCATCCAGCGCAACGCCCTCCGCCGAGAGCTCATGCTCCAACCGCCCGATCTGCGCTTCGTCCAGCAGCGGGACATCCGGTTCCTCCTCGGCCACGCGGATGCCGCGGGCTTCCAGCTCCGCATACAGCGCATCCAGCCCGGCAACGTCATAATCCTGCTCGTCCATCGCACGGCTGACCTGTTCCGGCGTCAGGGTGTGCCGCCGGGCACGAGCCGCCAAAATCTTTGCCAATTCCTCTGTTTGCGACATTTTCCGCATAATTCCTTCTCCTTCCGACTCCAGCCGGGAGGAAAGGGAGCAGTTCAGTCTTCCGCAGGGGCGCTGCCCTGTTTTTTTTCTCGCATCGACTGGAGATATCGTTCTAGATCTTCATTCGACATCTGGGCCGCCTTGTTCGCCATGGGGGTCCCGCGGGCGATGCGGTCCAGATAAAACCCGATGTCTTCCGAGGTACAGTTAACATCACTGTATTGTGCCGCAAGACGACTCAGTTCATTCAGTGCTTCTTCGCCCTGCACAAAGCCGTGGAGGGTGGAAAGGCTGACCTCCACCCCCTGCTGCTGGCAGTCCAGCATGGCCTGATACAGCTCTCTCTGCTGGGGCAGCAGGAACTTGTCCGGGGAGAGCTGGGCCCGCACCTGCGGGATGTAGCTTGGCTCCCGCAGCAGAGCCGCCAAGAGCCGCTGCTCCGCCGAGGCCACGCCCAGCGCCTGTGAGCCGCCCGCGCTGTAGGGAACGCTGATCTGGTTCATCTCGCCGGAGTGCAGCCGGGCGCGGTTCTGGTCCCTGCGGCGCTTGTTGCCCGCCTTTTTCACGGCGGCAGCCAACTGGGTCATGATGGCCGTTTTGGAGATGTTCGTCTCCTCGGCCAGCCGCCCGGCGTAGACCTCCTGCTCCGTGGGGTTGGAGCGTTCGGCCAGCATGTCCACGGCCTCGCGGACGTATTCGAGCCGCTGGGCATCCTGTTTCAGGTCATATTGATCCCGCAGCCGCTTGAGCCGGAAATCCAGCGCGTTGCCCACGCCGTCCAGCAGGGCTTGGAACCGCTCGGCCCCGTATTTTTTGATGTACTCGTCCGGGTCCTTTGCGCCGGGGATCTGGAGCACCCCCACCCGCACCGGGCTGTTCCGGAACAGTTCCAGCGAGCGGAGGGTCGCCTTCTGGCCCGCTTCGTCCGAGTCGTAGCTGAGGATGACCTCCTCCGCGTACTCGCTGATGAGCCGCACCTGCTCCGGCGTCAGAGCCGTGCCGCAGGCGCAGACGGCGGTATCGATGCCCGCCTGCTGCATACTGATGACGTCCATGTAGCCCTCACAGAGGACGAACCGCCGGGACGCGCTCTTTTTCGCGATCTGGAGCGCGAACACCGTCTCCGATTTATGATAGACCAGCGTTTCCGGGCTGTTGACGTATTTCGGTTTGGAGTCGTCCAGCACGCGCCCGCCAAAGGCGATGATGTTGCCGCGCAGATCGAAGATGGGCGTCATGACCCGCTTCCAGAACAGGCAGTAGATGCGGCCCGATTGGCTGCGCTTGAACAGGCCGCTGGCGTCCAGCTCCTGCTGGTTGTAGCCCTTATCCCGCAGGAACTGATACAGAGCTTGTCCGTCGTTGGGGGCATAGCCGAGGCCGAACCGAACGATGGTCTTATCGTCCAAGCCGCGGCGGCGCCAGTAGGCGCGGGCCTGACGGGCCTCCTCCACCGTGGAGTTCAGGCAGGCATGGAAGAACCGTGCGGCCTCCTTGTTCATCGAGAGGATGCGGCTGCGCATCCGCCCGGTCTTGTCGTCCTCCTGCGGCTCCGGCATCCCGGCGCGGCCAGCCAGCAGCTTGACGGCCTCGCCATAGCTGATGCTGTTGATCTTTTTCGCAAAGGTGATGGCGTCGCCGCCCGCCCCGCAGCCAAAGCAGTAAAAGCTCTGCGTGTCCGGGTAAACATAGAACGAGGGGGTCTTCTCACTGTGGAAGGGGCACAGCCCGCCGTACAGGCGGCCCTTCCGTTTCAGTTGGACATAGCTGCCCACCAGATCCACGATGTCCGTCCGGCGGGTCAGCTCTTCAATATATTCGTGTGGGATCATTTTGTCTTTTCCCTGCTCCTTTTATAATACGTGCCACTTGCGGGGCACGAACACATCCTCAAAGGTCCGGATGGCGAACTCGTCGCTCATGCCGCTGATGTAGTCGGTCACGGCGCGGTCCCTGCCCTCCTGATAGGCCAGCTGCAAGTAGAAGTTGGACATCTGGTCGATGTGGGTCAGGTAATACTCGTAAAGCTCCGTGAGGACCTTTTCCACTTTTTGCTCTTCCCGCTTGGCGGTGCGGTCGGTGTAGACGTTGGCGTACATGAAATCCTTCAGGGCGAGGAAGGCTTCTTCCTCCTCGCTGCCCACGGCCACATCGCCGTCGCTGTGGAGCAGGATGCTGTTGATCATGGTCGTGATGCGCTGGGATTTCGTCTCGCCCAGCACCGCCGTGCACTCCTTGGGGAGGGTGGCCGGGTCCAGCACCCCGGCGCGGACCGCATCCTCGATATCGTGGTTGACGAAGGCGATCTGGTCCGCCATCCGAACGATGCGCCCTTCCGGCGTGGCCGCCCACGTACCCTTGGTGTGGGTGATGATGCCGTTGCGCACCTCCCACGTCAGGTTCAGGCCCTTGCCGTCCTTTTCCAGCTTATCCACGACCCGCAGACTCTGGCGGTAGTGCTTGAAGCCGTCCGGGCAGAGCTTGTCCAGCGCGCTTTCGCCCGCGTGGCCGAAGGGAGTGTGCCCAAGGTCGTGGGCCAGACTGATGGCTTCGGTCAGGTCCTCGTTCAACCGCAGGGCGCGGGCAATGGTGCGGGCGATCTGCGAAACTTCCAGCGTATGCGTCAGCCGGGTGCGGTAGAGGTCGCCTTCCGGCGAGAGGAAGACCTGCGTCTTCTGCTTGAGCCGCCGGAAAGCCTTGCAGTGGAGCACGCGGTCCCGATCCCGCTGGAACACGGGGCGGATGGGGTCCTGCGGCTCCGGCCTTGCCCGGCCCCGGCTGGCATCGCTGAAGGTCGCCCATGGGGCAAAGGTCAGCCGCTCGATCTCTTCGGTACGCTGGCGTACATCCATCCAAAATCCCTCACTTTCGTTTCTGCGCCCCCTTCCCCGCCGCTATTTTAGCAAAACGGCCCTGTCGAAGGGGGAAAATCGCTGTCATTCCAAAAAATAAACCTCTCCGTCACGCTTTGCGTGCCAGCTCCCCTAATAGGGGAGCCCTTGGCATTGCGGTCAAGCTGCTGGCTTCCACCTCTTAAAAGGGTGCGTAAAACGGCTTCGAAACGCGCACCTGCGCTGCGCCCCGCGTCAGCTCCCGGAGCTGTTCCAGCAAAGGCGGCTCAGTGCCTTCGGGCATCTGCCAGCGCAGGGTCACGCGGTCGGTGAACTGGGGGTCTGCAAGCTTCGCCCCCGCCCCGTTGATGAGCAGAGCCGCCCGCTCATAGAGCGAGTAGTCCACCGTGACTTCCAGCTCTACCACGCTGCGCACCGTGACGACCTCGGCGGCTTCCAGCGCACGGGCCGTGGCGGTGGTGTAGGCACGGACAAGGCCGCCCGTGCCCAGCAGCACGCCGCCGAAGTACCGGGTGACCACCACGATCAGATCGGTCAGGCCGCTGTGCTGCAGCACCTCCAGCGCAGGGGTGCCGGACGTCTTGGCGGGCTCGCCGTCGTCGGAATAGCGCTCCCGGTTGCCCTCCCGCAGACGGTAAGCGTACACGTTGTGCCGCGCCGTGCGGTTGGCCGCCCGCACCTGCTCCAGAAAGGCCACGGCCTTTTCCTCACTGTCTGCAAACGAGAGCTGCGCAATGAAGCGGCTCTTCTTCTCTTCGTATTCGCCGATGGCTGTGCCCCGGACGGTGCGGTAATCCTCCACGCTGGTTCCTCCTGTTTTCTGCAATTGGTCAAGTTTAGTATAGCATAAATCCGCACAAAGAAAAAGCCCGGCACGAGCGGATGCTCGTGCCGGACCTTCCCCCGGATTTATTTGAAGCACGGAGATATCATTTTGAAGAAGCTCTTATCAGACGAAGAGCTGCACCCACTGGTGGCCCCAAGCGGAAGTGGCATCGAAGTAGTAGCCAACGCCCATCTCGGTAGCGGAGGGGTTCAGAATGTTTGCGCGGTGGCTGTCGGAAGCCATCCAAGAGTCGAACACTTCCTGAGCAGAAGCTTCGCCCCAGCCGATGTTCTCGCCTTCGCCCTCGCCGGTCTGCTTGACGCCATACTCACCCAGAACGGTGAAGCAGTTGGTGCCATCGGGGCGGGTGTGGGAAGCGGTCTTTGCAACTTCCTGTGCGCGCTTCTCAGCGGCTGCGTTCAGGTTTGCATCGCCCAGAGCCAGAGCGGAGAGGCCGTTCTTGGTGCGCTCGTTGTTCACCAGAGTCAGAAGCTCCTGTGCGAACTGGTTGTTGCTGGTGTTGGGAGCGTAGGTGAAGATCATGACCCAGTAGTTGCCGTACTCGCCGCCTTCGTAGTAGCCGATGCCAACGTGGGTGGCGTCCTTGCTCATCATGCGGGCACGGAAGAAATCGTAACGGTTCCAAGTTGCGAAGACATCTTCAGCGGAATCGGAAGCTGCCCAGTAGTTCTCGCCAACTTCGATCTCGTTGACGCCGTACTCAGCGAGGACGGTGAACTCGCGGGTGCCATTGGGGCGGTTGTAGGAGTAGTTGGTTGCTAGCTCTTCGGCGCGGGCCTGAGCGGCTGCGTTCAGCTCGGTGCTGCCGATGGTCAGAGGAGCGATGCCATTGGCTGCGCGCTCGTTGTTGATGAGGCTCAGCAGCTCGGCGCCATTGGAAGTTGCAGCGTGTGCGGGCATTGCCATGACCATCATCAGGCAGAACATTGCAGCGCACAGGAGCAGGTTCTTCAGGACGTTTTTCGTAGTGTTACGCATCGTATTACCCTCTTTTGAGTGACCCTACGAAAAAAGGTGTCGATCTACCAAAACACACTCGGCAAATCGACACCTAGTATTCCTAGATGGAGGTCGCTCAAAGGGCGGGCACCGCGTGTCCGTTTTGAGAAGCAACTGGCTGCCATTTTACAGGCCCTATAGCTTTGCGTCACAGCCTTTCGACTGCTTTGCCGAGAATATTCAGTTTTGACGTCCTTCTTCCGTAAGAGAAGAATTATAATGAAAAAAGGTGTTGATCTGCTGATACACTCGGCAAATCAACACCTGAAATTCAGATGAAGGTCACTCGACATCCCACATGGTTGTGTTCTGTCCGAGAAGCAACTGGCTGCCATTTTACAGGCCCTATAGCTTTGCGTCACAGTCTTTCGACTGCTTTGCCGAGGATATTCAATTCAGAAAACCTTTCCTGCAGTCCGTAGGCTTTCTTTCGTCCGCCTCCGTTCTGCGGCCTCATATTACCACATCCCACCTCCCCTGTCAACACTCTGCGACAGCTTTTTTCAAAATTTTTTCGTTTTCTGTTTTCGGTAGCCGTTTTTTCCGGTTCTTTATACCTATTATAATGGACGAATCCCTTGCCAAGGCCCTGCCGCAGTGGTAGAATGAAAATGAAATATCAAGCGTATGATTTTCGACATTTTTCGAAGGAGATTTACATATGGAGTGTACCACTCTGCAGGAGGATGTCCTCTACTCCCAGAACACCTCCAAGCTGACCCCCGAAAGCATCTCCGCCATCCAGAACACCGTCCAGCGCAGCCAGCCGGTCGGCGTAGTGGTAGGCCTGTATGATGAAGCGCTCACCATCACAGATGTGAGCGGTTTCTTTTTAAAGAACCTCGGTTACGAATACGAAGATTTCTGCCGTGTCACCGGCTGTTCGCTCCGGGCGCTGTTCTACGGCGAGAACCAGAGCTTTCTGGCGCCGGAGCGCTGGCCCCTCATCACCGCAGACGGCGACGGCCAGTTGCTGACGAAGGACGGCGTGCCCATTTTTGCACGGCTGTACAAAATGGACTCCACCAACAGCGACGGTGCCCCCATTTGGATCCTTTCCGCCCAGATGGACTGGGTCCGCCAGAACCTCCACCTCGTCAACAGCGTCATGCGCTCCGGCATATGGTACATCGACTGCGACCCCGCCGGTTCCCCCACCGGCGTGGTCTACAGCCATGAGTTCCGCCGGATGCTGGGCTACCACGACGTTCTGGATTTTCCCAACACGCTGGACGCTTGGTCTGCCCTCATCCACCCGGACGACCGGGACCCGGTGCTGGCCGCACTGGATCGCGCCCTCTCTGACCGGACCGGCGCCAGCCCCTACGATGTCGAGTACCGGATGCGTCTGCCCGACGGCCATTATGAGTGGTTCCGGGACAGCGCCGAGGCCAGCCGCCGCCTGAACGGCACCATCCGCCGCTTCGTGGGCGTTTTCGTCAATGTGGACAAGGAGAAAAAGGCGGAACTTCTCGTCAAAAAGAGCGAGGCCTTCCACCGCGCCTACACGGAATCCAACCTCTGCGAATATTACGTCGATCTCCAGACCGATCATTTCGACCCCCTCAAGGAGGCGCCCTCCTTTCTGAGCGCCTTCGAGCAGCCCTCGTGGGATGCGCTGGTCTGCTCCTACCGCGACCGCTTCATTGCGCCCGCAGACCGGGACGCCGTGGCCATGATCTTTGACCGCAGCTACATCACCGAGCGCTTCCGGCAGAACCGCCCGGAGTTGAGCTTTGAGTGCCGCCTCCGGCTGAACGGCGAGGAACGCTGGGTGCGGAACGTGGTCATGCCCGGCGAGACCACCGGAGACCCCCGCTATGCCATCGTCTTCATCCGCGACATCACCGACTCCAAAAAGGAGGCCGCCCAGATCGCCGCGCTGACCCAGCAGAACAAGGCCATGGATATGCTGCTGCAAAGCACGGTCAAGCTCGTGGATCGGTACTTCCTGTGCAACCTTTCCACGGATGAATACACTTTCTACAACATGCTCTCCGCCGCCAGCCGCCCTTCCAGCGGCTGCTACCACGACCTTGTGGCCTACTTCCTCGCGCAGTTCCAGCCCATCGGCGGCGAACGGACGCTGGAAGAGAGCCTCTCCCCCGCTCACCTGCGCCAGCAGCTCCGCACCCCGGACGACATCTACCGCTTCGAGTACAGCACCAAAGATGAGACCCAGTTCAAGACCATGGCCATTCTGCCCGTCTCGTGGAAGGACGGCGTGGTGGAACAGGCCCTCTTCGTCGCACAGGATGTCACGCAGGAAAAGAAGACGGAGATCGCCTCCCGCAAGGCCCTCAAGGATGCTTACGACGCGGCCAACCGCGCCAATCGCGCCAAGACCGAGTTTCTTTCCAACATGAGCCACGACATCCGCACCCCCATGAACGCCATCGTCGGCATGACAGCCATTGCCGGGGCCAACATCAACAACCCGGAGCGGGTGGCCGATTGTCTGGGGAAGATCACCCAGTCCAGCCACCATCTGCTCGGCCTGATCAACGAAGTGCTGGATATGTCCCGCATTGAGAGCGGCAAGGTCGTGCTCAACGAGGAAGCGTTCAATCTGGCCGAACTGGTGGACGACCTCATCGGCATCAACAAGGGCAACATCGCCGCCCACGGCCACAGCCTCGATGTCCACCTGCACAAGCTGGAACATGAGGACGTCTACGGCGACAGTCTGCGCATCCAGCAAGTCATCACCAACATCCTCAGCAACGCCATCAAGTACACCCCGGACGGCGGCCACATCGTCTTTTCCATCGCCGAGCAGCCGACCCACTCCCCCGGCGTAGGCTGCTACCAGTTCACCGTGAAAGACAACGGCATCGGCATGACGCCGGAGTTCCAGAAGATCCTGTTCGAGCCTTTCACCCGCGCGGACGACAAGCGCACCACCAAAATTCAGGGCACCGGCCTCGGCATGGCCATCGCTCAGAACGCCGTGAACATGATGAACGGCACCATCGACGTAGAAAGCGAGCTGGGCAAGGGCAGCAAGTTCACCGTGACCATCTTCCTGAAACTGCAAAACCGTTCCACCGAGCAGATCGACGAGCTGGCCCATCTGCCGGTCCTCGTGGTGGATGACGATGTGCTGTGCTGCGAGAGCACGGTCGAGATGCTGCAGGAGGTGGGCATCGACGGCGAGTGGACCACCTCCGGCGAGGAAGCCGTCGCCCGCGCCGCGGCCCGCCACGAGGCACACAACGATTACTTCGCCGTCCTCGTGGACTGGAAGATGCCGGGCATGAACGGCGTCGAGCTGACCCGGTGCATCCGGCAGAAGCTCGGCAAGGCACTGCCCATCATCGTGCTGACGGCCTATGACTACACGGATATCGAGAACGAGGCCCGCACCGCCGGGGTCAACGACTTCATTACAAAGCCGCTCTTCCGCTCCCGCCTGACCGCCGCGCTGAAAAATCTCGTGGCGGGCAAACCGAACGCCGCCGACCGGAACGAACTGGACGAGCTGGCCCGCTGCGATTACACCGGCAAGCGCATCCTTCTGGTGGAGGACAACGAGCTGAACCGCGAGATCGCCAAGGAGATCATCGGGATGACCGGCGTCTCCATCGAATGTGCCGAAAACGGCCGGGAGGCCGTAGAAAAGTTCACAGCAGCCCCCGTCGGTTATTACGATCTGATCTTCATGGACATCCAGATGCCGCTGATGAACGGCTACGAGACCACCGCCGCCATCCGGGCCCAGACGCTCCACGGCGGGCAGAGCATCCCCATCGTTGCCATGACGGCCAACGCCTTTGCCGAGGATGTCGTCCTCTCCCGCAATGCGGGCATGAACGATCACATTGCAAAACCCCTCGACCTGAACAAGCTGAACGACGTGTTGCGGCAATGGCTGTGATCGCTTGCGTTTTTCTCGTGTGTGTGCTATACTTTCTAGCGAACTGAATAGAAAACAGTCGGTGCGTTTCGTCATTTTGCTGATAAGCGGAGGGCAGAAACGTTAAAAGGGAAGCGGGTGCACAATCCCGCACGATCTCGTCACTGTGATAAGGGAGTCCCCCGTCCGGGTGCTTTGGGCACCGGTCACTGGAGCATCTGCTCCGGGAAGGCGGCGGAGGGCGGTGATCTTTCAGTCAGGAAACCTGCCGGTTGTTGGTACGGGAGCGTATGCTCCAAATCACGAGGAATTGGTTGTACCCAAAAAGCCTGAATCATTGGAAAAGGTCCTTTTTGTTTTGCCATCCCGCAAACAAAAGGGGCCTTTTTGTTTGGTCAGGTTCTCTTTCCTGTACCCTTCTGTCCGGTTCGAACGAATGTATCCAAAACAGGAAAGGAACACAGAACATGAGAAAACGCACGATCCACAAGGCGGCGGCCGCTCTGACCGCCCTCACCCTCTGCGCCGGTGTGCTCACCGGCTGCGGCGGGTCTGCATCCAGCACCGCTGCTTCCAGCGTGGCAAGCTCTGCCGCCGCATCCAGCGAAGTTTCCAGTGAGGAGGCCGATGAATTGGCTGCAAAGAACGTTGCCGATCTGATCGACGCCATCTATGTGCAGGAGCGCAACGACAACACCGACGAGCAGTGCGCTGCCGCCAAGGCCGCTTGGGACGCTCTGACCGACGCACAGAAGGAGCTGGTCGAGGGCGAAGAGGCCGACCCCGATTACTTTGGCCGCGACACCGGCGATGCCTCCAAGGACGACAGCCGCAACGAGGACAACATCGGCGACAATGAGCTGCTGGTGGTCTCCTTCGGCACCTCCTTCAACGACAGCCGCGTGGCCGACATCAAGGGCATCGAGGATGCTCTGCAGGAAGCTTACCCGGATTGGTCGGTCCGCCGTGCCTTCACCGCCCAGATCATCATCAACCATGTGCAGGCCCGTGACGGCGAGAAGATCGACAACATGCAGCAGGCCATGGATCGCGCTGTGGCCAACGGCGTGAAGAACCTCGTGGTCCAGCCCACCCACCTGATGCACGGCGCCGAGTACGACGAGATGATGGAGATGATCGACTCCTACCGCGACAAGTTCGAATCCGTCGCCGTGGCAGAGCCCCTGCTGGGCGAGGTCGGTTCCGACGCTGCCGTCATCAACGCCGACAAGGAAGCCGTTGCCAAGGCTGTGACCGCTGCTGCCGTGAAGGAAGCCGGTTATGACAGCCTCGACGCCGCTGCTGCTGACGGTGTGGCCTTCGTCTTCATGGGCCACGGCACCTCTCACACCGCAAAGGTCAGCTACAGCCAGATGCAGACCACCATGGGCACCCTTGGTTACAACAACGTCTTCATCGGCACCGTCGAAGGCGAGCCGGAGGAGACTGCTTGTGAGAACGTGATCGAAGCCGTCAAGGCTGCCGGTTACACCAAGGTCGTCCTGCGCCCGCTGATGGTCGTTGCCGGTGACCACGCCAACAACGATATGGCCTGTC
>OWJF01001184.1_pt1 | contig 11605 bp, 9 predicted proteins | sample 1732941 | NCBI WGS metagenome assembly OWJF01 (sample SAMN05065770, study PRJEB22554) | human gut metagenome | biome: ENVO:2100002; feature: ENVO:00000062; material: ENVO:00002003 | host: Homo sapiens | place: USA
ATCTACACCTATTAAGTCGTCGGCAGCGTCAGATGTGTATAAGAGACAGGGATGGTACCAATCCACCGCTAAAAAGCATCGTAAAGAAAAGGTAAAAAGTTATTGCTCTTCTTCCAGGCAATTGTTCAAGAGATAACGGATAGGCAATCATAGTTGACAGTATAACATTGACAGCTGTTCCAACTACTGTGACCAAAATTGTAATTCCATAGGCCCTCATTATCTTAGACGCATTTTTCCAAATGTAAGCATAGGCTTCCAAGCTGAATTTTTCCGGGAAAAATGAATATCCGTTTCTTATCAGTGTACTTTCCTCCGTAAAGGAAGACATAATTAAAAGAATAAAAGGGGTAATTACAAATATGGTAAACAGAATCAGTATAAAATTCGCTAAAATCTGAAACCGCATATTCGATTTTGAACGGATCATTTTTCTCCTCCTAAAACAGTGCGTTTTCCTTACTTACTTTCCTAACGATCAAATTAGCGGTGAGAACTAAAACAAATCCTACAACCGACTGATATAGGCAAGCAGCAGAAGACATTCCAACATTTCCCAGTTTAATCAGTGCTCTATATACATAAGTATCAATTACATTTGTCGCAGAATACAATGTTCCGGAGTCCAACGGTACCTGATAAAACAATCCGAAATCAGAATAGAAAATTCTTCCAATCGATAACAAAGTAAGTGTAATCACCGAAGGGACTAAGGATGGAAGCGTAATACATTGAATCTGTTTCCACTTACCTGCTCCATCTAAATTTGCAGCTTCATAGTAATCTTTGGGAATACCATTGATCGCCGAGATATAAATCAAGCAACCATATCCGACTCCCTTCCATACATTCACAAGTGTCAAAATAAACGGCCAGTATTTTGGTTCCGCATACCACGAAATCGGATTTTTCCCGAATGGAATCAACAGTGAATTATTCACCATTCCGTTTTCTGTTGAAAGAAATGCGAAAACAATATAGCTAATAATTACAATTGACATCAGATAGGGGAGCAATACCGCACTTTGATAAAGCTTTTTTAATTTTTTGCTCACAACGTCGCATATAAAAATTGCAAGAATAATTCCAACCACTGTATTAATCACTATAAAAGCAAGATTATACAATAACGTATTCCTTGTAATTACCCAGGCATCGTTTGTGGCAAACAAAAATTTGAAATTTTTCAGTCCTACCCAGTCACTCCCCAAAATGCCTTTCTGGTAATTGATATGTTTAAAGGCAATAATTGTACCAAACATAGGAATATAATTATTGATAAAAATATAGATTAATCCAGGTGCCATCATCAAGTAGAGCGGTAGCCATCTTTTCCAATTGTGTTTTTTTGTTTTCATCTCTCCACCACCTTTTCTATGTATTTCCATTATATCAGTTTTCAAGATTCTTTCTTGCATTCAGGCGACTTCATAATGGCACTGAATGGTATATCTTCCATCATATAATGTTATCTTTCCTCCATTCCTTAATCTGTTCCTCGGAATGTTTCAGTAACCCACAGAATATTTCCTCATTATGTTGTCCGAGTGTTGGTGCCGGTTTACTGATCTCAGGCATATTATCCATCAACTTAATAGGATTGCCATTTACTTTCATTTTCCCAATCACAGGGTGTTCTATCTCCACAAACATTTCACGTTCTATGGCGATATGTTTATCTTCTGTGATCTGCCTTACATTATAGATGGGGCCTGCCGGAATTCCTTTTGCCAATACATTTTCTACAATTTCATTCACAGTATATTGCGTTGTCCACTCTTCAATATATTTCTTTTGTATTTCGTTATTCTGTACTCTCAAAGAAACCGTAAGAAAACGTTCATCCGTTATCATCCATGGCATATGAAGAACTTCGTTGCAAAGCTTCTCATATAGCTTTTGATTTCCACATGCTATAATAACCTGACCATCCTTCGCCTGATAACTATCATAGGGTGCAATAGATGCATACGCATTTCCATTTCTTACAGGAAGTTGCCCCGACTCAAAATATCTTGTATATGCATTCTCCAGGCTGGCCACTACAGAATCTACCAGTGATACATCTACCTTTTGTCCTTTTCCGGTGAGTGTTCTTACGTTCAAAGCCATTAAAACACCAATCACAAGATTCATGCCACCCAGTATATCACCCATGGCATTTCCGGAACGCGTAGGATCTCCGTTTTTTGCACCGGTAACGCTCATAAGACCTCCCATTGCCTGTGAAATAATATCATAACCCGGTCTGTCAGAGTACGATCCATAGCAGCCAAAGCCTGACACTGCTCCGTAAATAAGGCGTGGGTTTTTTTCTCTCAAAACTTCATATCCCAATCCCAATCGTTCCATAACCCCAGGTCGATAATTTTCCAAGAGAATATCTGCCTTATTCACCAGTTCCAGGAAGATTTTTTTCCCTTCTTCCGTCTTCAAATTCAATGTAATTCCTTTTTTATTGCGATTCAGGTTCGCATAATAAACACTTTCTCCATTTCTGTAAGGACCATAGCTTCTGGCATCATCACCTTTTCCCGGCACTTCGATTTTTATTACTTCAGCACCGAAGTCTCCCAATATAGAGCCTGCATAGGGTCCTGCTACTACCCGGGTCAAGTCAAGAACTACCAAATTCTGTAGTGCTTCCACTTTTTCTAATCCCATAAGGTCTCACCTCCGATCCCCTTATAATTCCTCATCTTTTACGTGAATCTTTAATCTCATAATTGCACTCCCCATAGATTTTCCAAGGCTGTCCAACCGCAAGCTCATGGTTGCACCACCTCCAAGTGCATGTTTGAGTACAAAATTAAATCCTCCAAGGCTGGGAACTTCATATCTTATAATTTCGCCCTTTACCATGTCGCCGAAAAAATCATGTAGTCTTTCGGGCGTTACTTCTCTTTTAATAATTTCATAATATTCAGGTTTTCTGGCAAATACACAGATATTGCTGGTATCTCCCTTGTCACCGCTTCTTCCATGAGCGATATCATTCAATAATATTTCTCTCATAATCTTGTCCTCTCTATGCAAAACTATATTGTAATAATATGGCTCTTGATCTCTACTGCCTCTCGTGGAACAGATGTCGGCCACAGTGCCATAACTTCCTGCACATGAGCCCTTCCTCCGAAGAAAGATGCTCCGGGAGGTCCGTTTAACTGCATAGGGCTGATTTCCGGGATGATCTTCGCACATTCATTCTTATCCTCTGAAAATACAGCAATGCGCATTACACACTCGTTCAGATTTTTCAATGCTTCTTCACTCATGTCAGCCACATTAAGATGAAGGCTGTTCAGACCAATAAAACTGATATGAACGTCATCCGCTTTCATTCCCTTTTGCTTCATTTTCTTCATGATAATGTCTGCACAATATCGAGCTTTTTCATAAGCATCAGGCCATGCAAAGCTCAACATTGAAACCGTCTTCCACCCTTTATGATACCCAACACACAATTTCAAAGTATCCGGTTTCTCTTTACCATGAATATGATCAATTCTGACGCGATTATCACCAACCTGTGTAATAGTAGCATTACTAATATCCACATTTACATCAGGAGTCAGATAATTTGCCGGATCCAGCACTTCATATAAAAATTGTTCCTTACAACTTTGCTCGCAAATGACTCCTCCACAATTAGGTGCCTTAGTAATTTCAAATGTTTTATCTGTCAACTCTGCAATAGGAAATCCGAGATTTTCCATCTGAGGTACGCTACGCCAATCATACATATAATTGCCGCCTGCTCCCTGTCCACCACATTCCAGTAAGTGTCCTGCCATAATTCCTCTTGCAAGGTTATCCCAGTCATTGTCTTTCCAACCAAATTCATAAGCCAACGGAGCCAGGAAAAGTGCGCTATCAGCTGCTCTTCCGGTGACTACAACATCTGCTCCGCCTTCAATTGCACTTTGAATGCCTTCATGACCAATGTAGGCATTGCAATTATATATTTTATCAACAATATCCGTAAAATCGCCTTCGTAGTCAAAATTCGGAAATGTCCATCCATCCTTTAACAGCTGCGGGATTTTTGATTTAATGTCGTCCCCTGTTACATAACCGATTTTATACCCTTTCATATTTTCTTCAGTTGCATACTGTCGAATAGCATCTACACATCCTGAAATATTCATGCCACCTGCATTTGTCAAAATTTTAATATTTCTTTCCCAAGCAGTTTTTCCTGCTGGTTTCAACAATCTTGTCACAAAATCAGGAGCATAACCTTTTGATGGATCTTTTAGTTGTTGCTTTGCCATAATGGACAGCGTCAGTTCTGCCAGATAGTCACATGCAAGATATTGAATATCTGCATTGTGAATCATATGGATAGCAGCATCTGGAGAATCTCCCCAAAATCCCTGTCCTCCGCCAATTGCTATTTTTTTCATCCGTTTCCTCCTTAACGTGCCTTGGTAATGCGGCTTTCTATGCCTGTTTATTTTTCATATTCTAATTATAACAATTCTCCACATTCTTTCTTGCATTCATCCGACTTAAAAATGTCACTCAGTGGTATATATAAAAATCCCTAAAAGTTAGTTTTTGCCTAACTTTTAGGGATTGCTATAAATAAACAGTTAATTATTTCTCCATGGCATTCAGGCGGTCCACCAACTTCTGTACATCTGCCATGCTGACTCCGCCGCCGAAACTGACCGGTCCGCGCAGAGGCATATACTGAAGCATAGCTGCATTCATCTCATCGCTGATGGCTTCCTTCGCGGCATCGCCGCCTTCGCTGACCTCGCTGTTCTGACCGAACATTCCTTTGCTCAGAACACTCTGTACCAGTTTCCAGGCCTCCGGACGGCTCATGATGTCGCCCATTGTCGTATCTGTGGTATAGTGGAAAGGAATCTTCACGGTGGATTCCACAGTCACGGTATCTCTGAGAGCAATGTCTCTGGAAGATGCTCCGATAAGGATCTCGAACTCTCCAGTCTCCACCTGCCAGTCATGGATCTGTACATCATAGTAAGCAAAGGCTCGCTTTCCAAGCGTAAAAGTTACTGTCTTCGTCTCGCCGGGTGCCAGTTCGATCTTGGCGAAATCCCTCAGTTCTTTCACCGGTCGGATCACAGTGCTATCTTTATCCGCCACATAGAGCTGTACAACTTCCTTACCCGTTCTGTCTCCGGTATTGGTCACATCCACAGACACCGTCAGTTCTTCTGTGTCTTTCATTGTCTTTTTGTCCAAACACAAATTGCTGTAGGCAAATGTGGTATAGGACAATCCGTAGCCGAAGGGGAACAATACATCCATTTTCTTCTTATCATAATAGCGGTATCCCACGAAAATGCCTTCCCGGTATTCCACGTGGTCGCCCTCACCAAAGCCGGCAAGATAAGAAGGATTATCTTCCAACTGCTTCGGGAATGTCTCCGGAAGCTTCGCACTGGGATTCACTTTGCCGAAGAGGATGTCATACTCGGCACCTCCCACAGCCTGTCCTCCAAGATAGGCTTCCAGAATACCTTTCACACGATCTGCCCAGGGCATCTCTACCGGTGCACCGTTGTGCAATACGACTATGGTGTTAGGCTGTACCGCTGCCACTCTTTCGATCAATTCGTTCTGGCAATCCGGCATCCGCATATGTTTACGATCAAAACCTTCGGATTCAAATGCATCCGGCAGTCCTGCGAAAATCACGGCTGCCTTTGCCTTTTTAGCTGTCTCCACGGCTTCTGCCAGTAATACCTCATCCGTCTTATCTTCTTTGTCATCAAATCCCTGGGCATACACAATATGTGTATTACCTGCTGCCTCTGCCGCATCCAGGGCTCCGGTGATCTTATGGCTGTTGATATGGGAGCTGCCGCCACCCTGATATCTGGGCTTCTTCGCATATTTTCCGATAAAGGCGATCTCTTCGCCCTCTGTCAGTGGCAGTACATTCTCATTCTTCAACAATACAATGGTCTCTTCCGCCACTTTCTTCGCAACCTCATGGTCGTGATCCAGATCAAACACCGCTTCGGTATCTCTGTTCTCGTTATAGCGATATACGATATTCAGAATACGCTCCACCGCGGTATCCAGCACCTGTTCCTCCAGTGTTCCATTCTGTACCGCTTCTACGATCAGTTGATCATTGACTCCCATGGAGGAAGGCATCTCCAGATCAAGTCCTGCCTTTAAATCTTCCACACGGTCATTGACTGCTCCCCAGTCACTCATGACATAACCGTCAAATCCCCACTTATCTCTCAGGGTCTCTGTGAGATATTTGTGATGAGCCGCGGCATAAGTACCGTTGATCCTGTTATAAGAGCACATAACTGTCCAGGGTTTTGCCTTCTTCACCGCTCCCTCAAATGCCGCCAGATAGATCTCGTTCAGTGTTCTCTCGTCAATGATCTCATTCACGGACATTCTACGGGTCTCCTGATTATTCGCCAGAAAATGCTTTAAACTGGTTCCCACATGCTTGCTCTGCACACCGCGGATCAGAGAGCCTGCAATCTCACTTGCCACTAGGGGATCCTCTGAATAGTATTCAAAATTACGACCGCACAGGGGAGAACGTTTGATGTTCACAGCCGGCCCCAGAATGACACTGACGCCTTCTGCCTGACACTCATTGCCCAGTGTCTCGCCCATATGATACAACAGATCTCTGTTAAAGGATGCCGCGGTTCCACAGCCTGCCGGGAAACATACTGCTTTAATACTCTCATTTACACCCAGATGATCTGCCTTGTCATCCTGCTTGCGCAGACCGTGAGGGCCGTCGGATACCATACTTGCGGGAATCCCCAGTCGCTCGCAGCTTTCAGTATGCCAGAAATCTGCTCCGGAACACATTGCCGCCTTTTCCTCCAATGTCATTTTTGCTATCAGATCTTTGATTTTTTCCTTTGTCATGTTGCTATAACCTCCTGTCATTCAAGCTTGTCCGCTTGCTCTTTCTGTTTACCAGTTTAGCAATTTTCCACATTGATTCCTATATCTGATTATGACTTCTTTTTAGGTCAATATTGACTTTTTCCTTCTTTTTATTCTATGATATAAATATATCGCGGGAAATAATATAATTTCAGAAGGAGGCTTTGCGATGCCGCAATTTCCACACGAAGAGGTTGCTTTTGAAAGCGGAATCAACGTCCGTTTTACAATCTATAACAGCAATAACGATTACATACCGGAACACTGGCATCGAAGCATGGAAGTTATCTATATCTATGAGGGTTCCATGGAACTCATTGAGGGGCAGCGGGTTCTGTTGCTGCATGCCGGAGATTATCATGTGGTAAATTCCGCCGCCGTCCATGCTACCCGGACCACGACACCGTCCCGGGTTCTGTTATTACAGATTCCTTATGCGTTTCTCATAGGTGCCATCCCAGAATATGAAAGCATCCGTTTTCTGTTCTCCCACAGGGATTCTTCTGCCGATGCGCAGATTCAGGAGATTCTGACTTCCATGGGCGATCTCTATACAAAAAAACCGCAAAGCTATACTCTGCGGTTTTCCGGTCTGCTTTATGATTTTTTATACATCCTTATGACCCACTATAAGGTCACCGTCGACAATACTTCCCGAATTCAGAGTCAGAAAAATCTGCATCGCCTCGAACCGGTGATTCAGTACATCCAATCTCATTACACCGAAGTCATTTCTTTGGAAAATGCAGCCTCCCTGGCTCATCTGAACCCAGAATATTTCTGCCGTTTTTTCCGGCGGAACATGGGAACCACCCTCACTTCCTATATCAACAGCGTGCGTCTGACGCATGTCTGCAAGGATTTAAAAGACACCGATCTGAACATCAGCGAAATACTGGATCGACACGGAGTCTCAAACTATAAATTATTCCTGCGCACCTTTAAGCAGGTATACGGCTGTGCTCCGAGGGATTTCCGGAAGCAGTGAGGCATGCTATGATAACTGCTCAGAGCCACTCTGCATTATTACTTTCCAGTTCTTTCTTCTGCATAATGCGATTGCGGTCACTTAAGATCGCCAGCATTTCGTCCGCGATCTCCTCCGGCGGCAGATCAGAATAATGACACAGATAACCGATCATACGGCTCGCCGTAAAATCCGTATTCAGATTCTTCGTCACCAGATCACAGAAAGCTTCCGGATAGCCGCGGGATAGGAGCATTTTATATAATTGCATACTTTGGGGAGATCTTGGTTTCATATTTATTCTACGCCTTCTTAATATGGAAGATCACGCCGCTCTTGGGGTAGATCCACTCGTCCTTGATCGCAATGTCATAGAGTCCGGCTCTCTGGATGCAGGCTCCGACATTGGCAGTGCTTTCCTTATTGAGATAGGAATACATAGTGACATCCATTCCGTTCTTGTATTTCAGCTTGATATGGGGCTCCTTGGTCGGATCCACCAGAGTCACCTCAAAAATAGAGTTCCATACCCGGGGCATCTTGAAATAGATGCTGACCAGATGCTCCCCGCTTGCCTCGTTCCGGTCAAAATCCAGCTTGAATTTCAGGATAAATCCGTTGCTCTTGCGTTCTACTTCAAACTGCGCTTCGTCTTCATTATCTCCGCTGTTGTCAATTCGCAAGATCGGCATGAACAGGTCATTGATCACATCCCGTATCTTATCCGCGGGAATACTGTTGATGAAGTCCACGGCTTCCGGTTCCACCACCAGATCCTCATTGAAAATGCTCTTGGTGAAATCCGCATCCTGCCCGGTCTCCAGCAATCCACCGTCCAGACTCTTTTTATCATAGGCGAAACCGAGTCTGATCACATCTCCCGCGTAGTTCTCGTCTGTTCCTCCCAGACACTTTACGCTGAACTTCAATTCCTCATCGATCAGGTAATACTTTCCGTCTGTGGCTCCGGGGAAACCGGCTTTTACATATTCCTCTGTCAGATTCGGCTCCAGATTGATCGTGTAATCGAACATTTTCCGGATCCTGGCGCCTCTTGCCCTGTCGAAATATTTCTCCATATTGGTAGAAAGCATATCCACCGCATCTTCATCCTTTATCATAGAGGTAATGGTGGATTTCAGGAAAGTCTTTTTATCTTCATCGCTGAATGAATCCAGGATCTCCGGCTCTCCCATCAGTGTCTTGGTGATCTGCTGAGAGGTTTCTCTGGCGTAGGCATCCTGGGTCAGCTTATTGTTCAATATATCAAATAACAGAAATGCCGCCAGCACACCGATGAGGTTTCCCACGATATTGTCGATCAGGTCATCCAAGGTGTAACCGTTCTTCAGTGCCAGATAGGTATATCCCACAAATACCAGCAACAGTGCGATCAGCACCAGTACCATCGTGGCGGACAAGGTGTCCATCACACTTTTTTTCTTCTTTTGTTTCTGATTATCCATGAATTTCCTCCCTCGTAAATACACCCTCATAGATTGCGGGCTTCCGCATGTAATATGCCCAGAACCGGTCACCGTAATCATAATGCCACCACTCGGACGGCAGATTGGTAAATCCCGCATCTATCATAGCATAATAAAGCAGACGGCGGTTTTCACGGACCTGTTCGTCCTCTGCCCCCTGTACATGCTCCGGTGCCTCAAAATACGCTGCACAGGTCTTATCCGTAAAAGCATCAAAACCGCATCCCATAGGAAGCTCTCTGCCCTCCGGATCCAGAAGCGTCAGATCAATGGCTCCTCCGGTGGTATGGGCGGGAGGCACCTTTGTATCCGGTACCGGGTCCGAGACAAATTTGCAGATCGCAGCTCTCCTTTTTGCCTCCGGCAGCTCTTCTAAATGAAAATCCCGGATGATGTCCACAGAATACTTTTCAAACAATTCATGCTGCAGCGCAAAGGGGCGCCAGGCATCCCAGATGCGGAACCGGTAACCGTCCGGCAGATTCTCCGCCGCTTTCACCAGCCTCTCATACATCTCCTTACGGACGAAGCAGTTCTCTTCCGCATGATCCATATGTAGGATCGGATACAGCATTTTCACATCCCACAGATCACAGCTTTTCAATTCTATAAACGCAGAATCCACAAACGCACTGTCTATATAGCGTTCCGGATCTTCGATCGTCGGTATCGGCCTCATAGGATCAGCCTCCTTATTATTTATATTTATCATAATACCCCTTTTCCACTAAATATGGCAAGTGTCTGGTGCATCAAAAAAGAGACTGCATATCAAAATAGCAGTCTCTTTTTTATGTTCGTTTACAGATTTTCACCGTTCGATTCAATCACCTCGCGGTACCAGTATGCGGAGTCCTTAAGGATCCTCTTTTGAGTGGTGTAATCCACATAGATTAGTCCGAATCTCTCCGTATAACCGTTGTTCCACTCCATGTTATCGATAGCTGACCAGGCAAAATAACCCCGGATATCAGTTCCTTCCTCTGCCGCTTTTTTCAGGCAGCTTAAATAGCGGTGCATAAAGTCGATTCGCATAGGATCATGAACCTTACCGTCCAGGAATACCCAGTCGGGACAGGACAGTCCGTTCTCCGTAATTACGATGGGAAGTTTGTATTTTTCCTGCAGGAACTTCGGTACATAATACAGACTCTCCGGTGTCACCTGCCACTTCATTGCAGTCACCGGTGCTCCGCAGGGATTCTTCGCCTCGCGATATCCCCCCTGACCATCCGATTCCACTCGTCCGCTCTGGTAGACATTGATTCCCAGGAAATCCAACGGTTCCGAGATCAGTTTCAGGTCTTCCGGATTCCGTAACTCCTCCGGGCAATTCTCGCCATAGGCTTCCATGCCTTTCTCCGGATAATGTCCTAAAATGACGGGATCCAGCCACCAGGAGACTGCCCACAGATCCTTCGTATCTTCCCGCAGGGTGGCAATTCTTGCTGCTTTCACATCCTCAGGTTGGTCGCTTACAGGCACCGAACTTCCGAAGCAGAATGCCACACCGATCTCGGGCTTTTTCTTCGCGTATTTTCGGATGACCTGCACCGCTCTGCCGTGGGCTTTCAGGTGATTATGGATTGCCAGCAGATACTCCGGCTCAGTGAGCCGTAACTTCGGAGCACAGTTTCCCTGCACATGTCCGATAATCAGATGGCACTGGGGCTCATTTAATGTCATCCAGTGGGACACTCTGTCGGAGAGTCTGTCCACGATTACCTTCGTATATTCTGCAAACCACTCGGGGCTCTCGGGATTCTGCCATCCCCCGCGAATCTGTAATTGCTGGGGAAAATCCCAGTGGAATAAAGTAACCCAGGGTTCAATTTCCGCCTCTAGCAAAGCATCCACCAAATCACTGTAAAACTGCAGTCCTTTTTCATTCACCCGTCCCGTACCGTCTGGCAATACTCTGGACCAGCTGATGGAAAAGCGGAATGCTTTCAGTCCCATATTCTTCATTCTCTGAATGTCTTCCTTATAATGATGGTAAAAATCACAAGACACATCACCTGTCTCTCCGTCTAAAATATTCTGTTTTCCTTCAGGGTTCTTACGCGTGTCATGGCAATGCACATCCCAAACGGATTCTCCTCTGCCGTCCTCATAAGCGGCTCCTTCAATCTGGTAAGCTGCTGTTGCCGCGCCCCAAACAAAATCTTTGCGAAAGCTCATTCCGTTTCCTCCCATAATAATCTTTGTTTTTCTCTTGTTAACTCGCTTTTTCTCACATTTT
>OWJF01001190.1_pt1 | contig 11591 bp, 7 predicted proteins | sample 1732941 | NCBI WGS metagenome assembly OWJF01 (sample SAMN05065770, study PRJEB22554) | human gut metagenome | biome: ENVO:2100002; feature: ENVO:00000062; material: ENVO:00002003 | host: Homo sapiens | place: USA
CTTCTGGCAAATGCTTATTATTCAGATACATTCTGATTTTACTCATGATGACCTGGCCATCGTTGTTCTCTTTGTCATCAATACCTTTTAAATCCTCAACACGGAGTGGTTGCACTCCTATTGTGCCCAATCCTGCCATAATAAGACCTGCCACAAGTTGCACTCGATTATTGACCACAATTTGCTGCTCATCATGCAGACTTTGATTTAAAGCCTTTAACTTGCGTTCAATCTCATCTTCAAGTGCAAGTTTTCGCTCTTCAAGTTCTTCGGGAGTAAGAGCAAGAGCATTGAGTTTTGTAACGAAGTCTTTCATGTTCTTTTCCAAAAGGAAAGAAACATCTTCGAAACTACCTACATGTTTTGGCACAAAGAGATTGTCCTTTGATATGTACCATACATCCACCTCGTGTATAGTCTTGCCAGCCTCTTCATAGCCATTGACACCTATAGCCACCACTTCCTTATACGAATCGGTAAAGTTGAGTATGGCATTTGCATAGTGAACAGCTCCATTGACAGCATATTTTGCGATGTTCTGATAATTGGGATCTGAATCCTTCTTTGTGTTGTCAACTTCTCCCTTTGTGTTTACTTTTATCAAATCGCCCTTTTTGCCTTTCACCTCAATCATTACTGGAATTTTACGACCATTCTCAGAGAAAAGCATACATTTGATGTCAGGGTAGTTCTTGCCGGAACCACCCTGTTTGCTTGGAGCCTTGTTGAGGGCTATTTCTATTTCGGGATTGATTGCTTCAGTCTTTGTATAATATTTTTGACCTTTGAATTGTTTTTTGCACCAAACCTCAATTATTTCTTCTATGCTATGTTTTGATTTAGTTGCCATAATAATTTCTTTGTTATAATATGTTTTTCCTTACTTAACCTTCGATGCCTCAAGTAGTTCCTTATTGAAGTCTTATAAGGTTACAAAGATACATAATTTTGCTGAAAGTAAAGTAAGGAAAGCGGTGAAAATGCGGAGGCTTCGTTACAATCGTAGCTTTATTTTATCGGCAGCTCTCTGCTATTTTTGCGTGTGAGATAAAGGTAGAACACGCTGACAATCAGTGGCACTATGGCAAGCTCCGTGGCGAGCTGAAAGATGCGCTGATAGTCGGCGATGGTGAGCATGAGGCTGGCTAATGCGCCAACGATGACGAACGGCGTGGCGATGAGCGTGCGCGCTATTGCGTTGCGCAAAGTGCTGTCGGGCATGTTGCGCGTGAAGCGCACCACCACCTGCTTCACCATGCTAAGAGCGAAGCCCAATGCGGCGTGACCCGCAGCCAGCGCTGCGGCTACGATGCTGAGTGGCGCTGCCGTGTTGTAGCTGAGGAAGAGCAGTGCGGCGCCCGGAACGGCGAGCAGCAGGGCTGAGGGCAGCAGCCAGCGGCGCAGTCCGTGGCGGCGTATGGCGTATATGCCGAGAATATAGCCGGCGGTGATGGCGATGACGGCTGCTGTGCCTTGCGCGTAGGCGAACTCCTGCGGCGACATGCCCAGTCCGTCGTTGTGCGGCTTGGCTATGACGAAGAGTGGGGCGGTGAGAGCGAGCAGCGTTTCGGGCAGCAGGAAGAGTGGCAGAAACATCAGTGTGGCGATGTCGTCCTTGCGCTGCAGCATACGGCGCATAGTCTCTTTGAACTCGCCGCGATGCAGACCCATCGTAGGCTTCGGCTTGGCGTAGCCGTGTGGTCCGCCTGGCAGAAAGAGAGCGTGCCAGAGCCACAGAAACAGTTCCACGCCTGCCATCACGTAGAACACAAAGCTCCACGAGTAGCGTATGTTGCGTGTCACTACTTCCATATTGCCGCCCACCATCGCCATTACTCCGCAGCCGAAGAGGAGGGCCATAATTGATGTTGTGGTGTTGAGGTGTTGAGGTGTTGAGATTTGAGGTGTTGAGATTTGAGGTGTTGTGGTGTTGAGGTGTTGAGGTGTTGTGGTGTTGAGGTGTTGAGATGTTGATGTTGTGGTGTTGAGGTGTTGAGATGTTGATGTTGAGGTGTTGAGGTGTTGAGGTGTTGAGGTGTTGAGATGTTGAGATGTTGTGCTTGGTTGGTGCACTTGAGACAAGTGCACCCCCTGAGACAAGTGCATCCCTTGTGGTGAGTCGACATAGAAACGGTGCAGGGCGATGTTGTAGAACAGAGCCGAGCAGACGAAGAACGGCATGAAGCATGCCGTGCCCAGCAGCCAGTAGCTCGTATGGAGCGTGAAGGCTACGGCGGCGAGTGAGAGAGCGGAGATGAACTGTGTGGAGAGAATCCATACCTTTGTGGTGCCCCAGAAGTGGGTGACTATCATCTCGAACAGCGGGCGCAGCAGCACGGGCAGACATAGCAAGGCGATGGCAAGCGCTGTGTCGGGTGTGTCAAGTCCCATGCGGCGCAGCATCACCATCGTCAGAACAAGCACAGACACAGCCAATCCGTCACCGAACATCAGCGACGGAAACCACAGGCAGCGGGTCTTTGCACCTCTGCGGTGTGTGCGGTAGGTTGTTTTCTTTTGCTTGTCTGTCATTATTTTTTCTTTCCGAACTCAGGGTCAATCTTCAGGAACGCCGTCACGAGGAACGTGATCAGGCAGCACGCCATCACGAAGATGAAGAACATCTTGTAGCCCATGATGTCCTTAACGTAGCCCGACACCATGCCCGGCAGCATCAGTCCGAGATAGGAGATGCCGGTGCATATAGAATAATGTGAGGTGCGGAACTTGCCCTGACTGTAGTAAAGCATGTAGAGCGTCAATACGGTGAAGCCCAAGCCATAGCCGAACTGCTCCACGAAGAGGCACGACGATACGACCCACAGATTAGAGTCGAGCGTGTAGCTGAGGTAGATGTACACTACGTCGGGCAGTGTGATGGCGCATACGAGCGGCCACAGCCAGCGCTTCATGCCGTCGCGACTGACGAGCACGCCGCCGAGGATTCCGCCTAAGAGCAGTCCGATGAGTCCCACCGTGCCCTGCGCCAGTCCGTACTCCTCGGGTGTCAGAGCCATTCCGCCTTCGGCTGCAGGTCGCATGAGGAACGTCTTTGTCATCGTGTTCAGCAGAGCTTCCGGAAAGCGGTAGAACAGCAGGAATAGCATCACGAACACGGTCTCCTTTGTGCCGAACTTGCAGAAGAATGTGGCGAGCATAGTCTTCAGTTCGCTTGCCACCTCTCCAACGCTCTTCTCCGAACTAACATCATCGGCAGGACGCGGCATCATCTTGCAGTGGTAGAGCCAGATGCCGATGAAGAGTGCCGCGAGCGCGTAGAAGATAAGCGTCCAGGTGTAGACCACAGGCATCTGCAATTGATGTTCAAGGAAGCCGGCGAGCGACACGAGCGCGCCGTTCACGAAGATGACGGCGAGTCGATAGAACGTATTGCGCAGTCCGACGTACTTCGCCTGGTTGTGCTCGTCAAGCTCTATCATGTAGAAGCCGTCGGCAGAGATGTCGTGTGTGGCACTGGCGAACGCCATTGCGAAGAGGAAGAACATCGTGCCCTGAAACCAGAACGACGTAGGCAGCGTGAAGGCGATGCCAGCCAGCGCACTGCCCATGAGCAGCTGCATCGTGAGCACCCACCAGCGTTTTGTCTTCAGCAGGTCGATGAACGGACTCCATAGCGGCTTCACCACCCAAGGCAGAGCCAGCCAGCCCGTGTAGAGTCCCACCTCAGCATCGCTCAGTCCCATCTGCATCAGCATGACTACAGACAGGGCTGTAACGACAACGTTTGGCAGGCCTTCTGCGAAATATAGTGTGGGGATCCATGCCCACGGATTGGTCTTTTTCAATTATTAATTTTTAATTTTTAATTATTAATTATTGCCAAAGGCAATTTTGAGTTTTGAGTTTTGGATTTTGAGTTGCGAATTCTTAATTCAAAATTGGTGCAGTTCTTGCTTGGTTGGTGCACTTGAGACAAGTGCACCCCCTGAAACTACTTATATATCCTCTTTATCTCCGCTCCGCGATAGTAGTGCAGCAGGATTTGGTCGTAGTTATAGCCCTTGGCGCCCATTACTGCGGCACCAATCTGGCAGAGTCCTACGCCGTGTCCCCATCCTGCACCCGTGAGTCGGAATGTCTGCGGCACGCCGTCCTTGACGTCCTCCTTGTCAACTACGAATGCGCTGCTGTAGAGATGCGTATCGCTCAGCGTACGGCGTATCTCCAGTTCCTTACCGATAGTGAAGGTGCGCTCCGATCCCACAATCTTCAGGCGGCAGATGCGTCCGCTGCTGCCACGCTCCACCGGAACGAGGTCGAGAATGTCGCCGAACTCCATCTTCAGACGCTCTGTGATGAGGCTCTTCAGCTCGTCCTGCGTGTATGTGACGTGCCAGCGATAGAAGTCGGTCGTCTCCTGGTCGTAGTCGTTGAGCACTTCCGAGAGTATCTTCTTGTCGTCGGTGTTGCAGAACGACTCCGGCGCTGTACGAATCCAGCGTTCAGCGTTCTCCTCTACGGTCAGGTCGGGCAGTTCTGCGGCTGCGGCGTTGTTGCATCCGCAAGAGCTTGCGTCAGCCACGTCGCGTATCGCCGCAAGATACGGTTTCTTCACGTTCTCCCAGCAATACTGGAACTCCTCCGTCGCGCCGCCGCAGCACTTGCTGAAGCGTGCGTCGCATATCTCGTCGTTGTCCATCAGTATCTGTCCGCGTGTGGCGTGTATAGCCTCCGCCACATGCTTGCTCGTAGCCTTTGTGATGCCCTGATAGCGCTGGCAGTGGTCGTCGGCGCATACGTCGAAGATGGTGTGGTCTTCGCGGTCGTACCACTTTATCAGCTCGTCGTCCTTGCGTATGAACGAGAAGAAGCCGCTGCCTCCGGCGCCTGTCTGCTGCTTGTGGCGCTGTTCAATCTGCGCAAGCAGCCAGCTGCGCGAGATGACGGCGTGCGCCTTGAGCAGTTCGAGGCTCGATGTGGCGCTCATCTCGCTTGAGATGACGCTTTCAAGATACGACTCCACGGGCAGTTCGTTGATGGCGCAGACGCGGTCTGAGTCTACCACGAGTCGCAGCGTGCCCAGGAAGGTCTGCGTCTCCTGACGCTCCCAGTGGAAGTTGACGCCGATTGTTACGTCGTGCAGCGAGAACGAGGCGTCGTTCTGCTGCGGATGGAAAGTAAGCTCGCGATACTGGTTGCCGTTCCACAGGATGCCGCCCTCATGGAACTCAACCACCTGCTCGCCCTCAATCAGGTTGCCCTTAGCCATGTACGGCTTGTTGAGCGAGAAAGATATCTTCGCGCCGCTCACGATGCCTACCGATACGTTCGGCTGCTTGCCTGCGAAGTGGGTGTTAGAAGCGAGGTTGCCCGCTGCAAGTGTGCGCAGCTTCTCTGCAGTCTCGTTGAACGTAGCCGTGTCCATGCCGCACTCCTTCAAGATAGCTACGGCTTCGTCTGCGCTGAGCGTGTTGAAGTCTTCGCTACGCGGTGTGACGATGAAGCCCGCCATGTCGAGCGAACCCGGACTGACGAGGCGCTTCTGCTCGCCGTCGGCGAAGTAGCAGTCGGGACGATGCTTCGTGCGTGGTATCACCACCACCTGATAGTCGTCGCCGTCGCGCCATGCTATGATGTTCATCATCGGCTCGGTATCGCCGCCGTGCATCGGCAGCGCCGAATAGAGCTTGCGGAAGAGCTGTTCGCCAGTGTGCTGGTCGGTGGTGCGTACAGAGAATACGGGCACGGCGAAGCCGCGTACGGCTGTTATCGCGCCACGCTCGTCGTTCTTTACGAGCACTTCGGTGTCGCGGCTCAGTCGTGGCCAGTTGGTCTGCAGCGGCAGCATACCCGAACATACAGCCTGGAAGTGCATGTGGTCGGGAGCCGACGCGCCACACTTCGGTCCGTTATAGAACACCGTCAGCGTCGGATAGGCATTGAGCAGTCGGTAAATCTCGCCATAGTTCATGCCGATGCTCTGCGGACGGTGCGTGCGCAGCGGAATGGTGAAGTGTTGCGGCATGATAGGGAAGGGGTTGACGAGCAGCGTGAAGTTCTTGTCCACCTGCTTCTGCATCTGCTCCTTCGGTCGGTTCTGCTCGCAGAGGAAGCAGGGACGCTCGGCGATGGTCTTGCGGTCGATGTTTGCGCCTGTAGAGACGATGCGTGCGGGGTTGAACTGCAGCTTGAGCGTAATCTCGCCGCACGACAACTCGCGTGTCTTCACGTTGCGCAGGTCGTGGAAGTGCTGTCTGGCATCCTCCCACACCTCCAGCTGGCGGTTGAAGAAGCGCTGCAGCGAACTGTCGGCTGAGGCGTCTGCGGTGCCTTCGGAGAGTTGCTGGCGTGCCGCAATCTCCAATGTGCGCAGGCGGTCCTTATACAGGTTGTTGGCGTTCTGGCGCTCTATGCTGAGAGCGGCGTCGCTGTTGCCGTCCCAGCGGCGGCACAGATAAAGCTCGTCGAAGATTCTGCCGATGCGGTACTTGCGACTGAAGGCGAGTCCGAGAGCGTAGTCTTCGCCGTACGAAGTGTTCGGGAACTGAATCTGTCGCAGGATAGGCGTGAAGAAAGCGCGCGGCGCGCCGAGTCCGTTTATGCGCAGCGCGTTGTTCGGTCCGTTCTGGTCGGTCCACTCTTTGTGGTCGATAAGTCCCGGCGGGAGCGTCTCGAGCTGGAAGTTGCACATGCGGTAGGAGCCCACAATCATCGCAGCCCCCTGCTTGTGAAACTCGTCGACGATGCGCTGCAGCGTCTGCGGCGACGAGTAGAGGTCGTCGCTGTCGAGCTGCACGGCGAAGCGTCCGCAGCGTGCGTCGTCTACAGCCACGTTCCAGCAACCGCCGATGCCGAGGTCGGTGCGCTCGGGTATGATATGTATGAGGCGCTTGTCCTCGGCAGCAGCCTCTTCGAGGATGTCTGAAGTGCCGTCGGTAGAGTGGTTGTCCACCACTATTACGTTATACTTGAATGTAGTCTTCTGTGCGAGAGCCGATCCGACAGCGTCGGCGATGGTCTTGGCGCGGTTGAAAACAGGTATAATCACCGAAGCCTCGTACGTGAAGTCCTGCTCGCTGTAGTCGGGCTTCATATACTTCGACGTGTCTACCGTAGCGCCAATCTTGTCGAGGTGCTTTGTAGCCACCTGTTCCATCTCTATCTGCACCTCGCGGTTGCGTGGGTTGACGTAGTCGAACTGGCGCTCGCCGCTCTTGCGCGAGTCGGTCTCCACCTGCGTGTACAGATACTCGTTAAGATGGAAAATCTGCGACTTGCGGCTTATGTACAGGCGCAAGTCGTAGAAGCCAGCCCACTTGTAGTCGGCGAGATGCTGCTTTGCGGCGTACTCGTGCAGCAGCGATGCGCGTATGAGCACGAGCTGTCCGAAGTCGAAGTCGTCGCGTATGCTGCCCGTCTGATAGTCGATGGTAGGATGTTTCTCCTGCACGCCGTCCTTTTGTATGTAGCAGTCGGCGTATACCATACCCGCATTGCTGTCGGTAGCCACGCGCAGCAGTCGGTCGAGCGCGTGCAGTCCGAGACTCACCGGCGTGTGCTTCAGGCTCAGCAGCACGTATTCGGCGTCGGTATGCTCCTCGATGGTGAGCAGCGTCTTTGTCGACGTCAGTCCGTCTATGGTTATCACGGTGCAGTCGCTGATGCTGTCCGAGTCGCCGCACGCGCAGATGTCGCTTGCGTCGCTCACGAGCAGGTTTATATGCTGTGTAGTCTTGCTTTGGCTCAGCGTCTGCAGCGAGTCGGCAATCTCGGCTACATCGTTGCAGGGCAGAAAGCAATCAATTTTCTCTCTCATTGTTGTTTATAGTTTTTGCAAGTCCGCAAGAAACGCTTTCAGTGTTATCACGTCTACTTTCGGAAATGATATTTGTTTCAGAATATTGAAGTGATGGTCTTGTGTTACAATATACTTTGCGTTGCCAATAATGGCGCAGTCAACAAATTTATTGTCGTCTTCGTCTGCTTCTATAAGATGGAAAGCATACGAAGGTGATATAAGTTTTATGTTTTTCCTGTTTAGAATGGCTGTGATGATGAATTCGGAAACCAAAGGTGATATGTTTCGCGCTATAACTTCCGAGTATTCCTCTATGATATCATTTGTTACGCACAGAACGTACTTGCCATCAAGAAAGTCTTGCCACACTTGATAGTATTCATTCTGTGCCGAAATAGCCATAATCAGACAGTTGGTATCCAAGACAATGTTCATAGCTTTCTATCGTTTGTAAGGAGTTCTTTCGTGAAGATTCTCAAAGCTTTCGAACTTTGCCTCGTTCATCTTTCCGTTAGCCCACATAGCGTCTATCTCTTCCTTCGCTTTCTTTGCGAAGAAATCGGATATCGCTTGTTTCAAGTCAGCTAAAGCCTCGGGACTTTTCACCCATTGCATCATATTGAGTATATCAATCTGCGCATCGTTCAGTACTGTTGCTGCCATATTGTTTGCTTTAAAGTTATTAGTAAATGTCCTTTTATTAGATTAAGATGTGCGCTTCCGCGCAAAATCTATATGCAAAAGTAATGTTTTTTATCTGAAAAACGGAGTAAAAACGGCTTAATTTATGCGTTTGTAGTCAAATGATTTTGGCGTTCGGATTATTTGCAGTAATTTTATACATTGAAAACAAATCGATTAATCTAAAACAACATATTTCGCGATGAACAAGAATATTCTCTTAGCGAGCGCCGCCCTCTCCGTAGTGCCTACGCTCGTGGCTGCGAAGGCGCCTGGAAAGCGTGTTCAGCCGAAACAACCCAACATTATATTCATATTGTGCGACGACATGGGCTACGGCGACCTCGCCTGCTACGGGCAGCCCTATATCAGCACGCCCAACATCGACCGCATGGCTGAGGAGGGCATGCGCTTCACGCAGGCTTACGCCGGTTCGCCGGTGTCTGCGCCCTCGCGCGCTTCTATCATGACGGGTCAGCACTCGGGTCACGGACACGTGCGCGGCAACCGCGAATACTGGTCAGCTGAGCATACCGTGATGTACGGCAACAACGTAGACTTCGCTGTTGTGGGTCAGGAGCCTTACGATCCGCAGCACAAGATTCTGCCCGAGATGCTGAAGGACCACGGCTACACCACAGGCGTCTTCGGCAAGTGGGCAGGCGGCTACGAAGGCTCGCCCTCTACGCCCGACAAGCGCGGCGTAGACGAGTTCTACGGCTACATCTGCCAGTTTCAGGCGCATCTGTATTATCCCAACTTCCTCAACCGCTACTCGCGCTCTATGGGCGACACGGCGGTAGTGCGCGAGGTGATGGAGCAGAACATACAGTACCCCATGTTCGGACGCGACTACCATAAGCGCCAGCAGTATTCGGCACGCATCATACACGACAAAGCGCTCGAGTGGATTGACAAGCAGGACGGCAAGAAGCCGTTCGTGGGCTTCCTCACGTACACCCTGCCTCACGCCGAACTGGCACAGCCCTACGACAGCATCGTGGAGGACTACGAGAAGAAGTTCTTCGTCGACAAGACGTGGGGCGGACAGGAAGGCTCGCGCTACAACGCCGTGGAGCATACCCACGCACAGTTTGCCGGAATGATAACGCGTCTCGACCAGTACGTGGGCGAGGTGATGGCGAAGCTGCGCGAGAAAGGCCTCGACAAGAACACGCTCGTCATCTTCACCTCCGACAACGGACCTCATGAGGAGGGCGGCGCCGACCCCGAATTCTTCGGACGCGACGGCAAGCTACGCGGACTCAAGCGTCAGTGCTACGAGGGCGGCATACGCATTCCGTTCATAGCATGGTGGCCCGGACACGTCAAGGCGGGCGAGGTGAACGACCTGCAGTTCGCCTTCTACGACCTCATGCCTACGTTCTGCGACCTTGCCGGTGTGAAGAACTTCCGCAAGCGTTACACCAACCGCCAGCTCGCGGGCGACGGCTTCGACGGACTCTCCATCGCTCCGACGCTCCTCGGCGACGATGCCAAGCAGCTGAAGCACGACCATCTTTACTGGGAGTTTCACGAGACCGACCAAATCGCTGTGCGCCGTGGCGACTGGAAGCTGATTGTCGTAAAGGGCAAGCCGCGCCTGTACAACCTCGCCACCGACCTGCACGAGGATAACGACGTGAGCGCTGCGCATCCCGACATAGTAGCCGAACTTGTGGACGTTATACGCAAGGAGCATGTAGACAATCCGCTGTTCAAGGTGACGCTACCTTATTAATATACTTATTGAAATCTTACTGATTGCTCGTAACGTGCTGATTTGTTTGAGTTCACGGTAAACAGCCTTGTACATCGCTCGTTGAACATGAAAGCCCCTGTTCGCATTTTCATTTTCGACAATCGTGTTGAGATTCACAGTCCTGGTGCATTGCCTAACGGACTCACTATTGATGACATAAAGGCAGGAACTTCCATGCCTCGCAATATGTTCCTTTTTAACAATGCTATATACTTGCTGCCATACACTGGTGTAGGTAGTGGCATCATTCGTGCACTGGACGAAGATATCAATGTCACGTTTATGAATAATGACAAGGCACAGGAATTTGTCATCACGGTTTGGAGAGAAGAAAGTAACCAAGTCGAGGGTGAAAGTAACCAAGTCGGTAACCAAGTCGAGGAAAAAAGTAACCAAGTCCAAGACTCTGACACTCGACTTAGACACTCTGGCATCGACTTAGACACTTCAGAGAACGGCTTAGACACTTCAGAGAACGACTTAGACACTCAACTTAGACACTCTGACACTCCAAAAGTGTCATTGTCTAACAAGCAAAGGGATATAGTAAATTTCTGTTCTGTTCCTCGAACCACCAAAGAGATACTTGACAGAATTGGAGTCAGCATGCATTCCAAGAACCGAGAACGTTACATCACCTCCCTTGTTGCAGCAGGATATTTGCAGATGACCAATCCTGAAAATCCTACAGCAAGCAACCAGAAATACAAGAAAGTAACAACAAAGTAGAATAACAATAATAATTTACAGCATTAGTGTCCCGATTTTAACGGGACACTAATGCCTGTATCATAGATAACAGAAAATCGTGGATTCAAAAAAACACAAAAACGAATAGCTTTATGATAGAAAAAATAATGTCTAAACTTGGAATGGTCGTTTTATAGTGCATTGTCATCATATATGGCATAGGTGTCATCACTCATATCTGCTCGGATATTATCGGTGTGGTCGTGCTTGTCGTTTTGGCTGTTGTCTCGATTGCTTTTGTACTCTTTGCCAAAAGATACAAAATATGGTTATGGTTCAAGAGGCGAGTCAAGATGCTTAGTACGGTTTGTGAGAAGTCGCCCGATGATTCTCACATCATGCCCGAAGAAAAGTTTACCGAATCTTTTGATTCTGCCAACTTCTTCGTACAATACAAGCCAGAGACTAAGGAGTTCTTTTTCAGCAGCTACTATTACCTTATTTTTCCTGATTACGTCGAGACTTGGAGCAAGGCGGTTAAGGATGTCAAAGCACTTGTCTCCAAGGAAGCGCCTAAAACAAAAGTCGAAGTGAATTCCGTAGGTCAGCTTGGCAAGGACTTCACGCTGATAATGTCTCCAAAAGATGCCAAGAAAAGTTTTTTGTTGTCCTTGGCTCATTTGTGCATCCGTCTGAGAA
>OWJF01001204.1_pt1 | contig 11476 bp, 16 predicted proteins | sample 1732941 | NCBI WGS metagenome assembly OWJF01 (sample SAMN05065770, study PRJEB22554) | human gut metagenome | biome: ENVO:2100002; feature: ENVO:00000062; material: ENVO:00002003 | host: Homo sapiens | place: USA
CGAGATGCAGCGTAGTCTCGTGGGCTCGGAGATGTGTATAAGAGACAGCTCTATCGGCGGCTCCCGAAGATCAACCGCACCGGGCGCGAGCGCGACCTCGCCGTTATTGACGCCGAGATCAACCGTCGCGGGATGCTCATGGACGTTGATCTTGCCCGCGCGGCCGTTGATCTGATGGAACACCACGGGGCGGAGCTGCGTGCACAAACGATGGAGCTCACGGACGGCGCCCTGGACACGACGACGCGCACTCAGGCGACGATCGACTACATCAAGGACACGTGGGGCATTGAACTCGCGAACTTGCGCAAGGGCGAAATCGAGCACCTGGCGGAGTCGCCTGATCTCCCTGAGCCCATGAAAGAACTGCTGCGCATCCGCTTGAACGCTGCGAAGGCAGGTGTGAAGAAATTCCAATCCCTTCTTGACTGTGCGAACTCCGACGGGCGTTTGCGCGGATGCCTGCAGTTCCGCGGCGCAAGCCGCACGGGGCGCTTCTCCGGCCGACTCTTTCAGCCGCAGAACTTAGCGCGCCCGACGATGAAGGACGAACCGATCGAAGACGCCATTGAGGCTGTCAAACGCGGCGATCTGGACCTCCTTTACAGCCCTTCTGAGTTCCCTGCGGTGCTCTCGAACTGCCTTCGGGGGGCGATCATCGTCCCCGAGGGTAAGCGCATGGTCGTCGCCGACTACTCCAATATCGAAGGCCGCGTCTTAGCGTGGCTTGCAGGCGAGTCGTGGAAGCTCGACGCCTTCCGCGCGTACGACGCGGGCACTGGCCCCGATCTTTACAAACTCACGTATTCCAAGGCCTTCAGCGTCCCAGTGGAATCCGTCACCAAAGCTCAACGCCAGATGGGCAAGGTACTGGAACTTGCTATGGGTTACGGCGGCGGCCCGGGGGCATTCGTCACCTTCGCCATGGGTTACGGCATCGACCTTCACGACATGGCGAAAGCAACGCTTCCCGTCGTCCCGGCGGACGTTCGCGACGAGGCCGAACGGGCGTACGAATGGGCGGCTACGACACCCAAGCGCCTCTGCGGCCTTGAGCACGACGTATGGATCGCCTGCGACAGCGTGAAACGCCTGTGGCGGCGTGCCAATCCTCATATCGTTGCCTTTTGGGGGCGCGTTGAAGAAGCCTGCGTTGCGTCCCTGCAGACGTACTGCACGGAGCACCTGCACCGTGGGCTGAAGACTTGGGCATCGAAAGGATGGCTCGGCATCGTCCTGCCCTCAAACCGCACTCTCCTCTACCCCTCTGCGCGTGTCGGGACGGAAGACGAAGGTTGCACCTTCTCCTACATGGGCGTGCATCAGATGACGCGCAAGTGGCAGCGAATCAAGACGTACGGCGGCAAAGTTGTGGAAAACATTACCCAGGCCGTGGCCTGCGACGTGCTCTGCAACGCCCTTTTCAACGTGGATCGGGCGGGTTTCGAACCGATCCTCACCGTCCACGACGAAATCCTGACGGAAGCGCCGGATGACGACGCGCACGACTTCAAACAACTCGAAGCAGCCATGGAGATTCTGCCCTGTTGGGCGAAGGGACTCCCGTTGGCTGCGGCGGGCTTCAGCTCTTATCGCTATCACAAATAAAGGAGACTTTCATGGCTGTAATCGACACGAAGCCAATGTGCATACTCGCCTCGCTCAAGCAAGTCGGGCGCATGAGTCAGATCATCGAAATCTCGCTTCACAGCAGCCCCCGCGTGCTCACGGACGCCGCGGAAGAGCTCGTTACCTGTGCGCTTTCTCTGCGCGAGTGCGCCTACAAGATCAAGACGGAACACGACATCGAAGCACAGAAACGCTGCAATCCGACGCTCAAAACCACGGCTCAGATCAAGGAGGCGGTATGCGCACGATAGGGATGGTGCGCGGCTGTACGGTATTGAACTCACTGCGGGCAGCATGGTGGAGCACGCCCGAGAGTTGCAAGAAACGATAAAGCGCAGAGGTTGATATGACTCCCGAAGGAAAAGTTGTTGCCGCCATCAAGTCGGTAATCAAAGAACTCCACGGCGAAGTCCGTAAGACGTCTTGGGTTGGGCATATCGGCGCCCCCGATCTCTTCATCATGATGCCTGGGTGGCACTTCTGGGTCGAGGTGAAAGCGCCCGGCGAGAAGCCGAAGAAGCACCAGTTGCGTGAGCACAAAGTGATGGCCGAGTCGGGCTGTGAGGTGCATGTTTACGACACCGCATCCGACGTCGCCAAACTCATCGCCGATCGGTACTCGCTGTCAGATGGCCGTATGGAGCGTCAGATTTGCCTTATGGCCTACGAGCTGTGGGCGTTTTGGCGCAGAAGGGAGGCCGAGGATGCGAGAGCGTGAAACTGTCTGCCTGACGGATATGGCGGCGGCCTACGCCACGGCGTACCCCGTCGCGACAGCCGCTTCTGCCCGTGAGTTTCTGCAGGAACGGGGGATGGAGGCGCCCGAGTACCGTGTAGATCGCCTGCTTTTTTATCTGCATCGCAGATATGGGTGGCGTACGGACAGCTCTTTGTGGAAGGCAGTGCTCCATCGGGCGCCCGAATCGACGATCGAAGACTGCCTCAAGTTCTGCACGAAGTGGTGTATCCCGTTGCGTCCGGTGGAGGGTGAGTTGGAGATCAAGCACCCGCGGTCTGCCCCGTCAAAGCGGCTCCCGACATACAAGGGCGTCCCGGATTTATTGGATTACATCAAGCGCGCCGCGAAGGAATGCGGCGTCGTGAAAGGATATCGGTGGTACTACTATGGCCTGCCTTTTTGATCGACTTCTGTGTGCGGCATTTATCGTTTTTGTGCCTTACCTTGCGGGGGTATTGTGAGCAAGAAGTTCGTTCCCCGCCCCTACCAGCGGCTCATTATTGACCACATCTTGTCCCGTACGCGGGCTATGGTGTGGTCGGGGATGGGTACCGGCAAGACGGTATCCACCCTCACGGCACTGCGCTACATCCGGGACTTCTTCACGTCCCGTCCGGCGCTTGTCGTCGCGCCGTTGCGCGTGGCTCAGAGCACGTGGCCGGATGAGATCGCCAAGTGGGATCACCTCCATGATCTCCGCGTGTCTGTCATCGTCGGCACGGCAAAGCAACGGGCGGCGGCGCTCGAAGCTAAGGCGGACGTCTATTGCACGAACTACGAGCAGCTCCCGTGGCTCGTTGAGACGTTGAAAGGCGAGTGGCCGTTCGGCGTTGTCGTCTGTGATGAGGCTACGCGGCTGAAAGGTTTCCGTCTTCGCTCCGGCACGAAGCGTGCGAAGGCCCTGGCGACTGTCGCCTTCAAGTCCCCGCACTTCATCGAACTCACGGGTACGCCGACGGCAAACGGCCTTATCGATTTGTGGGGGCAAGCCTGGTTCATCGACAAGGGCGCGACGCTTGGCCGCACTATGGCCGCGTACGAGCAGGCCTTCTTCTACCCGGTGAAGACGGGCGGCGAAGCGTACATGGTGAAGTACGTCCCGCAGGACGGCGCCGACGAAAAGATCAGGCGGAAGCTACAGCCGATGACAATTGTTGTGAAGGCGGAGGACTGGTTCGATATCGCTCAGCCAATCGTGAACGATATCGTCGTCACGCTGCCCACGTCCGCCCGTGAGATTTACAACAAGATGGAGCGCGAGTTCTACGTCTGCCTGGAAGACGGCGAAGAGCTCGAAGCGGTGAACGCCCTCGCCAAGATGGGGAAGTGCCTCCAGATCGCAAGCGGTGCCGTCTACAACGAGGACAACTCCGCCTACGCACCGATCCACGAGGCCAAGATCGATGCACTCCGGAGCGTCGTTGAAGAGGCTTGCGGCGCACCGATCCTTGTCGCGTATCAGTTTCGCCATGAGGCGCAACGCATTATGCGGGCGTTCCCCCAGGCGAAGCTCCTCGACCGCGATCCTGCAACCATCCGCCGCTGGAATGCTGGCGAGATTCCGATGCTTCTCGCGCATCCCGCTTCCTGCGGCCACGGCCTCAACCTGCAAGACGGCGGAAACATTCTCGTCTTCTTCGGCTGCGGCTACAACTACGAGCAATACGCGCAGATGTGTGAACGCATCGGGCCCACGCGTCAGGCGCAGGCGGGGCATCCACGCCCCGTCTTCATCCACCGCATCGTCGCGGAAAAGACTTTGGACTACGCCGTCCTTCAGGCACTACAGGGGAAGAAAGATGTTTTGGATTTCATTTTGGATACGAGGAGATAAACATGAGCCGTCGCGGAGGACTGCAGGCGAAGACGTTGGCAATGTACAACCGCCTAGATCAACTGTCGCAGGAATGGGTGAGCACCCTCGAGCTGGCAGACGCTTTGGAAAACGAGTTCGGTCGCTCGTTCGGATACGCCTGCAAGATTGTGAACCAATGGGCACGCGCCCGATCGGAGTCGGTAGCAATGGCTTTGGCCGGGAGTACGCCGTTTTATTGCTCCCGTTCGGGGGCCGCATTGGACGTAGGGATGCTGTGCAAGCAGTACTGGGGAACGCTCCCCGTCCGATTCCGGCGGGATCGAAACTTCGAGAAGTGCCCCCCAGAAGAAAAGTTACACGCGGTTTTAATGGCTTATGGCTACCTCTGTCTCGGCCGTTCGGATTGCCTCACCGCGTTTAATAAGTGGGCGACCGCGAATAAGCAGAGAAGAATCCAAAGAACTTTGGCGAGAGATTTGCCCTAGGAATAACCCTTAGAAGTTTACAAAAGAGTACTAAAAATGACGACCCCAAAAGGAATGATTTCGCGTCAGCAATTAAAGGACGCCCTGGGTATTAGTGAAACTACGCTGTGTAAATGGGTGAAGCAGGGGAAAGTTCCCGCCCCCATCCGGATCGGCCTCAGCACATATTGGTTTGACGACGCCGTAGAGAAGACACTCGAGACTTTGCGCCGCCGGTCGGAGAAGAACCTGCGCAAATAAAAGGAAAGCCCGGTCGAAGGTTTGCACAGATATTCGACCGGGCGAAGGGCATGGTACTCGAGGTACTCTGCGCGGAAGCATAGCTGATTCCGCGAAGTCCTTTCGTCAGTGACGAAAAGACGGCTGATTTGTACTACATAATGGGCGCACAGATAAAGGACGCACCATGGACAATCAGCACGGTTTCTTTCCTTACCTCTTTTGTACGGGGGTAGCAGCTATGGCACAAGCACTCATGTATCTCAACTCGCGGGAGAAAGGCAGGCCCTTCTCGGCTTGGGAGTTCTTTTGGGCCGTGGCCTTGTCAGGCTTCATCGGCTTTCTCATTGCCCTTACGGGCGAATCCTACAATTTGGACGTGAAGCTTTACGGCGCGCTTTCCGGCCTCGGCGGCTTCGCCGGGAAGGAAGGCGTGAGCTTTGCCTTCGCCCTGTTGCGCAAGCGCACGGGGGTGGAAGGATGAAAGACGGGTTCTTCGACAGCAAAGAGTTTGCTTCCCACGACGGCGCCCCCTCCCCTTGGGGCCCGATGAACGTGCGCCAAGAACTCGTGGATTTTTTAAACCGCGTGCGTCTCCTTTTCGGTAAGCCTCTCATCGTGACGTCCGGCTATCGCAGCCCGTCATGGAACGCGCACGTGGGCGGCGTTCCCAATTCCTACCACACCCAAGGACTGGCCGCTGATATCCGGCCGGAGGATCAGAAAGATTTACCCACGCTGTGGGAACTCTGCCTCCGTTTGAACGTGACGGGCGGCGTGGGAATCTATGACACGTTCGTTCACGTAGACCGCCGCGGTTACGCCGCGCGTTTTGATAAGAGGACAAAGAAATGAGCAAGAAGTATTTATCCCAGGAAGGTTTCACCGGCAAGGGTACCGATCTCCGCATGCGCCGCGTCCACGGCAAGATTTACATCGACGTGCGCATCAGCAATGGCGAGGATGAAGCCGAAGCCTCGCTGAAGTTAAACGAGGAAGACCAGCGTTGCTTCGCATGATGCTGAAGGAAGCCTATGACTACCGCCAAGACCGCCGAGTGAAGAAGTGAACAAAGGCTTTATAACCACTGCCGCAGGTGTGTGCCTGCTTCTAATCGGCACCTACCTCGGCTACCACGCGGCGGAGTTGAAGTACGAAAAGATCATCGCCGATATGGAAAGGGCGCAAGCCATCGCGCTGAAGGAGGCGCAGGAAAGCCATGCCGCAGGACTTGCAAAAGCAACGGACACTATTTTATTGGCGTCGTCTGAGTACGACGCTCTGCGCGGCGATCTTGATAGCTATCGCGCCCGGTTGCGCGACGCGAACCGTCGCCGAAGCGCCGAAGGAGATTCCGCAGACGCTCTTAACGCCCGAGTTACCGAGTTGGAAAAGCTGGTTCAACGACTGGTTGACGCTGGTTCGGAATGCGGCCGACACTATCAACGGAGCGCAGCCAACCACGACGCCCTCGCCGAAATCCTAAAATAATTTCGGGGAACAAATCGGGGAACATGCCTGCAATCGCAGTGATTGCAGGCTTAATTGTGTTCTCGTTGAAAACGGCATGATGCAGAAAAAGGTGGATGTCAAGAGCCTTGTCTGGCCGACCGCGAAGGAATAATCCGCTCTTTTCAGGAAGTTAAACACCCCGGCAGACACTGCGCCTGCCGGGGCGTTTTTATGGATAATTCAGGCCTCGCTTACACGGGTGTCGTCGGAATCACCACCATCTTGCGGCTGACTTCGGAGACTCTCTGAGCCATTGAACCATACGGGCCAACCGTCAACCATCCACAATGCGGGAAATTCTGTGAAGTACTCCGTTTTTCAGGAATGCAAAGCGGTATTTGCGGCGAAATATGCGCCGCTGCTGCCCACCGAAGCAGAAATCAGTGCTCTTATCTGACGCCGCCCAAACCGAAAGCCGGCCCTGATTGTCCGCAGGATGTCACGACGGCCAGATCTGCTGTTCAAAGATTTGCCACACGCGTGCAGCAAATCTCCAAAACACAAAAAACAGCGCCAGATCAATAACCTGAGGACACACACCATCCAAAAGACAGTTTTCAGATATCACAGGCCGGCTCGAGGTTCTGACAACTATCTCCGCCCCGCCCACAATTTTTTGGAATTGGCTAATATGCCGCCCGTCAACCACGGTCCCCGTGTGCAGGTACTCACAGAAGATATGACCGAAAACCTCAAGCCGATTGAAAACATCGCCGTCATCGGACTCGGCGCCCTGGGCATCATGTACGGAGACTTCTTCGTGCAAGCGCTCGGCACCGACAAAGTCACGTTTCTCGCGGACGCCGTGCGCACCGCGCGTTACCGCACGACAGAAGTCACCTGTAACGGTCATATCTGCCCGTTTCGCTACGAAACGCCTGCTGAATACAAGGCCGCACAATGCTGGGCCGATCTCGTGATCTTTGCCGTCAAGGGCGGCGCACTGAAAGACGCCTTGAGAACTGCCGACCCGGTGATCGGCCCCGAAACCGTCGTGCTTTCCGTTTTAAACGGCATCACCTCCGAAGACATCATTGAAAAGCACCTGCAGGGCCGCGGTGTTGTTATCCGGTCGGTGGCGCAGGCCATGGACGCCCTGCGTGAAGGCCGCCATGTGCGCTTAAGCTCCATCGGAGAACTGCGAATCGGCATTGATAAGGAGACGCCCGCCAAACGCACGGCGCTCTCGCGCCTCGAACAGCTTTTTAACGAAACGGGGCTACCCTATAAGACGGAGTCCGACATCGTACGTCGCCTTTACAGCAAGTGGATGCTTAACTGCGGCGTCAATCAAACCGTGGCCGTTGTGAAAGGCACTTTTGCCGACGTGCAAAAGCCCGGCGCCGCACGCGACATGATGAAGGCCGCGATGCGCGAAGTGATTGCCGTTGCCAATAAAAACGGCGTCAATCTCACCGAAGACGACTTAAACGAATATGTCGCCATCATCGACACGCTGATGCCTGACGGGATGCCCTCGATGCGTCAGGACACGCTCGCGAAACGCCCCACGGAAGTCGACCTTTTTGCCGGGACCGTCATCGAAAAGGCCAAAGCCGCCGGGATTGAAGTGCCTGTCAACACGGCGCTTTACGAAAAAATCAAGGCTATCGAAGCCGCGTACTGAGGCAGCTTCTGACGAAAAAGCCCGGACTGTAACGGTAACCGGGCTTTTTTGTGTGCGCCTCTGATGGCAACATTACTTCACGGGATTCTGATCCGCAAGCGTTCGGTTGGCCGCCGGCTGCACGGCGTTTGTCGCCACCTTTTCAATCGGAAACAGAGCGCTTCCCGTGCGGATCCAGAGCGTGAGACACAAAAGAGCCGAAACCGTCACCAGGCCCGAACCCACAAAGGTGACCGGGTGAAAACCGAAACTGCCGGAAATCATGCTCCCCAAAAATGCGCCGCCGCCGATCCCGATATTGAAAATTCCGGAGAAAAGCGACGTTGCAATGTCGGCGGCGTCGGGCGCAACATTAAGGACAATTGTCTGAAACGCAAGACTCACCGCCGTAACCGCCGCACCCCAGACAATGCAGAGCGTGAGTATTGACGGCAGCGTCGCGCAGGCCGGGTAAATCAACAGAAGGCTCACAGCCGTGAGAACAAGCGGCAGTGTCAGCGCCCCGGAAATGTGTTTATCAACAACCTTCGTTGCGGTAAAGGCGCCGATAATCCCGGAAATTCCGAAGACAAAAAGCACCGTCACAACGTCGGTGGGGGAAAAGCCCCCGTCAGCCTGCAGAATCGCCGCAATGTAGCTGTAGGCCGTAAAGTGTCCGAGTTCCGTGACAGCCGTGAGGAAATAAAGCTGCAGGAGGGCCGGGCGCTTGAGGATCACCGGAAGGCTCTTTAACGACCCCGCGCTTGTTGCCGGGCAAGGCGGCAGCACGAGCCAGATCATGACGAGCACGCAAAGCGCCACCGCGCCGATCACGGCAAAAGCTTCCTGCCAGCCGAAAAGCTGCCCGAGCTTGGTGCCGATCGGCAGCCCCATCACAGTTGCCACAATCGTTCCGCCCATCACGCACGCAAGCCCCAGCGCCCGCTTTCCCTTCGGAGCCATGCGTGCCGCCAAGGGCGTCATGATGGACCAGAAGATGGAGTGGCACAGGGCCACGCAGATGCGCGCTGCCAAAAGCGACCCGAAGCTTGCGACCCAGAGCACCGCGATGTGGCTTAAGGCAAAGCAGAGAATCAGGCACAAAAGAAGCTTTCGGCGCTCAAACCGGGCCGTAAGAATCGTCAAAGGCAGCGACATGATGGCCACCACCCAGGCGTAGCCCGTGATCACGAGGCCCGTAAACGACACGGTCTCCCCGAGGCTTGCAGCCATATCCGGCAGCAGCCCCACCGGCAGAAACTCCGAGGTGTTAAAGACAAAGGCGGCAAAGGCCAGGCCCAGAATCGGAAGCCAGGACGTGACTTCAAGGCGGTGTGCGGACGCGGTCTGCATGGCAAAAACTTCTGCCCTATCAGGCTCATGAAAAAGGGAGCCTGATTTTAGACCGCGCCGCAAGCTGCTGAGTCGGTACAAAACCCGAAAAAAGACGGGGACTACCCTTGAGAAAAAGTGCTGAGACACGCTTCCCAAAGAGAAAGTCCTGCCGTTTTTTCCAGTTTATTTCACCGTAAAGCGGATGTCGGCCGGAGCGCCGGACCGGGTCTTATCCCCGGCCTTCACGTTACGGAAGGCGTTTTCCGCAGCGCACCCGTCAGCGACAGCCTTATGAACAAGCTTCTTTTGCTCTGCCAATGCGGCCTTATCCCCCGTCAGAACAACGTCAAAACGGGCGTCCGCCTCGATGGCGTTCACTGTCGCCCCACCGTTAAATCCGGAAATCACAGCCGTTGGCACGGCCTTCTCAATATTGAGAATTCCACGGGCTGGGGCGTGCAGGGCATTGGTCTGCCCGTAGCTACCGTTACTGTGTCCGCCCGGGCCGATCACGGAAACCGAGAGGGTTTCGGTGGCGGCCGTTGCAGTAAGGCTCACCGCGGCAACAGCTGCCGCAGCAAACAAAGTCTTCATGCCGCCCGATGCCCCGAGAGAAAAGTACAGCCGGGCCGTGGTCTACAAGATTAACCAGAAGAAAATGACGGTTGAACAAGTTTGGCAGTACGGCAAAGAGCGCTGCAGCGACTGGTACAGCCCGGTGACGTCGCTCACCGAATACCAGGCCGATAAAGACTCGATCGTCGTATACGCTGCCTTTGCAGGCGCCCCGCGTGACGAAAAGACCGGCAAGTCAAAGGGCCGTCCCAACCCCTGTCTGGAAGAATTCCGCTGGGGCGAGACGACACCGGCCGTGGAAATCCGTCTCAAAAACACGATGGGCTATCAGGCCTTCCCTGTAAGCCTCAAAAAAAATCTTCACAGGAAAATAACGGGAACCTTTACGCCGGATCGTCAAAGAGATCCGGCGTGAGCGACGGCTCTTCGGGATTGGCAACGGTGAGTCCCAGAAGCCGGATGCCCCGGCGCGGCAGTTCGATGTGCGACAAAAGCGCAGCGGCTGCCGCCTTCATTTCGGCCGCGTCCGTCCAGGGCGTTGTCTGAGAGACGCTACGCGTCACAGTCACAAAGTTATGAAACCTGACTTTGAGCGTGAGCGTCAGCCCCCTGAAGTCTCTGAGGCTGATGCGGCGCTCCAGGTCCTGCGCAACAGCGTCCAGCCGTGCGAGGATTTCGGTTATGTCAGAGACATCCATGTCAAAGGTTTCTTCGCATCCGACACTTTTGCGAATTCTCTCGGCAACTACAGGCCGGTTATCTATCCCGCGGACAAAATCATAGTAGGTCTGACCGGCTTTACCAAATTCCCGCAGCAGATCCGCAAGCGGCACCGCACGCACGTCTTTGGCGGTTACCAATCCCATCGCATGCATGCGCTGTGCTGTCACAGGCCCCACGCCCCAAAGGTGCTCGACTTTCAGGTGGTCGATAAAGGTAAGCGCCTGGTCCGGATGGATCGTGCAGAGGCCGTCGGGCTTTCGCCAGTCACTTGCGACCTTCGCCAGGAACTTGTTGTAGGAGACGCCGGCACTTGCCACAAGGTTAAGTTCCGTGCGGATGGCTTTCTTAATTTCCTTAGCCACTTCTACACCAAGGATGATACGTTTCTTGTTGTGGGTGACGTCCAAGAATGCCTCATCGATACTGATGGGCTCAATGAGATCGGTGTAGCGGGCAAAGATTGCATGGATCTCTCGGGAAACGGCCTTGTAGTGGTCCATGCGGTTATTAACGAAGATGAGGTCCGGACAGAGTTCCTTGGCGCGGCGTGAAGGCATCGCACTGTGCACGCCGAAGGCTCTAGCCTCATAGCTTGCGGTTGCTACGACGCCGCGTCCGTCAGCGTGACCCACCGCCACCGGCTTACCGCGCAGTGCGGGATTGTCGCGTTGCTCAACGGACGCATAAAACGCATCCATATCGATGTGCAGAATCCGGCGGTACTCCATTGCAGGCTGAACGAAAAAAGAACTGACTATAAATCATAGCGCACGACGGCATCAAAACTTTCAGGCAAAGAAAAACCCCCGAGACCGTTTTGATCCCGAGGGTTTTAA
>OWJF01001224.1_pt1 | contig 11317 bp, 10 predicted proteins | sample 1732941 | NCBI WGS metagenome assembly OWJF01 (sample SAMN05065770, study PRJEB22554) | human gut metagenome | biome: ENVO:2100002; feature: ENVO:00000062; material: ENVO:00002003 | host: Homo sapiens | place: USA
CCACTTGTCAACACTGTTTTTTATTTTTTTCAAAAAATATCTACAATAGTTGAATTGTATATTCATTTGATGCATTTTTAAGCCGAAGTGCTATCGTCTGTACAGCACCTGCCACATCTTCGTTTACTTCCAGTAATAATACCAGTTCCTGTGTCTGTCCGGGTTCCAGTGTCTCCGCATAGGTAGACATGTCATTCGGCAGCATGGTAGTCAGCGCATTTGCTCTGATGCTGTCATTCACTGTAATAATATATCTGGAATTCGTATTCAGCAGATCTATCGTCTCTTCCTGCTCTGATCCATTTGTCAGATGAAATCTGAGTACCAGCAATTTCTTCCCCATGGATGCGTCCAGCGCAAAATAGTCATCCTCAACCCCGTCCTCGGGATAAGAATCTGCTACCATATAATCCTCATAGGTAATGCTGACACCTTCCGGCAGGCCAAAAAAATCTTCCATACTGGCAGTAATCTCTTCCTGCGCCGTGGGCATCGTCACTTCCGTGGTACCGGTGCTACCCGTCTCTTCCGCTTTTTCCTCTTCCTGCGATGCTTCCTTTGCTGCTTCCTTTTCCAATTTGGCGATCACCATTTCGGGATCTACCAGGCGGCTACGATTATTGGCATCATATTTTAACAAAGTAACTGCCGCATACTCTCCGACCCGCTGGGATTCCTCTTCCGTCAGATCCGGGATCTCGTTGCCGCAGGCTGTCATGGATAACATCATTGCACATAATAAGGCTCCGCATACCATATTTTTATTACGTCCTGTCATAGTTCGTTCCTTTTCTTCCTTCCTGTCCATTGCATCACTCATTGCATTTCTTTTCCAGTATAATATAGATTCCGGCAATTACAAGAGCAATTACGCCTACCACGAAGAAAAGTATGGTCTTCTGCAGGATCGGTGCGCCCCAGTAATCATATAAGGCTATTTTACCACAAGTACACAAAGAAAGCACTAAGCCATAGATTCTGACGGGCTTATCCTTTTTCACGAAACCGGCAGTCACGCTTACCAGTGCGATCAGCATGATCAGAATGCTGTTGATCACAGGGATATTCGTCTTGACGATCAGTGCCATATAGGTCAGGAATATCACGATGATCAATTCTCTGTGTTTAAAATTCTTATAATATTTTTCCTGCAGGGTCAGCACCAGATAAGCCAGTACAAAAACAAACATACATAAATAAGTAATGTAGGAATTCCGATAGATCGGATTTGCCAGAGCGATCAGTGCTCCGATCTGTCCGATCAGGACGGATACATTAAATACGAGGATTCCCTTGTCCCGCATACAATTCACATTATTGAACAGCAGAATGCTCACGAAGAGAATTCCGGAAAATGCCGGCAGTTTTATCATAGGCATCAAATGCGACAGAGCAAAAAATGCCAGTGAAAAAGTCAGCACGATCTCCTGGTAGGTACTCCATTCATGCACAAGGAACATACTGAGGATCGTTCCTGCCAAAAGCACATAAGCATAGGGGATCTCCTTCCCGTTCATCAGAAGCAGGATACAATATACCGTAGTAATGATGGCATCCAGTGCCGCAAGGCCCCCTTTTGCCAGGCGTGACAGTACTTTTACTGCTATCAGCAATACCGTAGCACAGATCACGATCCCCCAATCATTCTCTATTACTGAAAATCCACAGAAAGTCACGAAACTGAAGAAATAGCAGGGAAGCCATTTCTGCCATCCCTTTTTCGCCTTCCGCATAGCAATCACAGTCAGTATTGTGATAACAAATGCTATTCCGGTCAGGGCAAAAATGCCAATATATCCATCCGTCTCTGCTGCTCTCCAATAATCATCCATACCGGCACCCGTCATAATTCCGGATACCAGAATAAATGCAATGTAAATAGCAAGCAATCCTCCACTTTTCACCACACGTCCGGTCTGCTTTTCTATTTGCGCATAACGGCTCTGTACGACAAGTACCAGATGTGCTATCAGGAAAAACACACTATAAGCTACAACCGCAACACCAACCGACATGCCCTGTGTCCACACAATACAGCCTACAGCCGTCGAGAACAGCATTGTGGTACTGGCAAGCAGGATCAGCTGTGATGCCGTATGGAATCTGTGCACCGGTACACAGGCGCACAATATACTCAGGATCAGGATCAATCCCATTACCATCAGGACCTCCGCCATCGATAACCCGGAGGACATGGATAGTGGGTAAGCACAGAGCCAGCAGGAAGCAATTCCCAGCAGTCTGTGGATCAGCGAATCCCGTTTCCGGCTCAACAATACCGTGCCTACGGTGATCACACCAATGATCAATGCTGCGGGAAACATCCCGAAATTATGTAAGGACAGCGTATTGATCATGGTGGACAGGTACAAAGCCGCCATGCCGATCGCCGAAAATATCTGTGCTAGCTTCGGTAATTTTCTACGGATCAACAGCTCTGCCAGCAACACTACGCCCAGGGATACCACATAGAGAGAGATTCCCTTGATCCATCCGTTCATGAAATACATTCCCATCAGCACCAGGGCTGTCAGGATAAATACGCCTCCCACCACCGACAGAGCTATGGTTCCAATGAGATATTCCGCATTCTGCTTTTTCTTCGTCCCCTGTACTACAGTCTCTGCTGCCGGCTGTGCGGAGAACTGCCCTGACGATTGTGCAGTAACCTGTTCTGCCGGTTGCCCAGTGAACTGTCCTGCCGGCTGTTTCTGCATGGGCTCCTGTGTAGAAGGCTGTACGGACTCCTGTATCTGCCCTGCGGCAGCACTTTCTGCTCTTGCCGCATTCAGTTGCTGTCTCTGATGCCAGTATTCCACGCTTTTATCCAGCTCCGCCTGTAACTGCTCCACATACTGGGGCTGTTTCTGTATTCTCGGGATCAGCTGCTGTACATACTGTGTAAAGATCGGGTCCTTGGACTGCATCAGGTATTCCCTTGCCTGCTGCTCCAAAAGCTTTGCTCTGTCCTGCTGTGTATTCTGTTCCATATAATATCCTCCCGCATTGTATGATCTATTGCGTCATGTATGTTTTGTATCTCTCCATGTCCTGTCTGTGACAGTCGGCATGGATCAAAATACCGTCTTCCCTGTACTCCGTAGAAAAAACCTGCGCCTCTTCCATAAGATAGGAAGCTACATTCCCCGCGCTGTACGGTATCAGGAAAGTACAATCCACATTGTCCGCATAGACCTGCTGCTCAATGGCTTCTGCCAGTTCACGGATACCGGTATTCTGCCCTGCGGCGAGATACCAGTGCTCCTGTCTCTTCTGCGGCAGTGGTTCCATGCCGCATTTGTCTGCCTTATTATACACCACAATCTGCGGAATGTCACCTGCTCCCAGTTCCTTCAGAGTATCGGCAGTGACCTGCATCTGCTGTCTGTAATTTTCATCGGAAAAATCCACCACCTGGACCAGCAGATCTGCGTATTTTACTTCTTCCAGGGTCGAACGGAATGCCTTTACCAGACCGTGAGGCAGCTTATGAATGAATCCAACCGTATCCGTCAGGAAAAACGGCTTATTATGCCCTGTGTCTATGCTACGGACGCTGGTCTCCAATGTGGCGAACAGCATATCTTTTTCCATGACCGTCTTCTCCGGAAGTTCTCCGAACTGTTCCACCATGCGGTTCAGGATCGTAGACTTTCCCGCATTGGTATATCCCACCAGCGCCACCTGCGGAGTCCGGGACTGCTGTCTTTTCCTACGCTGCACATCCCGGGTCCTGCTGACATCCTCCAGTTCCTTTTTCAGTTCCGTGATCCGGTGTTCGATCTTACGTCTGTCCAGCTCCAGCTTCTTCTCACCGGTACCCTTGTTACTCATGCTGCCGCTGGCGCCGCCCTGACGGCTCAGTGCATCGTACATGCCCACCAGTCTCGGAAGCATGTATTGCAATCTCGCTGTCTCCACCTGCAGTTTGGCTTCTCTGGTCTGTGCACGTATGGCAAATATGTCAAGGATCAGATTCGTACGATCAATAACGGTAAGCTCCAGCTCCTTGCCCAGGTTACGTACCTGCGAAGGTGTCAGGGAATTGTCAAATACGACCTCCTGCGCGCCTCTCTCCTCCGCCAGTCTGCGCACATCATCCACCTTGCCCGTTCCGATATACAATGCTTTGTTCACATGATCCAGCCGTTGTACGATCTGACCCACGACTTCCTTCTCCGCGGCTTCTGCCAGACTTGCCAGTTCTTCCATGGAATATTCAAAATCCGCTTCTTCCCCGATGTCCACACCGACTAACAGCACCTTTACCGGTGCCTCCTGCATCTGTTCTTCCCTCATATAAAAATATATCCTTTTAAAATCATTATTTTGTCTCTAATTCAAACCAGAATTCCACACCGTTGGTATAATTGATCACACCGTAAGGCTGGTTCATGGAATCCATGATTGCCTTCACGATGGACAGTCCCACACCGCTACCGCCGTATTCTCTGGTTCTGGCTTTATCTACTTTATAGAATTTTTCCCAGATGTGGCCGATGGAATCCTCCGGGATCGGTTTGCCGGTATTGAATACCGATACGCGCACCCTGCCATCCTTCTGTTCCATTTTGACATCGATGATCTTCTCACCTTCGCAGTGATTCACCGCGTTGGAGAAAAAGTTCATAAATACTTCTTCTATTTTAAATTCATCCGCCCAGGCATAGATGGGAGGATACTCTTCCATCCGCACCGTGATATCGTTCTGTTTGGTCAGAATTGCCGCCGACTGGATATAATTCTTCACCAGTGCCGTAATTTCGAAACGCTCCATAGTCACAACATCGTTGCCGAATTCCAGCTGGTTCAGCGTCAGAAGCTTTTTCACCATGTTGTTCATCTTCGCCGCTTCATCCACGATGACATCACAGTAGAACTGTCTGCTCTCGGGATCGTCATTGACACCCTCCTGCAGTCCTTCCGCATAGCCCTGGATCAGAGCGATGGGTGTCTTCAGTTCATGGGAGACATTCGCCAGGAACTCCTTACGCATTTCATCGACAGCTTCCTTTTTCTCCACATCCCGCTGCAGCTCATTATTCGCAGTCTTCAGTTCCGAAATCGTCTGTTCCAGGGAATCAGACAGTTTATTAATGTTCTCTCCCAGCAGATCGATCTCATTGTGAGCCCTGCCCTGATATTTTGCTTCAAAATCCAGCTGTACCATCCGCTGTGAGATATCGTTCAGCTCCAGGATCGGCTTCGTCACACGTCTGGAGACAAACCAGATAATAATACCACCCGCCAGTGCTCCCAGGCAGCCGATCATCATATAAAACCGATTGGCGATCCTGGCACTCTCCTGAATACTGGAGAGCGGTGTCTGCATGATAAAAGAGATTCCGGTGTTCAGCCTTCCGTAGATCTCTAAATATTCCTTATTCTCCTGCCCGGTTCTCTGGATCACATAGTCATCACCGTTCTCGATGACCCGCTCATTATCCGGAAACGTTCCGAAGCCGAACACATAGCCGATCAGACGGTTCTCCAGTCTCTCGCCGCCGTTGATGGATACATATTTCATGTTGGAATTCACGTCCATGACACATACTGTCATGTTATAGCTTCTGCACACATCATCCAGCTCATGTGCGAATTCTTCCGATCCATAGCTGTCACTCTCCGCCGCCTGCTTGATCGTCTCATAAGCATCGTGAATGACATCCAGCTTACTCTGCATATAGACTCTGCCTAAAAACATGTAATTCAGCAGCAGGCACAAAAGGATCGTCCCGATCATCAGCCCGATAAATATCCAGGCGAACTGTCCCCTGATGGAATGCACTTTTTTCTTCTGCTGTTTATTCTGCTGTTTCATCCATTTTGTACCCCATTCCCCATATGGTCTTGATGAGATTGCCTTCCTCGCCCAGCTTGCTGCGCAGCTTCTTCACATGGGTATCAATGGTACGGGCATCCCCGAAGTAATCATAGTTCCATACGTTGTTCAGTATCTTCTCTCTGGACAGGGCAATTCCCTTATTTTCCATAAAATAGGTCAGAAGTTCGAATTCTTTATAGCTTAAGTCCACATCTTTGCCGTCTATGATCACGCGGTGTGCTGTCTTATCCACAGTGATCCCGCCGCAGGTCAGTGCTTCGTCCTGCCCTAACTGGTTCGTCCTGCGTAGGATCGCTTCCACCCGCGCCACCAGGATCTTGGGGCTGAAGGGTTTGGAAATATACTCGTCCACTCCCAGCTGAAAACCCTGCAGCTCGTCTCTCTCATCTCCGCGGGCTGTCAGCATAATAATAGGAACTTGGGAGTTCACACGGATCTCCCGGCATACCTGCCAACCATCCATTTTTGGCATCATGACATCCAGAATGATCAGTGCAATATCCTTATCCTTATAAAAAATATCCAGTGCCTCCTCGCCGTCTCCGGCCTCCAGCACCTCAAAATTACTCTTCACCAGGAAATCCCGGACCAGCTTACGCATCCTGCTCTCATCATCTACTACCAGTATTTTCAGTCTGTCCATACATACCCTCACCTTTCTGTTGTAGACATAGTATAGCGCAGAAATATGTCAATTCTGTGAAACTTCGGTCTCCGTATTTCCTGTATTCCCTGTATTTTCTATATGTAGCTCTCTCTCTTTTTCCCTAACCGTCTGCTCTCTCCGGGTCAGCTCCTGTTCCCAGGATGCGTATTTATTCTGAAGATTCCGCTCGTAATTCAGGATATTGGGTTGGTCGGAATTCAATGTGATCACAAACATGGCAATGATTGCCACAATCATCACGATGTTCATGATCACTGACAGGCAAAGACCCGCCTTTTTGCCCCCGTCTTCCGGCATCGGCTGGATCCGTCTTCTGGCAGGGGACGTCTTCGTCCTGACATCGGCAAAGTTCGTCCACAGAGGGATCGGAGGCACTTCCTCCCCCAGTTCTTCTTCCCGGGCGCGCAGCTCTCCCTGCAGCTCCCTGAGGTACTCCAGTCCTACCGGGGTGCGGAACACCCGGTCTTCCAGTGCTTTTTTATAAATGGCAAGAACCGACTGAATATCCGTATGATCAATGCGCTTATCCAGATAGGCGATCTTCTGCCGTTCCTGCTCCGCAAGTCTGGCATCCTTCTCGGAATAGAAGGCGAAGCCGGACACTACATGTTCTCTCTGTTCTACATCCATTTACAGTTTTTCCTCCGTTGTATCTGCCGCATTCTGCAGTAAGATATGCTCTCCCTGCACCAGGGGATAATGCACGGGAATCTCCCCATCCAGGTTCTCCCGGTACATATCTACGGCTGTGATCTGGTGGTTCTCATAGGTAGTGTAATAATAAATCCCCCTGTCTGCATTACAGCAGGAAGTATAAATAGTGATCTCATACTTACCGTTTTCCAGACGGCAGCATCCTCTCGTCTGAGCCACGCTTCCTAAGATATGGAAAAACTGACTGACGCTTTCAGACTCCGAGGTTCCCGATACAGAATTCATTTTCGTAAAAGCCACCCGGACAAAACGGGAGGCAGAGGACAGATCGCCGGGCAGCCCCATGGCTCCCATGCCACGGCTGTACGGCTGCAGCTGAAGCTGCTCTGAGAAACGGTTCACCGGCTGATCCGGAGACAGATAACTGTAGTCATTCAGCCGGAACAGCTGCTTGTCAAAGGGAGGATTGTTCGTCAATACCCCTACGGGATTGTCATAAATGTTCAGTCCCTCCCCGACTGCCTCTATCGTGATCGCCTCGTCCCTGTCCGCCAGTATCCAGTGCAGCTGTGATGTCGGAAACTGCTCGCTGAACCGCGTATCCACCAGATTGATGTGGGCTAACAGCGTCCGGGCTTCCTGCACCGTAGCACACTGTCCCAGGATCCAGGGAATGAACTCGAACTGTGCAATGTTGTCTCTGCCCTCCTTTGGCTTACGATATACGGCGTTACCCGCGAAATTAAGACCTGCCATACCCAGCCCCTTCTCATTGACCGCATCATAATACAGCGGATAATCCCCTACCATATGAGCGATACCGATCATGGCATAATGCTCAGTCAATGCATTCTGATGCCGTAACTGAAAAGAGTAATTACGCGGTGTCACCACCACTTCTTCTCCGTAATTAAATTCATAATCAAAAGTTCTGCCAAAATAAAAATCCTGCGATCTATAAGTTGCTGCTGTGCACATAATGGTCTCCTTTACTGTTTTCAGATCAATGTAGATTACTCTTAGTCTATAGCATTTGCAGAATGATTGCAAGTATGCGAAAAACGTTGACGCATCGTAAAAAAAGTGTTAATATTAAGGGACAAAAAGAGTGCTACCGTACAGCAACGGTTCACCTTAGTTTATAGTTCTAAAAAAGCAACTTGTACCTTTGGTGGAGGCGGTTGCTTTTTTAATGCTTTCGTTTCTGACTGGTCTGCACGATACTGATCACGGTCACGATGATGCTGATCATCGTAACTACAATACCGACAGCGCCAACCACTGTTTCTATCATTTATGTACCTTTCGTTAAATTTCCCATTCGTATCACCTCCGATAATACTGGAAGTTCTCAAAATGTTCCCATTCTGGCGAAAGGCGAACCGCTTACCGTTTTGGCAGCACCCACGTTTATTATAAGGTATAGAGGACTGTTTTCCTATGAATTTCTAAAAAATAAGTATACAAAATTGAGTATGTTGAAATTGGCTATTTTCACGGATTTGGATTTTGTGCATCTTTACTAAGTGTCCTATTACTTGTATTTTCAGGCTGTTCACAGCAAAAAGGTTCCACCGGAATTCTCCGGTGGAACCTTTTTATGTTAGTTTTTACACAACTAATTCTAATAATGTTTTGGATCAAACTGTGGTTAAGATTACTGTAACAGAGACAGTACACCCTGGTTAGCCTGGTTGGACTGTGCAAGCATAGCCTGACCTGCCTGAGCCAGAATGTTGTTATTGGAATACTTAACCATCTCAGTAGCCATATCGGTATCACGGATCTGGCTCTCTGCGCTGGTGGTATTCTCAACTACGTTGTCGAGGTTGTTGATGGTGTGCTCAAGTCTGTTCTGAACTGCACCAAGTGCGGAACGCTGGGTGGATACTTTCTGGATTGCTGCAGAAATACGATCAACTGCTGCTGTCGCATCATATTCAGTATCAACTTTAAGATTCTTCACGCCAATTCCTGCAGCACTCATAGAAGAAATTTCTACACCAATTTTATTATTGGATGAAGAATCCGCACCTACATGAAGATTAAAGGACAGTTTTCCATTTACATCAAACTGCTCTAGATATCCTGTACCGTCTGTTTTCTTAGCATCAGCAACTGCTATAGCAACATTTGCGTTATTAGTATTTCCAGTTTCTCCTGCATCACTGGTATAATATTTTTGAGCAGCCGTGGTTCCATCAGCATTTTTTCCGGCAAGAACATTTTCAGCCGACACTTCCTTACCATCTTTATCATAAAGTTTTGTTACATATGCATAATCTCTATTAGCTTTGGCAATCTTATCATCAGTCTGTCCATTTGCAGCAGTATCTGTATAAATCTTCTGACCTTTTTCTAATGCTTCTTTCAATTGTGCAGTAGTTAATGCAGCATCAGATCCTTCTGCATATAAGTCTTTAGCAACGGCATATCCTGACTGTATAAAAGTTGCTTTATCGGTTGTAGTGCTGTCACCTTTTAACAAATATGCTTCATTAAATTTTGTTGTTTCAGATACACGATCAATTTCTGTCGTTAACTGATCAATTTCATCCTGAATATACTGCCTATCATCTGCACTATTGGTTCCGTTTGCAGACTTTACTGCCAGCTCATTCATTCTCTGCAACATATCCTGAACTTCGTTCAGAGCACCTTCAGCGGTCTGTACTGCACTAATACCATCCTGTGCGTTGGAAGAAGCCTGTGTCAGACCTCTGATCTGCTTTCTCATCTTCTCACTGATGGACAGGCCGGCTGCATCATCTGCTGCACGGTTAATCTTATAACCGGAAGACAGTTTCTCTGTGGACTTTGCCTGAGTTTTTGTGGTTAATCCTAACATTCTGTTAGAGTTCATAGCTGTTAAGTTGTGTTGTACTACCATAATAATTTACCTCCATGTGTAAAAAAGTGTTGCAGATACATCCGTTTATCTGCGGTGTGTGGTTAATAGTTACTGCGGCCCTAGGATTCCGCATTGTTAGCAAACTTTTGTCCCACAATATCTGAAGTTATTTGTTCTGTACGATCACGACGTTGGATTTTTTCTTCTTGGCGGTACCTTCCAGATTCTTGTAATACTTCGGGATCGTCGCCAGAAGCTCCGGATCCTGGATCCGTTTTTCAATGGCCTTGCTTCGTACGATGTTCACATCCTTGGGGGCGTCGATCATGATACGTGTCTGTCCGCCGCTGCTTCCCAGAAATACAATCTTCACATCGTCTCCGATCATCAGAAACTCTTCATCTCTCACCGATAATCTCAGCATAGCCATTCCTCCTTGAATCGATTATTTCCTTATAATTTGCTGTGTTTTGGAAATACTGATCGTAATGTAACAAACTTGATATTGTGTTACCCTTGTGTTCAGAGTATGATCTCCTGAAAAATTTTATCCCGGTCATCCTGCTCAATGCCAAGATATCGTTTGGTCACTTCATAAGACGAATGATTATAGATGCTGACCAGCATTGCCGGCTGTACGCCCTGCTGCCAGGCATGATATCCGAAGGTTTTGCGAAGGGAATGACAGCAGATCACGCGGGGGATATTGTAATAAGCTGCCACCTTTTTGATGATGCGAAAAGCCTGCACCCGACTGATGGGTTCATTTTTATTGCTGTGAGGAAAAAGATACTTTTCTGGCTGAATAGGTTTTTGCTCCTTTCGAAGCTGTGCCTGATAATTTTGAAGACATGCATGAATATTATGATTGATATAGATGCAGGAGGTCTTTCCCGTCTTCTGTTCAATGATCTCAATATGCTCCTGCCATCTGTTTTGAGAAAAGTTATAAACATCTTCCCACCGCAGAGTAAGCAGATCCGAAATCCTCAGTGCAGTATTCAAGCCCAGGATCACTAACAATTGGTTTCTGGCATTGGGGTGGATTTCCTTATAGTAGTTTTTAAAATTTTTCAAATCCTCCAGGTTACGAATTGGTTGTGCTGTATTCATCTGATTCCTCCTAGAAATTAGTGGAAGCCGCATAAAACCGGCGTTTTTTATATATCTGTGAACTATAACATATACTTTCCGGGGCTGCATTTACTTTGGCAAATGAGAGGTTTAATTTTTTTCAAAAAAGGGGTTAAGTTTTCTGCGAGCGTACCGATATACTATGTGAAAGCAAAAAGGTAACACA
>OWJF01001226.1_pt1 | contig 11303 bp, 8 predicted proteins | sample 1732941 | NCBI WGS metagenome assembly OWJF01 (sample SAMN05065770, study PRJEB22554) | human gut metagenome | biome: ENVO:2100002; feature: ENVO:00000062; material: ENVO:00002003 | host: Homo sapiens | place: USA
AGATGGTGGAACGGAACACTGCCTTTCTGTTCTCCGACAGCTCTCTTCTGAAACGTTTGCTGTCTGGCAGTCGTGTGTTGAGAACCGAATAGTCGAGAGACTTGAACATACCTTCATATACATCATACAAACTCGTGCGTTCTCGTTTGTCAACCATTGTCCAAAAGAAAGCAAGTTTCTTGGTGACCGACCAACCCTGTGTCAAAAAGTTGTCGTGGAACAACTGCATGAAGCTCATTGCGCTTTCTACAACAAAGCGGTCTGCGCTGACGGGTACAAAGATGTAATCCATCTGAGACAAGGTCTTCATGACGCCCTCACTTTTGATAGTCCCAGGCATGTCAAAGAAGATGAAGTCAAGTTTAACCTCTGTTTCATTCAACACTGTCTCTGCGTCGTCAAGCGCATTGACAGCATTGCTTCTCGTTACGCTGAAGGACTTCTTGCCCAGCTTTTTGAAATGCTCACAGGCTTGCGCCTTGAAATAGTCGCTGCTTTTGATGAGTTCCAGTTCCTCGTCTCGCAGGTCTGCAAGGTTGTATTGTGGCTCGTCACAGTCTATGACCGCCACATTGTAACCCTTGACATTGTGAAAGTAGTTGGCTACAAGAGCCGTGATGGTGGACTTTCCTATTCCGCCTTTCTGTGTTGCGAACGCAACAAATCTTGTCTTACTCATATCGTTAACTTTTTAAATTGTTGATTACTCGTTTCTATGATTTCCTGCCAATTCAAAGATATGAACACTTTGATGTCCATGTCTATCGGTCATTGCTCCATTATGGAGACCTTGAACTGTTGCAATGCTTCATCATTTCCATACGACAGTACGACAGTGAATCAGTAAGTCTGTACGTCAGTGGAGCATCATGGATGCAAAGAGACGCTGCAATAGTGACAGGCTTATTCGTTGCTGCAAATGCTTGTTTCATCATATTTTCAAATCATTGGTTCAATGTTTGGCTGCAAAATAACAACGAAATTTCCGAAAAACAATGGTTTTCAAATCCTGTGGCAGCATGTTGCCGATAGTTGCAGTGGTTGTCTGGGGTAGCATTGTTACAAGGGCGCATTTTTAGCCGTAATTTTGCACCCGAAAGGCAAAGCAATGGATAGCGCATCCATATCGTTCCGACAAGAACAAGGCTTGATGCTCCGCAAAGGACTGGATTTCCCGAACAGCTTCCATTCGGGATGGGATAGCTTCTTACGAAGGCTAACTTCAATCCACCCTAAGCGGATTTTTATGTCCTCAAAGACATAGCAAGGTATGTTTTGAGTTACCCAAAACCTTTCGGGTTACTCCCTAAAGACCTTGCCCTAATCGGGATGGTAGCCCTCCTAAGTCGGGCTACCTTAATCCAATCTACCGATGTGAAGAAATCCCCATGTTTTCTGACATTTGGGCAGCACAGATTTGTGGCATCTGCGAAATCAACTTATAGATTTGCCGTTGAGATTTTACAAATTCTTTTGTGACATTTACTTTTTCTTTTACGACATCATTTGCGTTTTTTGCGACATCTTTTACGACATCTTAAAAGTTCATAGTTGAAGTATCTGAAAAAAGGAGTACAAGGGAGTCAAGGTGAAATTGACACCAGAGGTAAAGAAACTGATTGCGGAGTGGCTTGGCAGTATCCTTGCCGATGACATGGAATTGTGTAAAACCTTGCAAGTAACCACGTTCTTGCAAAAGCTCAAGGATGAAAAACTCTTCAACAAGAAATATGCCTTGGTGGTAGCACCAACTGGTCTTCTTGCCAACTGGCAGGCGGAGCTTCAACGCTTTGCCCCTTCCTTGTCAGTGTTCCTCTATCATAGAGCCAAGCGAGATTTGAAGGATTTCTTCCACGACATCTTCTTTACTTCTTATGGGTTGGTGCGCTCTGATGCCGACCAACTGAATAAACTGAAGTGGCAGGTGGTGGTGAAAGATGAGGCTCAGAACATCAAGAACAATGATACGGTGCTGTGCAAGGCGGTACGTGCCATAAAGGCTGATGCGCATATCGCCATAAGTGGTACGCCTGTGGAGAATCGTCTCTCTGGATACTATAATATCATGGACTTTACCAACAAAGGCTGTCTCGGCAGATGATGCTTGCCTTGAAGCAGATATGCAATTATCCTACATACTTGAAAGGTGGCAAGTTGGTTCCATCACTCTCTGGAAACATCCTTTTATCACCAAAACACCTTTGAGGAGCGCATCAATGATATGATTAACAACAAGCTTGCGCTTGCCGAGCTGACAGTATCTGCGGGTGAGAACAGGATTGGCAAGTTGAGCAATAAGGAACTGAAAGATATTTTCGGCACTTAAAAATGAGAAGAAATAACTCGGCAATTATTTGTTATGATAGGCCGCACGCTCAACTACATGCAGATGTGTGAGGTGTTTGGCGATTCGCCTGTGGTGAAGAAGCAATTCATCTACTCTTTCTGATTGCGATACTGCTGGGGCGTAAAGCCTGTCAATCGCTTGAAATACTTGCAGAAGAAACTGACGTTAGGGAAATTCAGCTCATCGGCAATCTGTGTAGTCTGCCTGTCGCTATGGCGCAACTGCACCTTGGCGGCAGAGATGATGGCTCGGTCTATCCACTCCTTCGCACTCACTCCGCTCACCGACATCACAAGCGTACCCAGATAGCGACTGGTGATACAAAGTTTCTCGGCATAGAAGGCAAGCTGATGCTCCTTGCTGCCATGGAGATTGACAAGGCGCAGGAAACGATTGAAGATCTCATTGGAATGGGAAGGAGACGACACGGATGTACGATCATGAAAGAGTTGGTCATAATAATGAGTAACCGTGGTTATCAGGCTGTAGATGACCTCCTTGCTGGTGCCGTCCTCTCCCATCAAGTCGTGTAAGAGACGAAGCATTCGGTCGAGAATGGTTCGCTCCTCAAAGGATACAATTCTTCTCCCATCCTTCACCTGTCCATTGAAAAGCTCAGGCAGTCGGCCTCCATGCGCCATCAAGAAGAGATCGGCTGGCAAGCCCATTCCCTCCAACAGGAAATCATCGCTCACCTCCAAGGGCTCCACGATGGTGCCTGGCGTGATGAAGACGATAGTGTCTTCTTGTAAAGTATGCTCTTGCAGGTTGATGATGCCCCTCAACTGTCCACGCACAACCATTCCCATACGATAATCCTCTACCAAGAATGGCGAGGAAGCCATCCCTAAATGGCGAAACAAAAAACCATCTATGCCTAATGCCACTCCCATACCATCCTGATAACTCAGCAACTTCTTATTTTGCCTCGTATCTTCTGGCAATATCTTATAAATCTTGTCCAAAGGAAGTCTTTGCAGTTGTCTCATCGCTATTGTATTTTAAGTTGTTTTTATGAAAATCCGACGCAAAGATAATCATTTTTATCCATAAAATGTCATTTTTCTCATATTATTCCTACAAAAAGAACATTCTTGCATTAAAATGGGTAGCTAAGATTAGCGGAAATCCCTGTAACTTTGCACCCAGAAACAAAAACAATGAGAAAATGAGAATGAAAAGAAAAAGTATTCTTGTAATGTTGGTCTCGCTGCCTCTTCTTGGCTTCGCCCAGTCATTGACCTTGGACGAATGCCAGAAGATGGCACATGACAACTATCCTGCCATCAAGCAATATGGCATGGTGGAGACCTTGCGAGACTATAATGTGAGCAATGCCACCAAGGGATGGCTGCCACAAGTGAACGTGCAAGCCGGTGCATACGCCTTCACCGACATCATCAATGCCAACCAGCAGATGGAGCAGATGGGATTCGACATGAAGAACTATATGGCAAGCGGCATGGTGAGCGTGAAGCAAACCATCTATGACGGTGGACAGATTGCCGCTGGCAAGGAGGTGGCGAAGGCGCAAGCAGAGGTGCAGAAACGACAAATCGACGTTTCGATGCACGACATCAACGAGCGAGTGGAGCAACTCTTCTTCGGTGTACTGATCCTCGATGAGCTACTTCGCCAAAACGGCATCTTGCAAAAAGACCTCGGCGTGAGCAGCACCACCGTAAAAAGCATGATCAAGAATGGACTCGCTAACCAGAGCGACCAGGATGCTATCAACGTGGAACTGATGAAGGCAGAGCAGCAAGCCGATGCCCTCTCAGCCTCTCGCAAGGCTTACCTGAAGATGCTCGGCGTGTTCATCGGCAAACCATTATCAGAAAACACAAAGGTGGAAAAACCTGCCATGACGCTCCCTGCCGCCAAGGATTCATGGGGATTGAACCGTCCTGAGCTGTCCTTCTATGCTTCGCAAAACCAACTCTTAGATACACAGCGCAAGCAGCTCGACACTCGTCTTCGTCCTACCATCGGGTTCATGGGCATGGGATTGCTCCACACCCAGGTGTCTAACATGGTACATAACGACATGTTGCTCGGCGGCATCAATATCTCATGGAACATCGGTGCACTCTACACCCGCAAGAACGACATCCATAAGATAGAGGTGCAGCGACAGATGAACGATAACCTGAAGGAGACTTTCCTCTTCAACAATCGTCTGCAAAACGAGGATGCCGATGGCAATATCCAGTTTATCAAAAGGCAACTCACCAAGGATGCACAAATCGTAACCCTTCGGGAGAACATCCGACAGACCAACGAGAAGAAAGTAAAGCTCGGCACAGAGACGGTGAATGAACTCATTCGCAGTATCAATGCCGTGAACATGGCGAAGCAGCAGCAATCGCTGCACGAATTGCAATTATTGCAAGCCATCTATCACAGTAAATTAATTAATAATTAAGATTTTAAAGCAATGAAGAACGTAACATTCTATATTACGGCAGTGGCAGCCATGCTTTGCACCGCTTGCTCTAACAACGATGCACAGTATGACGCATCGGGCGTATTCGAAACCACAGAAGTCATCGTGTCGGCCAAAAGCACTGGCGAACTTGTTTCCTTCCACGCAGAAGAAGGACAAGACGTGAGCATGGGACAAGAGCTTGGTAGCATCGATACCCTCCAGCTCTATCTCAAAAAGAAACAACTCCTCTCCAACATCTCTGCCACAGAGAGCAAGCGACTGAACGAGAGCCGACAGGTAGCCTCCATCCAGCAGCAAATCTCCAACCTGCAAAGAGAGCGCAAGCGTTTCACCGAACTGGTGAGGGAGAACGCTGCCAACCAGAAGCAGGTGGATGACATTGACTACCAGATCATGGTGCTCCAGCGTCAGCTTGCTGCTACCTCTGAACAGATAGGCAGCAACAACAGCAGCTTGACAGGACAGAAAGGCAGCATCGCAGCACAGATAACGCAGCTCGAAGACCAGATGCACAACTCCATCATCACCTCTCCTATCCAGGGCACCATCCTCACCAAGTACATGGAGCAAGGCGAGTTTGCCGCTCCAGGCAAGCCTCTCTTCAAGGTGGGCAACATCCACGACATGAAGCTGCGTGCCTACATCACCGCCGACCAACTCACTGGCCTAAAGATTGGTCAGAAAGTAAAAGTCTATGCCGACCAAGGCAAGGCTGACCGCAAGGAATACCAAGGCACCGTGACCTGGATTTCGAGCAAGGCAGAGTTTACCCCTAAGACCATACAGACCCGAGACGAAAGAGCCAACCTCGTCTATGCCGTGAAGATTGCGGTGAAGAACGATGGCTTGATCAAGGAAGGAATGTATGGAGATGTAAGATTTTAGTGAAGAACGAAGAGTGAAGAGTTAAGAATCCATGTGCTGTGACTCTCAATATAATTCATACCTATACAGCATTAGGATTATTCTCTCTTCGTTCTTAACTCTAAACTTTATATAAAATGGCAATAGTTTCTGTTAGAAATATCAAGAAGACCTACAACAAGGGAAAGGTCGTGGCTCTGCGAGACCTGAGCTTTGACGTGGAGGAAGGCGAGATTTATGGCATCATCGGACCAGATGGAGCAGGCAAGACCTCACTCTTCCGCATCCTCACCACCCTCCTCTTGGCGGATCGAGGCACGGCCTCGGTGGATGGGCTGGATGTGTTGGCAAACTACAAGGAGATTCGCAAGCGCATCGGTTACATGCCGGGCAAGTTCTCTCTCTACCAAGACCTCTCGATAGAAGAGAACCTGGAGTTCTTTGCCCCTATCTTCGGCACCACCATTGAGGAAAATTACAACTTGGTGAAGGACATCTACCAGCAGATAGAAAAGTTCAAGACGCGCAAGGCTGGCAAACTGTCGGGCGGTATGAAGCAGAAGCTTGCCCTCAGTTGCGCCCTCATCCATGCGCCGAGAGTCCTCTTCCTCGATGAGCCAACCACTGGCGTTGACCCTGTATCCAGAAAGGAGTTTTGGGAGATGCTGAAGAAGCTGCAGAAGGAGCACGGCATCACCATCATCGTCTCTACCCCTTACATGGACGAGGCGATGCAGTGCGACCGTATCGCCCTCATTCAAGATGGCGAGTTCCTGAAGATCGATTCCCCACAAGGCATCATAGCCTCTTATCAAGAACAGCTCTGGGCTGTGCGCAGTGACGAGATGCACCAGCTATTGGGCGACCTCCGTGAATATCCGAGCACCAAGACAGCCTTCTCATTCGGCGAGAAGTTCCACGTAACGCTATCCGATGACAACAAGGCTGATAGCGACCCAGCGGCTTCTCGTACAGCCTTTTCGAGCGATGTCACGACACAAGTTCTCGTTAACTATCTCTCTCATCGAGGACATCACAACGTGAGCGTTGCTCCGATAGAGGCTTCCATCGAAGACTGCTTCATGGCATTAATGAAATAAATCCTTTCCTCAATGGGTAAGGACATTTCAAACTGAAATAAAAGATTAGGAACAATATGAACAACAATAACGACTATGCTATCGTAGCGGAAGGATTGACCAAGCAGTTTGGCGACTTCATAGCCACCAACCACATCACCTTCCAGGTGCATCGTGGCGAGATATTCGGCTTCCTCGGAGCCAACGGTGCTGGCAAAACCACCGCCATGCGCATGCTCTGCGGATTGAGCCGTCCTACGGATGGGCACGCTACCGTGGCTGGCTTCGATGTCTATCGAGAGGCAGAGATGGTGAAGAAGAACATCGGCTACATGAGCCAGAAGTTCTCCCTCTACGACGACCTCACTGTGTATGAGAACCTGCGCCTCTTCGGTGGCATCTACGGCATGAGTACCCAGGCGATCAAGGAGAAGACCACCTTGCTTCTAAAGGAGTTAGGTTTCGAGTCTGAAAGAAACACGATGGTAGGTTCACTGCCGTTGGGTTGGAAACAGAAGCTCGCCTTCTCGCTCAGCATCTTCCACGACCCCAAGATTGTGTTTCTCGATGAACCAACAGGAGGCGTTGACCCCGTGACTCGCCGCCAGTTCTGGGAGCTTATCTACCAAGCAGCCGACCGAGGCATCACCGTCTTCGTAACCACCCACTACATGGACGAGGCAGAATATTGCGACCGAGTGAGCATCATGGTGGATGGCAAGATAGAGGCACTCGACACCCCAGCCGAACTGAAACGCAAGTTTGGTGTCAGCACCATGTATGATGTATTCCTGCACTTGGCTCGCAAGGCCAAACGCAGTTAGCCTCATGGAGGAAAAGGTAATGTCTTAACTCCCTTTTACTCCTTAACTTCTTTAACTCCTCAAATCATGAAACAATTTATCGTATTCGTAAGAAAGGAATTCCGCCACATCTTCCGCGACAAGCGCACGATGCTGATTCTGCTGGTCATGCCTATCATCATGATCATCCTCTTCGGCTTCGCCATCACTACGGAGGTGAAAGATTCCCGTGTCGTCATCCTCGACCACAGCAAGGACGAGGTGACCACTCGCATACAAGAGCACATCCGCAACAACCGCTATTTCACCATCGTGGCAGACGTTCACAGCGAGAAAGAAGTCCAGCAGATGTTCTTGGAGAACAATGCCGACCTCGCCGTCATCTTCAGTCACAACTTCTCTGATGAGATGCGACATTCGGGCAAGGCATCCGTCCAGCTCCTCGCCGATGGCAGCGAGCCAAACCAAGCCGCCGTGCGCACGGGTTACATGCAGCAGATTTTGGCAGGCTACTTGCAAGACTACATCCAGCAAGAGCGAAGCCACGCCCAAATGGCGCAAGCATCCACAAGTAGCTTCACCCCCTCCTTCCAAATCATCCCTGTCACAAAAATGCTCTACAATCCGCAGAGCCGAAGTGAGTACAACTTCGTGCCGGGTGTGATAGGCTTGATTCTGCTGCTGATTTGTGCCATGATGACGAGCATCGCCATCGTCAAGGAGAAGGAGATGGGAACAATGGAAATATTGCTTGCCTCTCCCTTGCCACCTATCGTCATCGTGGTGGCAAAGTTGGTGCCTTACTTCGTCATCTCCTGCATGAACCTCGCCACCATCCTCTTGCTCTCGGTCTTCCTGCTCAACATCCCGATAGCTGGCAACGTGATTGGCTTCATCGCCATCTCCTTGTTATACATCTTGGTGTCGTTGCTGTTGGGATTGTTTATCTCCAACTGTGTGAGCAGTCAGTTGGCAGCCATGTTGCTGTCCTTGTTGCTCATCGTGCCAACGGTCTATCTCTCAGGTCTCGCCTTCCCTATCGAGAGTATGCCAGAAGCGTTGCAGAATGCCTCAGCCATCATCCCTGCCCGATGGTACGTGGAAGTGGCGAGAAAGCTGATGATTCAGGGAGTGGAAATGAAATATGTGATGCACGAGACGGCTGTGCTCGCCCTCATGGCAGTGGTACTACTCGGCGTATCGTGGAAGCTATTCAAAGTAAGATTATAAATTATGGTTATTCGATTTTTATTAGAAAAGGAATTCAAGCAGATGATGCGCAACATCATCCTTCCTATCGTCTTCATATTGCTCCCCATCGGTGTCATCAACATGGTGCCGAGAGCAGCTACCCAAGAGGTGAAAAACCTGAAGATCAGCGTCATCGACAACGACCATTCCTCATGGTCCAGCCGACTCGTTCAGAAACTTTCTGCCTCACAGTATTTCCATCTCAATGATGTCTCCTCCACTTACCCCAAGGCTTTGGAGAGCGTGGAGGCAGGCGATGCCGACTTCATCGTGGAGATAGAGCCACAATTCGAGCGAAACCTCGTAAAGGAGGGAGTGAGCCAAGTGATGATTTCTGCCAACGCCGTGAATGGCGTGAAGGCAGGATTAGGTTCGAGCTACCTCGCCCAAATCATCGCTGACTATTCCGCCCAACTGCGAGAGGAATCGGGATTGACGGCTTCCGCCGTGAGCATGGCTCATTATGATGTAGCACCAAGATACCTCTACAACACCAACTTGGACTACAAGTACTTCATGATACCGGGCTTGATGGCGATGCTCCTGATATTGCTCGTAGGTTTCCTCCCTGCCCTCAACATCGTGGGCGAGAAGGAGAAGGGAACCATCGAGCAAATCAATGTAACCCCAGTGGGCAAGTTCGACTTCATTCTCTCCAAGCTGATACCTTACTGGGTAGTGGGCTTGTTGGTATTGGGCTATGCGATGCTGTTGGCTCGCCTCATCTACGGACAGGAGCCAGTGGGCAACATCGGGGTCATCTTCCTCTTTGCCACCCTCTTCATCCTCGTGGTGTCGAGCATGGGTTTGATAGTATCCAACTATTCCGATACCACCCAGCAGGCAGCCCTCGTGATGTTCTTCTTCTTGGTCATCTTCATTCTCCTGAGCGGTTTAATCACCCCAGTTACGAGTATGCCAGAATGGGCGAAGGCGTTCACTCGCATCAATCCTCTGCGCTATTTCATCGAGGCGATGCGCACGCTCTATCTCAAGGGCAGCAATCTCTACGAGCTTCGCCACCACTTCTACGCTCTGTCAGTCTATGCCACCGCCATGTGGATTTGGGCGATAGGAAGCTATAAGAAGAACAGCTAAGTCTGTTTTCAAGCAAATAAAAGACCGAGCAACTTACAAATAGAAAAGTTACTCAGTCTTTTACTTTTTATTGTTAACTTCACTTTTTAAGTAGACTCTTCGGATTGTTCTATAGTCCATTCCTCGACATTACCCTTGTCAGAATCGAAATTGATGCCGACCTTCACGATTGGTTTGCCACTCAGAACAAATCGCTGGTGGTAATCATTCAAGTTGATTTGCTGCATCGCCGTCTATGCATCCTTGTTCATCTTCACATCTATCAGATAAATATTAGTGCGAAAGAGCATCACGATGTCACCCCTGCCGTTATGCGTATGAACCTCCACATCCACCAAACAGTTGGTTAGCAAGGAGAAAATGATGAAAAGCACCTGCTATGCCCTTCATATTGGGTATTGCTGCAATAAGGCACTGTACCAAGATTGTTGTTATAGAATTAACCCTATCAGCCCCTATACTCCGTGGAATTAGTGCCCAAGTAACGCTGCACAGAGATACGGATCTTATTCGAGAGAAAAGAATTTTTCATCCAAAATCAGATATATGTGGGTCTTATATGGAAAAGATATACATAAATTCCATAAAATGTTTGTATTGTTCTGCTCCTATATAACAAGTTCTGTTATTCCGCCTTTCGCTCATGGCCGACCATGTGAGGACTGAGTAATAAAACCTATTAAGCTTAATCTATTACAAACTCGTTATTGTATACAAGAAGACATGGAATAGTATTTCTTAAAAAACTGCAAAAACTAAGCAAATCTATATGTTTTTCAAAATTTAAAATTACCTTTGTATCACAAAACCTAAGCGTTCTTTGTATATTGCAAAGTTGTGAAAGAAAAAGAATATAGCTCGTTTCCAAATCGTTAGCAGTTACATTCTTTAAAGTACTTAAATCGTTGATATTCAATCAATAAAAGATTTTGTTGTGACTCAAGCAATGAGATATAACGTGACTATTGCGTTTATCTTCACGCATCATCACTTTTTTCTCATCAAGGTATATGTCAAAACGAGTTGAGGTCTTGTCAAATTTCACAACATCAAAATTATCTATCAAAACCTCTGGTAATATAGCACGTAATAGTTTTATTGATTCCATGATGCAAAGCTACTCAATACGCATGATATGAGCAAGTGCTTTTCCCATCATACCAACCGGGAAAATCCGCTGACCCACTGTTTCACAAGGGGAGGGTACTGCTTCATAATAGCGAAACAAAAATAGCGTACAGGGTACAACGACAAAAATCGTTCCCCCTGTACGCTATTATATTATAAAGGTGTAGGAATCTTATTAAAAGATGAGAGATTCTAACTTGTACCTCTTGGCATCGTTCCGTTCATCACAATAATCATCGGATACTCGTGTTTTACTTGCTCTGCTTGGCAATCCTTGCGGTTCA
>OWJF01001227.1_pt1 | contig 11302 bp, 10 predicted proteins | sample 1732941 | NCBI WGS metagenome assembly OWJF01 (sample SAMN05065770, study PRJEB22554) | human gut metagenome | biome: ENVO:2100002; feature: ENVO:00000062; material: ENVO:00002003 | host: Homo sapiens | place: USA
GACAAGCCCATTGGCAGAATTAAGTATGCACTAAATTAATTCCGCCAACAGGTTTTTGTTTAGTATTTTTATGTATTGTTTTCTATAAATTCCTCCTTTTGGGATAAAAGATTAATTAAACCACCTGTATTCCAAAATAAAATTCTTTTATTTTTATAATTACCTCTTTTTAATATAGATGTCATACCCCAGAATGCCTTTCCTGTATATGTCGGATCTATGATTAAGCCTTCGTTTGCAATACATTCTTTTATTGTATATATTTCTTCAATCGAAGTTTTACCATAACCTCCATTTAAAAACTCATCATAAAATATCAAGTTAGAGAAGTTAAAATCCTCATGCAGGTAGTGATTTAACAGTCCCATGTCCGATTCAATAACAGAGCGTTCTGCTTCATATGTTCTTGCTACTGAAATTCCATGAACCTTAGCTTTTGGGAAGTACTTTTGCATTCCAGCACATATGCCAGTCAAAGTTGTTCCTGTACCACAAGCAACAAATAATTCATCTATATGATCGGTTTGAGCTTTCATTTCTTTAACCGCATCATAATAGGCAAAGACACCCTGTAATGATTTACCGCCTCCATAGATAAAGCGAGTCGTTGCTTTGTCGCATTGCTTCAAGACTTTTTCTATTGTCTTAGGAACTTCTGTCTTTTTACAGAATACATACTCACAATTTGTTTGGCTTACGATGAAATTATTTAGGGAAATATCATATTCACTCGGCTCATCCGTGTATGATACAAGTATCATCTTTAGTCCATAATTAGCGCATAACAGAGCTAAAGCTCTATTGAAATTTGAGCATGGTCCACCTGCTGTTACAATAGTCTTTGCCCCCCCCCAGATAGAAGAGGATAAAGGATATATTGCAACATTCTTGCCTTACTTCCGCCTAATGCTGATGGAAATAAATCATCTCGCTTGACTAATATTTCAACATTATATTTTTCTGAAAAATAAGGTAGAGAGGTTATTGGAGTTGGAGAGAAACTGAAATGTTCCATAAAAGCAGTGTTTTATTTTAATATACAATCTAATGTTCTCTGAATATCCTCATCACTCAATGCATGGTGCATAGGCAAGCAGATTACGCTATTTGCCATTTTATGCGCATTTGGAAGGTTTTCTGGTGCTGCACTTTCCAATCCACGATAAGTTGAGAATTCACTGATCAAAGGATAGAAATAGCGACGGCCAAGGACATTGGCTGCTTTCATTTTGGAATAAAGCTCGTCACGACTCATACCGTACTTCTCTGCATCAATGAAGATGGGGAAATAGCTGTAGTTATGTTTCACACCAGGCATATCATCGAAGAAGCTGATGCCCTCTACAGGACGCAAAGCCTCACGATACTTGATAGCTACCTGATGGCGAGCCTCAATAGCGGCATCTACCTGCTTCAAATTGAGCAAACCGTATGCGCTTCTGATTTCATCCATCTTACTGTTGATACCTGGACCTACTACTGTTACCTCATCTGCGATACCGAAGTTCTTCAGATAGTCAATACGCTTCTTGGTCTTCTCATCGTGCATCACAAGCGCTCCGCCCTCAATGGTGTTATATACCTTTGTGGCATGGAAGCTGAGCGTACTCATATCGCCTGCGTTCAAAAGTCCTTCACCATTCACTTCTACTCCAAAGGCATGAGCTGCATCGTAAATAACTTTCAGACCATACTTGTCTGCGATGTCCTGGATTGCCTTGGTATCGCATGGTTTACCATAGACATGAACTGGCATAATGGCGGTAGTACGTGGTGTGATGGCTGCCTCAATCTTGTTAGGATCCATATCGCCTGTTGCAGGGTCTATATCTACAAAGACCGGCTTGCATCCGTTCCACCAGATACTATGGGTTGTTGCCACGAAGCTATAAGGGGTTGTGATGACTTCGCCTGTAATGCGGAGGGCTTGCAATGCCGTCATCAGTGGCAGGGTGCCATTGGTGAACAGGCTCACGTATGGCACTTTGAGATATTCTGCCAATGCCTTTTCCAACTCCTTGTGGAAGCTTCCATTATTGGTAATCCACTTACTCTCCCAAATCTTCTTCAACTCTGCAGTAAAATCGTCAAGATTTGGAAGAAGTGGCGATGTTACTGTTATTAATTTATTATCCATAAGCAGGAAATTATATTCTTTTATTTAAATTTCTTTTATATGTTGTTTCTCACTGGGTTTTAAAACCGCTTAAGCTACTGCTACTTTTATATCTTAAAACTATGAGTAAAAGTTACAAAGTGGTCAAGAAGACCATGAACATGGGTGAGAAAAAGGGACAAACCGTTTATTCTGTACGTCCTGTAAGTTATGGTACATTGACTACCGAAGAGGTGGCTAAGCAGATTTCTACGGAATCTACTGCAACCACGGCTGATGTGAAGGCGGTACTCGACCGCTATGCCTACTATGTGGTGGAGAACCTTGCCAAGGGTTACAACATCGAGCTTCTTGGTTTCGGTACTCTTTATCTCCGCTTCATCACCAACAAGGCGGTGTCTGAACCTAAGAAGGCGAATGCCAACTTGGTGAAAAGTATTTTGCCAGGCTTCCGTCCTTCGTTCTCCGTGGATCGCAATGGCAAGCGTACCTACGACCTGATTCCTAATCGCATCAGCCTCGTGAAGTACAGCGAAGATAACGACCCGAATGGCGACAACAAGCCTTCAGGTGGCAATACCCCTTCAGGTGGTAACACTCCTTCAGGAGGCAACACTCCAACTGGCGGAAACACCCCTTCTGGTGGCAACACTCCAGCAGGCGGTGAGAACAGCGGAACTGAGGGAACCGAAGGCACCGGGGATGGTGAATAATCCCGAATGAGGAATGCGCTGCGCCCGAGTGCGATCGGGCGCAGGCACAAACTACACTATTTTAATTTTAAAATCAAATGCATATGAATAATCAAAATGAAAATTTCAACAATGGTTCCAAGAAGATTTCTTGGGTATCTATCATGAATGCTGTTGTACAGGCTATCATCGCTGCGCTGACTGCACTGGGCGTAAGCTCGTGCACAAGTGCTCTCTTTTAATGTTTTGCACCCACAAAGGTGTTGTCTTAACTTCTTTACTCCTTTAATTCATCAAAAAAATGATTCAAGAAAGATTTCCTTTATCGATTGGGGAGGAGCTGGTGCGTAATGAACGCACACTCCTCGCCAGAGTGGAGGACGGCAAACTGATGACGAATGCCGACTCCGTGAAGTTTTTGGTCTTGCACTGCTCAGCTACTCGATGCAACCAGGACTATAGTGTGGAACAACTTCGACGCGACCATAAGAGCCGTGGTTTCCATGATGTGGGCTACCACTTCTACATCCGCAAGGATGGTACCATGACGCAACATCGCTTCCTGCTCGAAGTGGGGGCGCATGCGAGACCTTTCAACCGTTGTTCTATCGGTATCTGCTACGAGGGTGGACTGAATGAGCATGCGCAGCCTTGTGATACTCGCACGCCTGAGCAGACGGAAAGAATCGTTGATGTGCTGACTCGCCTTCACCGTCTGTTTCCGAAGGCGAAAATCGTGGGGCATCGTGATTTGCCCGGCACCACGCCTAAGGAATGTCCTTGCTTGGATGCTCACGCTCTGTTTGGCTGGATCGAAGAGCTGTAATCATGAATATTGAAACAAGGAATAGTAGAACTGTTTTGGTCGTTACGGTCTTTCATCTCCTTCTCAAAAGCCTGGGCTGTCTTGTTGTGAAAAAACAAGTAGCCCCAGGGCATTCCTTCTATAGCTGGATCCGATTTGTCATCAGCCCCAGTAACGTGGATGCCCTTTGGTAAGCGGTAGCTTACGTCGGCTGTAGAAAGTGAATTCAAGCAATCCTGCGTCATATTCGCTTTCTACTTTATGTCTTTTGCTGCAACCATACCCGATGGTTGTCGTAGCTTTGTCGCTTTTTTCATAATGTGCATCATCAGAATTGTATATGAGTTTTTATTTGGCACGCAGCCTCTGCACATGTGTCTTTATTTTACATTCATCACCCTTTCTTCTTAGGAAAGGGCGAAATTATTGCAAAAATACAAATATTTTTTGGATTTCGTATCAAATCTTAGCATTTTCTGCTTACGATTCCCCAAAAATGACTTTAGCAAGTTCAGAAGTTATAGCCAACAGCCTTAGTGGGCTTGAAAATAAACATAAGACATTCCCTCTATTGGCTTATGGCTTTAACTTCTATAATTGCGACATTTGCTGGAGTTTTAAAGCTTTTGCCCTTACAGGGCGATAGGCTATCACCCGTAATAACCCAGGGCGATGCCCTGGGCTAAGAGCTTCTGCCCCGTCAGGGCGTGTGGGGCAAAACTTGCGAAACTTCAGTAACATACACTTTACAGCTAAAGTGACAACTTACAACCTTTTTATCTCTAATCCCTTCTAAATATATCCCTGGTATATACCTTATCCTTGACATCATCCAAACAGGTATCATAGCGGTTGGCGATGATGGCATGGCTCTGTGCCTTGAAAGCCTCCAAGTCATTGACAACTTTGCTGCCAAAGAAGGTGCTGCCATCTTCGAGTGTTGGCTCATAGATGATTACCTCTGCGCCCTTTGCCTTGATACGCTTCATGATGCCCTGTATAGCACTCTGGCGGAAGTTATCGGAATTGGATTTCATCGTCAGGCGATAGACACCGATGACGCATGAATTGACTTCGGCACCAAACTGGTTGTTCTCGGTATAGCTGTACCAGCCGGCTTTCTGCAACACGGCATCTGCTATATAGTCCTTGCGGGTACGGTTGCTTTCCACAATCGCCTCTATCAGGTTCTCAGGAACATCGGCATAGTTTGCCAAGAGCTGCTTGGTATCCTTTGGTAAGCAATAGCCACCATAGCCGAAGCTTGGGTTGTTATAGTGGGTACCGATACGTGGATCAAGTCCTACTCCATCAATGATGGCCTTGGTATCGAGACCTTTGACCTCGGCGTAAGTATCGAGTTCGTTGAAATAGCTTACACGAAGGGCGAGATAGGTGTTAGCGAAGAGCTTCACTGCCTCGGCCTCCTTCATACCCATAAAAAGTGTATCGATATCTTCCTTAATGGCACCTTCCTGCAAGAGAGCTGCAAAGGTTTTGGCAGCTTCTTTCATCTTCTCTACGTCTGTTACCTGCATGATTGCCTCGTTTTCCTCTGCAAACTCAGGGCGGTCGATAATCTTGGGATAGCCTACGATAATTCGACTGGGATAAAGATTATCATAGAGCGCCTTGCTCTCACGAAGGAACTCGGGTGAGAAAAGGAGATTGAACTTCTTGACTCCCTTCTTGGCATATTTCAGGTAAAGGCTGCGGGTATAGCCCACAGGAATGGTGCTCTTAATGACCATCACTGCGTCTGGGTTCACCTCCAACACAAGGTCGATGACTTCTTCGACATGGGTTGTATCGAAATAGTTCTTTACCGGGTCATAGTTGGTTGGTGCTGCTATCACCACGAAGTCGGCATCAGCATAAGCTGATTTGCCATCAAGGGTTGCTGTCAGATTCAGTTTCTTCTCTGCCAGATACTTCTCTATGTAATCGTCCTGTATGGGTGAAACTCTATTGTTGAGTTTCTCCACTTTTTCGGGGATTACATCTACTGCTGTTACATGATGGTGCTGAGACAAAAGCGTGGCTATGCTCAGACCGACGTAGCCTGTTCCGGCTACGGCTACTTTTATATCGTTGAAATTATTCATAGATTCTATGATTATGTTTAACTATGTCCTTCAGGATTAGGATTTATTCTACCGTCACACTCTTTGCCAGATTTCTTGGCATATCTACATTCAATCCCTTATCTACTGCCACATAATACGCAAGTATCTGCAGGGGAACGACGCTGAGAAGAGGTACTAAAGCATTGAGGGTCTGCGGTACTTCTATCACAGAATCGGCTATCGCCTTGACTTGTTTGTCGCCTTCGGTAACAATGGCCAGGATGCGTCCATTGCGGGATTTTACTTCCTGCATATTGCTGATGATCTTCTCATACAACTGGTGATGTGTGGCAAGGAACACGATAGGCATATCGGTATCTACCAATGCTATCGGACCATGTTTCATCTCGGCTGCAGGATAGCCCTCGGCATGGATATAGCTGATTTCCTTTAGCTTCAAGGCTCCCTCTAATGCTACGGGATAGTTGAATCCTCGACCGAGATACAGGAAATTATGTGCATAGGTGAATACTTTAGCCAGTCGGGAGATTGATGGCGTCTGCTCCAACACTTTCTCCATCTTGCCGGGTATCTCTGCCAACTCGGCGATGGTCTCTACATAGTCTTTTTCGGAAAGGGTGCCAAGCTCGTGACCTAACGCCAAGGCAAAAAGGGTAAGGACGGTGACCTGACCTGTGAAAGCCTTGGTACTCGCTACTCCTATCTCGGGGCCTACATGAATATAGATGCCGGTATCTGTCTCTCGGGCGATGGATGATCCTACGCCATTGACGATGCCGAAGATCAAAGCTCCGTGCTGCTTGGCAAGTTGAATGGCTGCCAAGGTGTCGGCTGTCTCGCCACTCTGGCTTATGGCTATCACCACATCATCGGATTCGATAACGGGTTCGCTATAACGGAACTCGCTGGCATATTCCACCTCTACTCGCTTGCGACACATCTTCTCTATGAGCTGCTTGCCGATGAGGGCTGCATGCCAACTGGTTCCGCATGCCACGATGATGATATGCTTGGCTGCCATGAGTCGGTCTTTATAGTCTGTAAGGGCTGACAACACGATGTGGTTGTTGGATGGATTGTCTTTATCCGCAAACAGGCGACCACTCATACAGTCTTTCAGGCACTGGGGCTGGTCGTAGATCTCTTTCAGCATGAAATGGTCGAAGCCTCCTTTGCTGAGTTTGGAGATGTCGAGGTCTACGGTCTTGATGTCATAATCGCATAACTTATGGTTGAGATTGATCATCTCTATATCCTTGCCGATTCTGATTTCTGCTATCTGACCGTCTTCGAGATAGACTACCTGGTCGGTATATTCTACGATAGGAGTGGCATCACTGGCGATATAGAAGTCTTGCTTGTCGGCTCCTACTCCTACCACCAATGGACTTGACTGGCGGGCTGCCACAATGTGAGTGGGGTTCTTGCATTCGATGACTGCTATGGCATAGGCGCCCACAACATCATTCAGTGACTGGCAAACGGCTGACACCAAATCTTTGCCATTCTGCTGATAGTATGAGTCTATCAACTGTACCAGCACCTCGGTATCTGTTGTGCTCTTGAACTGATAACCGCGTGCTATGAGTTGTTCTTTCAGCACCTGGTAGTTCTCGATGATGCCATTATGTACCAAAGCCAGGTCACCACTCATACTGACATGGGGATGTGCATTTTCGGCTGATGGTTCGCCATGTGTTGCCCATCGGGTGTGAGCTATACCGATATGACCTCCGCAGTCTTTGTCTGCTGCGAGTTCTTCCAAGTTTGCTACCTTGCCCTTTGTCTTATAGACATTGAGTTTGTCCTCTCCATTGACGAGTGCTACTCCGGCACTGTCATATCCTCTATATTCGAGTTTCTTCAGCCCTGCTATCAGGACTGGATATGCTTCGTTTTGTCCTATATATCCTACTATTCCACACATAAATTTATGGTTATGTCGTTATATTCTGATTTGTATTTGTATTTTTTGTATCTTGCATTTTTTCGAAAACCTACCCGTCCTTCCTTTATTGATAAAGCTGGCTGCACTCGGCAATTTGAAAGTGAACTTTCATTGCACTCATTTGCACAACCTTTCCCCTCAGGGTACAGGGGATGTACCAACCGCCCTTTCAATAGTCTTTACGACCCCTTCGGTTCCCCTTGTAGGGGACAGAAACGGTGTTCAAACCGCTTCGCTATAAGGTTGGCGGACCATCAGAGGTCTACGCCAGAAGGGGTGTGCGGGATGGGACCGCTTTGCTGAGAGCTGGATGAAAAATTAATGAGGACACCTTATTTAATTACAATAAATCGCCAGTAACCTTATCTCTCAAACATTCGATTATTTTTGGCGTTCCATCCGTGCTATGATACACAAACAAACACAATCTCTCATAGAACCTATTTAGTTCCCATTCTTTGCAATCAATGTTTTCGACACACGAAGATTTCAATTCTATTTTGGGACTATTCCAATATCTGTTTCCCTCATATTTATACTCACAGAACCTCTCTTTAAAAATGATTATAAACTCATAGACAGTTCCATCCTTTTCCATTCTGAAGACAAATTCTTTTTCGTTGACATCTTCCGTATCAACTACAATTTTCTTATCTATCTTAGAAAGATTTTCAATTTCATTTATCGTCAACTCCAATTCTGTACGATAGAATGGTGTATCTATATCATCATGAGAGAAAGGATTAAGCAGAAGTTTTCGTTCATCTTGGAGATGTGGAATAACATCTGGTAGACCTATTTTATTAGCAAATTTCCTATAATGATCTATCAGGCCATTCAAGTCACACAGAAGTGTTTTTGATTTTAAATCGTACATCAAGTTGGCAGGCAACAGTCTTTTCAATTCATGCTCAGCAGCTCGTCTTACAGCATTCACACTTGCAGAAATCTCAAAATTATGCAGATGCATTTTTGCCTCTTCTAATGGCTTCTTAGGCTCAAGTATGAAAGACCCTGGTATGCCATTTTTATGTTGCATATACAATTCAAATCTCTTCCATTTATTTTGACTCCTCGTTATTCCGATTTCGCTCCATACCAAATGATAAAATGCCCGATCATGTGTAAAGATGAATGTTTGAAATTTATTCGTATAAGTCAGCAATATTTCAATAATCTTCCTTCTAAAAGACATATCAAGACTTATTAGAAGATCGTCTACGAATAAAACTGATGGAGCTTCATTGGTAGTAGGATGATTATCCAATATAGCCAAACGTAAAGCCAATGCCATACATGTAATCTTTGCTTCATTAAAGAAAGAACGAGGATGTTCTATAAGGGATTTATCAACAAGATGATCTGAAATCATCGATGCCTTTAAATATATTTTTGGACAATGAAGCTCTCCATCAAATCTTCTGTTGCCTAATCTGTCATTAAAAGAAGCATCCTTATATTGCAAGATTATTTCTGATTCCAAATGAAATTCGTTCTTGATAATGACATTGGCTTTCGCAATCAACATATTCAACTTTGAATGCAGCAAATCATTAAATTGATGCAAAAGATCTTGATAGTTTTTATAAAGAGGTGTCCGTTGGTCAAAGCTATTGGTTCTTTGACTTCTTGGTATCTCATCAGATTTGAATGTTCGAACAAGATATCCCCACCATTCACCTGCATTATTAGTATCTGCATCTTCTCCACTTATAAACCATAGTTGATTATCCAAATCTATATATGGAAGAACTTCTTTTTCGAACAAGAAAAACACTTCATTATCTTGACTATTTCTAAAGTCAAACAGCGAAGAAAGGAACTTGTAATTCATAAAGTCACTCGACATCGATGTAAACTTCATGAATCTCAAAACTACTGGATCATCTGCATAATAACATTTATTAGAATCTTCTACTATTTTGGTTGATCCCTTTCCGTTATCAAAACTTATCCTGATAGCAGAATCATCATCTGCTGCTGCATATCTATTGCGAAGATTCTGTGCATGATTGGCAGTAAAGTATTTCTGTGCCTCTTGTTGATTCTTTGCGTATGCCTGAAAATGGGTATAGACACTCCAATAAATAGAACTCTTGCCTGCTCCATTTTCACCATATAGTAAAATGTTTTTATTATCCACATTTATGGAAAAGACATCCTTGAAGAACTTGAAGTTCTCTATCTCAATATTTTTTATTTTCCAACTCATAGTTCTGCTGCCATTTTTTTATTTGCAAAATCCATGAATTCTTTCATGTACAAGCGCAAACGATTCATATTTTCCATCAACTCATTGCCTGGTGACATTAAATCTTCAAATAATGGTGAAATCAACTCAAACAAATCTTTTTTACCATTCGAGTCATCTGGAATCGCTACTGCCAAACGATCAACTTCCTCTTTCCAAGTATTTAATATCGACACATCGGATTTCTTAAACAGTTTCGGCAAAACCATTTCTAATACCATAGAATCTCTTATAGAAGAAAAGAAATTGAAAATAGTAGGTAACACATCTTTTCTCAAACTTTCGGTGTGTTTGCCATATGAAAGTATGAGTTCCATTAAAGCTTGTAATACCAAGCACACGGAAGCATATTCCTCCAGATAAAAAATAGGCAACCGCTTAACTTGTGACATATTGGTTTTTCCTTTAAGATGGCGAGATTTAAATTCAGACAACAATGACAACCTTCCTATCGCAGAATTGATGAAAAAGGCATAATAGTTTGCCATGTCTTTCCGAGAGCAAATAACTACATAATCGTATCTTTCCGCGTCTGCAAGTGATGCTACGATATTCTTCTCTTCAATTTCTTTCTTGATATATATGAATGTTTTTCCTTCTGTAAATGAACCATCTGAAATTCTTTTTTGGAATACCTTTGCTGTTACAATTTGTTCTAATTGACCCAATCTTCCTAAAACATTTGACTTATTGACATATTCTCTTATATGATAATGTATCTTCAAATCATTTTGGAGATATGGTATTTGATTTTGTATTTCATGGACATAATGAATACCCATGTTTTGTATGACATCATAATAAGCTACCCCATTCTCGTCATAGGATTTTTTAAGAGAATCCATGTAGTATTCAGAAGAGTCTCTGGAAACTGCAGGAATAGGACCATCTTCTGATACAAAACCAGCTGCCACAATTGGGTCATAATAAATATCTCGATCTTCTTTACCATCTATCGTTACAGGAAGAATATCTTCTATAGAAATAGACTGACTGATACTTTCCAAGAAAACAATAGCCTCATTATAATTTATACTTTTTATCTCAAATAGGTTTTGAGGGAAAAAAAGTTCTTTGCTTAAATTATCTAAGCAGCTTTGGCTTAACTTTACAATATCGCCTTGTTTGAAAATAACTTTCATATTTTCCTTCAATTATCAATTTTGGTAAATTGGCTAAACTCCAGATTAAAATCCAATTCCTTATCAATATGTCTTGGTAATGTTAAACTGAAGTTTTTATAGCCGTTTCTTTGTAAGTATCCGCTCAACACAGTATTGCATATCTCAAAATATTATTGTAACTTTGCACGGCGGCATCATTTTTCTAATTTTGAGACAAGAATACAAAGTTTAGCCCTCCATCAGCACAAGCTAATGGAGGTTATACCTTAATTTGACTAA
>OWJF01001232.1_pt1 | contig 11266 bp, 9 predicted proteins | sample 1732941 | NCBI WGS metagenome assembly OWJF01 (sample SAMN05065770, study PRJEB22554) | human gut metagenome | biome: ENVO:2100002; feature: ENVO:00000062; material: ENVO:00002003 | host: Homo sapiens | place: USA
TTTTTCAAGCAGAAGACGGCATACGAGATGCAGCGTAGTCTCGTAGGCTCGGAGATGTGTATAAGAGACAGGTCGAAGCCAGATCAGATGACAAGGAAACACTGGACCTGATCTCCTTCCTGCATGACAGCGATGTGGCTTCCTGTATCACGACGGAGCGTGCGTTCCTTGCCAAAGTCGGTGGGGACTGCAAGGTACCGGCTGGTATCTATGCGACAGCGAAAGATGGCGGCATCGAGGCCCATGCCTTTATCGCTTCCACCGATGGAAAGAGACTCTATCGCAGCGAGAGATCGGCTGCTGTTTCTGAAGCCGCATCTGTCGGGAAGGCTCTGGCGGCAGAGCTTTTGGATGCCGGCGGAAGAGAAGTGCTTGAGGAAATGCAGAAAATTTAAGAACAGGTGTAAGATCCGAGGGGCCTATCGGGTGCGCTCCGGCTCCCCCGATAGGGGGCTCATAGGAGCGAGGTCATGCGTTGAATATATAGTGGGTGACTGTGGTATTTCAGTCACCCGTCACGTCGGACCCCTCATCATACCAAGAACTATCCACTAACGAACACGAGGAGATTTCTATGAAAAAAGGGAAAGTATATTTGATCGGAGCTGGTCCGGGAGATCCGGAACTTTTGACACTGAAGGGCAAGCGCTGCCTAGAAGAAGCCGATATTATCGTCGGCGATTATCTGGCGGATCCGCGCCTTTTGAGATATGCGAAGCCTGGCTACGAATATATTTATGTCGGGAAAAAAGCAGGCTGTCACACCATGAAGCAGCATGAGATCAGCGAGCTTCTGGCCGAAAAAGGCGAGGCGGGGAAGATCGTTGCCCGCCTCAAAGGCGGTGACCCCTTCGTCTTCGGACGCGGTGGGGAAGAGATCGAGGTACTCCGCGCACATGGCGTGCCTTTCGAAGAAGTACCCGGCATCACGAGTGCCATCGCGGCGCCGGCCTATGCGGGCATTCCGGTCACACATCGTGGCGTGGCAGCATCCTTCGCCGTCATTACCGGACATGAAGACCCGACGAAAGACCAGTCTTCCATTCACTGGGACAAGCTGGCAGGCGGTGTCGATACACTGATCTTCCTGATGGGCGTCGGCCATACCGCGATGATTGCCTCCCAGCTGATGAAGTACGGACGCGCGGGTGAGACACCGGCAGCATTTGTACGCTGGGGGACGCGCCCGTACCAGGAGACCTATACCACGACACTTGAAAAAGCGGCAGAAGATGTGAAGAAGCTCGGGATCAAGCCGCCGGCTGTCTTCGTCGTCGGGGATGTGGTAAACCTGCGAAGCACCATGGACTGGTTTGACAATCGTCCGCTCTTCGGAAAACGCATCGTCGTAACCCGTTCCCGCAGTCAGGCGTCGAAGCTCGTGCATGTACTCGATGCCAAAGGCGCTCTCTGCGAAGAGATCCCTACGATCTCCATCTCCGCTCCGTCAGATGACTATGCAGGTCTTGACAAAGGCATTGCAGAGATCTCCTCCTTCCAGTGGATCGTTTTCACCAGTCAGAATGGGGTAAACTGCTTCTTCGACCGTCTCTTCCGGCAGGGCAAAGACGTCCGTGCGCTGGGACATGTAAAGATCGCAGCCATCGGACCTGTCACGGCGAAAGAGCTTAGAAAATACGGTCTTTCCTGTGACTGCGTGCCGGAAAAATACAAGGCGGAAGATCTCCTGGCAGAGATGAAAAAGCAGGTGCAGAAGGGCGAGCGCGTATTCCTCCCTCGTGCGAAGGAAGCGAGAAATATTCTCCCTGAAGGCATCGAAGCGATGGGCGCGCATTGCGTTGTCGCTGAAGCATACATGACTACACCGGATCTGGAGTACAAGGATCAGCTGCTCTCTCTTCTGACACATCATGAAGTCGATATCATCACTTTCACAAGCTCGTCGACCGTGCACAATCTCATGAAACTGCTCGATGGGAAAAATGAGCTCTTGGAAGGCGTCGCGCTCGCCTGCATCGGACCGATCACCGCAGACACCTGCCGCAGCTACGGCCTTGTGCCGCATATCGTTTCTGATGTCTATACCATCGATGGACTGGTGGAAGCGATCGAGAAGAATCCGGAAAAATACTGATGGAATCGCTATCAGATAGAATCAGCAATTCCTTACAATAAGGAATCAGACATTCCTTATTCCCTATCCAAGCAGAGCTTTCAAACAGAATCAAAGGGGCTCTCCCGATAACCTTGCACCCTGCGTATCATTTTCGCCTGTGGAAGCAGACGGTATATCACTTATTCAAAGGAGTCTGACAATCATGAAACTCAATACTCTTCGCCCTCGTCGTTTAAGAAGAACGGCTGCCATTCGCAGCATGGTCAGAGAAAACTCTCTGGAACTGAATGATTTCGTCTACCCGATCTTTGTCGTACCGGGCACGAATGTGAAGGAGGAAATCCCGAGTATGCCGGGGCAGTACCATCTCTCCGTTGACAATGCGGTCAAGATGGCAGAAGAAGTATACAAGCTCGGTATCCCGGCGGTAGAGATCTTTGGCCTGCCGGAATATAAAGATGACAAGGGATCCTCCGCCTGGGATATGACGAGCCCTGTGCAGCGTGCCATTCGTGCCATCAAAGAAGCCGTACCGGATCTGGTCATTGTGGGGGATGTCTGCCTTTGCCAGTATACGACAAGCGGGCACTGCGGGCAGCTGAAAGGTCATGAAGTCGATAATGACCCGACACTGGAGCTTCTGGCAAAAGTCGCACTTTCTCAGGCAGAATGCGGCGCCGACATCATCGCACCGTCCGATATGATGGACGGCCGTATCGCAAAGATCCGTGAGACACTCGATGCGAATGACCTCGCGCAGGTATCCATCATGTCGTATGCCGTTAAATATGCATCCGGCTACTATGGTCCATTCCGCGATGCGGCTGACTCTGCACCGCAGTTTGGCGACAGAAGAGGATACCAGATGGACCCGGCAAACAGCCGCGAAGCGATGAAGGAAGTGGATCTCGACATGGAAGAGGGCGCTGACATCATCATGGTGAAGCCGGCTCTCGCTTACCTCGATATTGTCCGTCAGGTGCGCGACCGCATTGATCGTCCGGTGGCCTGCTACAATGTATCCGGTGAATACGCCATGGTCAAAGCGGCTGCTGCCAAGGGCTGGATCGATGAAAAGAGGATCGTTATGGAATCCCTGCTCTCGATGAAACGCGCCGGAAGCGATATCATCATTTCCTATCATGCGCCTGATGTAGCGAAATGGATGAAGGAGGAAGCCGGGAAATGATCGATCTCACGAAATCCAAAGCTGCGTTTGAAGAAGCGCGGAAATTCATGCCCGGCGGGGTCAATAGTCCTGTCCGTTCCTACCCGCACATGGGCTGTCCGCCGCCCTTCATTGCGTCGGCGAAAGGCTCTCATATTACAGATATCGATGGAAATACCTATATCGATTACGTCGGCTCCTGGGGACCGATGGTCCTCGGACACGCACATCCAGCTGTCATTGCTGCCATTCAGAAAGCAGCTGAGAGAAGCACCTCTTACGGTGCGCCGACACCGATGGAGACAGAAATCGCTGAGCTGATTCACGAAGTCTATCCTTCCATCGAAAAACTCCGTATGGTGAACTCCGGCACCGAAGCGACGATGAGCGCACTTCGCGCAGCGAGAGGCTATACCGGCCGTGATAAGATCTTGAAATTTGAAGGCTGCTACCATGGACACGGCGACAGCCTTCTCGTCAAGGCGGGTTCCGGCGCAGCGACCTTTGGCAGTCCGGACAGTGCGGGTGTCACGAAAGGCACCGCAAAGGATACCCTCGTTGCCCCTTATAATGACATTGATGCGTTCAAAAAGCTGATGGATGAAGAGGGAGATGAGATCGCTGCTGTCATCGTTGAGCCGGTCGCAGGCAATATGTGCTGTGTGCCTCCGGTCAAGGGTTTCCTTGAAACGCTCCGAGCAGAGACTGAAAAGCATGGCACTGTCCTCATTTTTGATGAAGTCATGTGTGGCTTCCGTACCTCTTTCCACGGTGCGCAGGCGCGCTACCATATCCGCCCGGATATGACCTGCCTCGGCAAGATCATTGGCGGCGGCCTCCCGGCAGCGGCTTACGGCGGAAAGAGAGAGATCATGAACTGCATCGCTCCGGATGGTTCTGTCTATCAGGCAGGCACCCTTTCCGGAAATCCGCTCGCTGTCACAGCCGGTATCGAAACGCTGAAGCAGATGATGGCGATCCCGCATTTTGATGAGATCCTTGAAAAGAAAACCGCAGCTCTGCTTGAGGGCTGGAAAGAGGCGGCTGACAAAGCGGGCGTCCCGCTCATCTGCCACCAGTCCGGCTCCATGTTTGGCATTTTCTTCTCTGAAAAAGAAGTACTGAACTACCCGGATGCCTGTGAGGCGAATGCTTCGCGGTTCAAAGCCTGGTTCCTTTCTATGCTCGATCAGCATATCTATCTGGCTCCGTCTCCTTTCGAGACACTCTTCATGTCCTATGCTCATAGCGACGAAGATATCGAAAAGACTATTAAAGCTGCCAAAGCAGCTATGGAAGCGGCAGCCAAAGCGTAGAGCCGCTGGCTCCGATCTTTTTACATACCGTCCTGCCTTTTATACGGCAGGACGGTTTTTGTATGCGCCCAGTCGCCCTGCTGCCCGCAGAAATGGGAACCATGGACATTTTGACATACGATCCGCATTTCTTTTGATAGCGTGGAGGTGGATCCCCCATGCTCCTTGCGCATAGGTATGGATAAAAGACAGGTATTTGCGATGAAGAGCGATTCTCTTTATACTAAAGGAAACGCTGATTCAATCGCAGAGTCGAATTTCATATGGATTTTTATACATAGCTTCGTCATCATCCTCCTTAAATAGCTCGCTATTCGCGTCAGATGATTCCTTGCTCTGTATAAAAATCCAAGAATGAAATCTGACAACGATTGAATCAGTGTTTCCTAAAGTAAAAACAGGGAAACAAGGATCCCTGAAGGAAGGAACTATAAAACTATGACATACCGGAAAACATGCTTTGGAGCAGCACTCGCGCTTTTGGCGCTGGCAGTCTCTGCCTGCGGGGGAAGCACGGGAAAGGGAGGCTCTTCCCCTTCTTCTTCGGTGGTTCAGACGATGCAGCCGCAGGCTTTGCGCCAGATCGTGGCAGCGGATAATACCAAAGAGCGCACGATCATGTGGCAGCTGAAGACAGAGAAAGACTGCACGCTGGAGTATCGCGTGAGAGGGAGCGATGGGATCTCCTCTGAGAAAGCCACGTCGAAATCATACAAAGGGAATAACGGTGTCTCTGATAGCTATCTCTACACGGTGCGTCTCACGAATCTGACCAAGGGCACAGACTACGAATATCGCACGCGCATAGGGGACACAGTCAGCGAGTGGTATCCGCTGAAGACCGATGACGGTAAATCTTTCAAAGCGGTCGTTGTCTCTGATTCACAGAGCTCGGACTATGCGGACTGGGAGAAGTTATTCAAAAGCGCAATGGCACGGAACAAGGACGCGGATTTCTTCGTCGATCTTGGGGACATTGTAGACAATGGCGAGGATGAGTACCAGTGGCAGACCTGGCTGAAATCGGTTGAACCCACCATTTCGGATATTCCGCTCGTGCCGGCGCTCGGAAATCACGAGGCGTACACACTCGACTGGAAGATGATGCTCCCGGAGCGCTATACATCACATTTCAACGTGCCTCAGAATGGAGACAGCGCGCTTCTCAATCACTACTACTCTTTCGACTGGGGCGATGTTCATTTCACGGTACTCGATACATCGCTCTATGAAGAAAAGGAATGGATACCGGATCTCTACGAAAAAGAAAAGGCCTGGGCGAAAAAGGATATCCTGCAATCTAAAAAGAAATGGAAAGTGGTCCTGATGCACAAGGATCCTTTCCAGTACAGCTTCGCCGATCCCTCGCGGCCGGCCCGTCAGGAGGGCTTCTCTGAAGAAGGGCAGACCTTCATGCCGATCTTCGATGAGACAGGCGTGGATCTGGTACTCTCCGCACATCTTCATACCTATCGTGATCGCGGTCACGTATATGATTTTGAGAGAAATCCGAAGGGGCCGGCGTATGTGATCCTTGGACTTTCCGGCAATGTTCGTTATCCGGGACTTTGGAAAGAGCATACTCTCGATGAATACACGGCGCCGCAGCCGGAAACAGACAATTATGTGGTACTTGAGGCCAGCGAGGATGCGCTCATACTGACAGGCTACCTCCCTGACGGCAGTGAGCTCCATCGGACGGAAGTCAGAAAAAGTGAATAAAGAAACGCGGATGGCATAGGAAAAGGGTGCCATCCGCGTTTCTTTATGGCGGTCAAAGGGGAGATCCCTGTCGTTAGTCCACCGCTCCTCCTATATGTTACAATAGAGAAAATCATTCGCAGGGAGGAAGAGAACGATGCAGGATGTACTGGCAGGACTCAATGAGCGGCAGAAAGAAGCTGTGACGACGACAGAGGGTGTGGTGCGTGTGATCGCAGGTGCAGGGAGCGGAAAGACGCGCGCTTTGACGCATCGATTCGCATACCTTGTGAATGAGCTCGGCATCCTTCCCGGTCATATTCTCTGCGCGACATTTACGAATAAAGCCGCGCGGGAAATGGCGATGCGTATCCATCAGCTGACGGGAGATGAAGATACGGGCTATATTTCCACCTTCCATTCCTTCTGCGTGTCAGTCCTGCAGGAGGACAGCTATGCTGTGTCGTATCCGAAAAGCTTTCTGGTGATCGACAATGCAGACATTGATGATATGCTCTCGATGGTGTATGAGGAAATGGAGCTGACACTGCGTGATATGCCTTTTTCCAAAGCGCGTGACATGATCGAGATGAAGAAGTGCGTCTTTGAGCCAGAGTACTATCGGGATATGATCGCGATGCCGATCTCCACACTCTACGAAAAATACCACAAGGCGAGCAATGTGGAAGACATCATTTTCTACGGATACCTTTATCAGGAGAAAAAATGCTTCGCCCTTGATTACAATGACCTCATCAAGTTCACGCTTTATATTTTTGAAGAGCATGAAGACATATGTCGGAAGTGGCAGTCACGTCTCGAGTACATCATGGTGGACGAGTTTCAGGATATCGACCCGCTCCAGTACGAGCTGATGCGTGTGCTGGCTGGCTATCATAAGAATCTTTTCGTCGTGGGTGATCCGGATCAGACGATTTACACCTGGCGCGGGGCGAATATCCGCTTCCTCTTGGACTTTGACAAGCATTTCCCCGACGTGAAGACGATCATGATGAATGACAACTACCGATCGACGCCGGAAATCCTTGCAGCGGCCAATTCGCTGATTTCAAAGAATCAGAATCGCATGAGGAAGGATCTCATCGCTCATCAGCCGAGCGGGCAGAAGGTGACCTGCTTCCATCTGAAAACAGCAGAGGATGAAGCCCGAAGGATCTGCGAAGAAATACACATGCTTCATGACCATCACATTCCCTACAAGGACATGACGCTTCTTTATCGGGCTCACTACGTGACAAGGAATCTTGAGGAAGCACTCCTCAAAGAAAAGATCCCCTATACCATGTATAGCGGGACGCAGTTTTTCTCGCGGATGGAGATCAAGGATGCCCTCTGCTATCTTCGTATGCTTGCATACAAGGATGATATGGCTTTCAGGCGCATCGTGAATGTCCCGAAACGAAACATGGGCCCTAAGCGTATGCAGTTTTTGGAAACGATGGCCCGGGAGCAGGGGATCACTCTCTATGAAGCACTCACATCGCACATGGACGATCCGATCTTCAAAGGGACAAGGGCTTCTGATTTCGTTGAACTCATCGAAACCTTTTCCAAAGATAGGGAAGGGAAGCCCGTTTCGGAGATCCTTTCTGCTTTACTGGATGAGAGCGGTTATGAGGAAATGATGCGTACCGTGGGGAGCCAGGAGCGTCTGGATAATCTTGCGGAACTCAAGCAGTCCGTCTTCGAGTATGAAATGACCGCCGGCGAAGAGACGGGCATCGCAGACTATCTCGCACATGCAGCCCTTTTCTCCAATCTGGATACATCGCCTTCGGAGGACAAGGTGAAGCTCATGACCATTCATACGGCGAAAGGGCTGGAATTTCCCTACGTCTTTCTCTGCGGTATGAATGAAGGCATTTTTCCATCAAGGAAGACGCGCACCCGTCAGGCGATGGAAGAAGAGCGGCGGCTCGCTTTTGTTGCTCTGACTCGCGCTGAAAAAGGGCTCTACCTCTCCGAAGCGGGCGGATGGGGGATCGATGGTGCGCCCCGCTATCCGTCCCGATTCGTTTTCGATATCGATCCGGACACTCTTTTTTATGATCCGCCGCTGACAGACGAATACAAAGCAGAAAGTCTCTCCTATATCGAGCGCATGGAAGAAGGCCTGCGTGAGGATGCGTCTTCCGGGATTCGATTCAAGGCAGGCGATCGCATCCGCCATCGCGTCTTTGGCGAAGGCACTGTGGAAGAGGTACAGGAAGCCGAGCAGTCTTATACCATTCACTTTGATGGCATGATGACTGCAAGAAAGATCGCCTTTCGCGTGAAGATGGAAAAGATGAGGTAAGGCCCCTCGTTCTCCGTTTGCAGAGAGCGTGATATGCCGTATACAGGTGACAGGGGAGCCTTTTAAAGAAGGCTGATGCAGGGACGGAAACAGTGTTGCATAAGGGCTTTTATACAAGGCGATGCCATAGATTTTTCTGCTGAATTAAAAATACTTTGAAATTTGAAAAAAGAGGAGACAATCGTGGTATAATAAAACATAGTGAGTCTTATCATATAGTTCTATGAGGAGGAAGGATGAGTAAAAAAGGCGAATATGAGACAGGAAAGAGCAAGGCGCTGCGTGTAGCGATCATTGGCTGCTTTGCCGTATTCACTGTCTTTGCCATGATCGCAAGTCTTCTTTTCGGATCTGCAGATATTTCCTTTGGGGTGATCCTGCATACGCTCATGGGAAATGTCCAGACGACAGATGAGATGGTCATCTGGAATATCCGATTCCCGCGAAATATCGTAGGGGCGCTGGTCGGGGCCAACCTCGCCGTATCGGGAGCGATCCTGCAGGCGGTGATGAAGAACCCACTGGCGGATCCAGGCATTGTGGGTGTTTCTTCCGGCGCAGGTCTTGCCGGGGTCATTATGCTGATTTTCATGCCGGAGGCATCGCTTCTGCTGACGCCAGTGGCTTTCATCGGTGCGATGCTTTCCGCAGCGGCGGTGTATGCTCTTGCGTGGAAGAATGGTATCCGGCCTAGCCGTATCATTCTGGCAGGTGTTGCCGTCAGTGCATTTCTAGGGAGTGGGATTTCGGCGCTGCTCGTCTTCTACTCAGATAAAGTACAGGGGGCGCTTCTCTGGATGGTCGGTGGTCTTTCCGCACGCAGCTGGCCGCAGGTTGAGTCTCTTTTCCCGTACACGATCTTAGGGCTTGTCTTTGCTATCTGCGGATGCAAGGCACTCACCATCCTCTCTCTTGGCGATGAGACGGCGCGCGGGCTTGGCCTTCCTGTCGAGAAAGTCCGCTTCACCATGACAGCCGTAGCAGCGCTTCTTGCCGCCGGTGCGGTCAGCATCGCGGGACTTATCGGTTTTGTCGGTCTTGTTGTGCCGCATATTGTCCGCCTGATCGTCGGGACGGACTACAAGTATGTCGTACCCGGTTCAGCTATCCTGGGGGCGGGGGTACTCGTCTTCTGTGATACGCTCGGACGAGTCCTCTTCTCACCGATAGAGATCCCTGCGGGCATCATCATGGCCTTTCTTGGTGCTCCATTTTTCCTGTATCTGTTAAGGAGGAGCGCATGATGGGTGATATTGCAATTCGAATTTCTGACATTCATGTGACCTTCGGCGATCATAAGGTACTGAAAGGGGCAAGCGGCCTCATCAGAAAGGGCAGCATCGTCACCTTCCTTGGGCGGAATGGCTGCGGGAAATCGACGCTTCTGAAAGCAGTGACGGGAAATCTCAAGCCGGATAAAGGGAGCGTGGAAATCGCGGGTAAACCCCTGGGGGCCTACAAAGCGGATGAACTCTCACGCGTCGTTGCCTTCCTGCCGCAGTTTCATGAGATCCCGAAAGATATGACAGCGGAGGAGCTCGTTTCCTGCGGACGCTATCCGTACCAGCACTGGTGGTCGGGAGTCTCTACGCATGACAGAGAAGTCGTGGAAGAGGTCATGAGAAAGACGAATACGCTTCATCTGAAAGATCGCCTGGCAGCGAGCCTTTCCGGCGGTGAACGACAGCGTGTGTGGATCGCGATGGCACTCGCACAGGAGCCGAAGATCCTCATCCTGGATGAACCGACTACGTATCTGGATATCTGTCACCAGCTTGAAGTCATGGAGCTTGTTTCAAAGCTGAACCATGAAGAAAATCTGACCGTCGTCATGGTCTTACATGAAATCAATCAGGCCATCCGCTATTCGACAGACCTTCTCGTCCTTGAGAATGGCGTCATCGAACGCTCGGGACCACCGATGGAGGTCATGACTCATGAAGCTATCGCGGAAGTCTTCGATGTCGATGCGGACATAGAGATGAGAAATGGCCGTCCGAGTATCGCCATCAACGGACTGCTTCAGAAATAAGGAATACGAAAGCCGCAGCAAGACTGCGGTTTTTTGTTTGGCTTGGGGTTAACCCGTTGTGCGGGTAGCACCTCCTGGATCCCCTTCGGATCTTATTCCTGCAGGCCGGTCATCCTGCGTTCCTGCTTCTGTGTTCATCGTGTTTTGCGGCGCACCACTTTTACAGGACCCGCAGAACCCGTGGTCCCTTTTAAAAAAATTTGCATGCCTTGCCCAAGTCAAGTATAATGTAGAAATACTTTAAGAATCACTAAGGGGGTTTATCATGAAAGGCAATGACATTCGCGAAAATTATCTTTCGTTTTTTGAAAATAAAAAAGACCATCTGAGACTGAAGAGTTTCTCCTTGATTCCAAAGGATGACCCCAGCCTTCTCTTGATCGGTGCCGGCATGGCGCCACTGAAGCCGTACTTCACCGGCAAAGTAGAACCACCGAAACACAGAGTGACGACCAGCCAGAAATGTATCCGTACCGGAGATATTGAAAACGTAGGCCGTACCGCACGCCATCATACTTTCTTCGAAATGCTGGGGAATTTCTCCTTTGGCGATTATTTCAAGAAGGAAGCAATTTCCTGGGCATGGGAATTTCTGACCGAAGTCCTGAAGCCTGTCTCTTATACACATCTGACGCTGCCGACGACTTAATAGGTG